>Ga0123353_10009042_pt1 | contig 13692 bp, 14 predicted proteins | sample TergutLab28metaG_3_FD_92763 | JGI IMG/M metagenome (GOLD analysis project Ga0123353, IMG submission 92763) | Labiotermes labralis P3 segment gut microbial communities from Petit-Saut dam, French Guiana - Lab288 P3 | ecosystem: Host-associated > Arthropoda: Insects > Digestive system > Gut ... | reverse complement strand
CAAGGCGCACCGCCGTTGTCTCGTGAATGTCAGCGGTGTCGTTATTCCTTCGCCGGTTGGACCTGCAATGGAGAACGAAGACCAGCCCTCGCCGCCTCCGCCGTTACCCGCGACACTCGGACCGTTTTTGACGAAAATTGTCGTGTCCATTGCTTTTCCCATCTTCGTCATGTTGCGGACATTATTCGTGTGAATGATAGCCGTATGACGAAAACCGTGTTCATATTTTTTCGCTAGTGCAATTCCTTCGTCAACATCGCGGACCCGCACAAACGGCAGGAAAGGCATCATTTGTTCAACAGTGACAAACGGATTGGATTCGTCCGTCTCACCGAAGAGCAGCGGAATATCTTCGGCGATATTTTTACCAATGCCTGCCGCAAGTATTCTTGCGTCCTTGCCGAGGAACTCTCTGCTGGGGACATCGTGTCTTGCCGCTCCTTCACCGGTTTGAACGATGCCGCACCTTGTCATTGCATCGGTCTCTGCCGCATTGAGACGAACCGCACCGGCGCGTTCCATTGCTTTGAGCATTGCCTCGAAGACAGTTTCGACAACGAAGACCTCTTTTTCGGCAAGGCAGAGCAGGTTGTTATCATAGTAAGCACCGGCGATGATACAGCGCGCCGCTCTGTCCAAGTCAGCGGTCTCATCGACAACCACCGGCGGGTTGCCCGGTCCGGCAACGATAGCCCGTTTCGCCTGCGACATTGCCGCTTTCGCAACACCGGGTCCTCCGGTAACGACGAGCAGATTGACTTGCGGATGTTTGAAAATCACATCCGCCGTTTGCATTGTCGGTTCGACAATTACGCTGATAAGATTATCAATACCGTGCGCTTTTAGAATTGCTTCGTTAAACCGGCGGACTCCTTCGGCTGCAATTTTTTTACCACTCGGATGCGGATTGACAACCAGCGTGTTGCCGGACGCTACCATGTTGATAGCGTTGTTGGCAATCGTCGGCAGGGAATGTGTTACCGGCGAAACCGCTCCGATGACACCGAAAGGCGAAAACTCGATTACTGTCAAACCGTGGTCGCCGCTGAACACTTCGCTTTTGAGAAACTCTGTGCCGGGAGCATTTTTGCCGAGACCGATGAGTTTATCAATTTTATGTTCGAGACGACCGATTTTCGTTTCGTTGAATTCAAGCGTTCCGAGTTCAACGCTTTGCTCGATGACAATGCGGCGGATAATCGCAAGTATTTCTTTGCGCTCCGCTATTGTTCTCGTTTGCAGTTCTTCGAAAGCAGTCCGTGATGCTTCAATGGCATCATTGGGGTCGGAGAACAAGCCGTGATAGCCGCGAAAATTTCTTCCGAAAGAACACAGCGGAATGTGCGGCGCAGCATTACCCGGACAGCCCGCCGGTGCGTTTGCTCCAGCCGGTCTTGTCTGCACAGAGATACGGGTTAGAACTTCTTCAACGATATTCCGAATAACGGGTTCGCTAATACCCTGCATTGATTCCTCCTTGAACCGAAACGCTCTTTGTATTGTTTATACTCTATAAATTAACTTTTGTTTTTCCGACGTGAATCGAATCAACGATTCCGATAATTGTTGCGTCGGTCGGCAATGATTTCGTTTCCGGCGTTTGCCGCGCACTGGAACCCTGCACGACAAGCACGAATTCGTTCTCGCCTGCGCCGACTGTATCAACGGCAACGAAAGTCCGTCCCGCTGCTTTCAAAGCAGTGCGCTCATCATTCAAGCGGTAAGGTTCAACGACGAGCAGTTTCTGCCCTTTCATTGAATCAACCTTTTGAGTTGAAACGAGCGATGCTGTTATTTTGCCGATAAACATTCTTTCACCTGTCGGGCAACAACCAGTTCTTCATTCGTTGGAATAACCCAAATCTGGGTCTTACTTTCCGGCGAGTGTATCGGTGCTTCGACCGAACGGACTTCTGCATTCTTCTTTTCGTCTAACACTATACCGAAGGATTCGAGGTTTTTACAAACCTGCTCTCTTATGAATTCATTATTTTCTCCGATGCCGGCAGTGAAAACCAGCGCGTCAACGCCGCCGAGTTCCAGCATATAAGCACCGAGATACTGCCGAATCGAACCGGCAAAAACGTCCAGAGCAAGTTGCGCCCGCTCATTGCCGTTCTTTGCTTCGTTCATGATGTCGCGTAAGTCGCTGCCGATGCCGCTCAAGCCGAGCAAACCGCTCTTCGATGAAAGTTGTTTCAACACTTCCTCGTACGACACATTCATTTTCCGCATCAGATACGGCACGATGAACGGGTCGAAGTCCCCGCAGCGGTTGTTTTGAAACAAACCGGTTTGCGGACTCGTTCCCATACTGGCGGCAACACTTTTGCCGTCTTTGATGGCGCAAAGGGAAGACGAACCGCCGAGGTGCATCGAAATCATGCGAAACGGTTCGGGCAACTTTCCTGCGTGTCTAACGAACAATTCCGGTGTTCTAACCGAGATGTACCGATGCGACGCACCGTGAAACCCCCATTTTTGTATATGATATTTTTCCGCCCATTCAAACGGAACGCCGTAATATCTCTGCCGGTTTGGAATCGTCTGGTGAAAGCCCGTTTCAAAGGCGGCAACAAGCGGAATCTCCGGCAGTTTATTCCGCAGAAGGCGCATCGCATTAACATACGGCGGATTATGAGCGGGCAGCACCTCGTTGAATTCTTCCATCGCTTGCAGAAGTTTTTCGTCAACGAGTTGCACACCGGAAATACCTGCGGCATGAACGGTTTTGAAACCGATGGCAGCAATGTTGAAGTCATCGCCGAAGTGAGAGCGCAAATCATTCAAGCAAGTTTGCACTGCAACAGCGTGGTCCGGTACCGGCAGTATCGCTTCCTGTTTTTTGCCGTCAACTTCAACGGAAACGGGGCTTTCCGCTTCACCGATACGTTCTATGCGTCCCTTTGCCAAGACGGTTTCGTCGTCTATGTCGAAGAGCGAGTACTTAAAACTGGTTGAACCCAGATTGGCAACAAGGACATGCATGGCGGGGTGGGAAAACTAGGGACTATATTTTCAATCGGAGTATCACTGAACGAACAGCGGTACCGAAACGATTACGTCAAATAAGCGGCGACCAAACCGTCGGCGGGTCTTGCAATGACGTGTTGGGCGACCAACTCGCCGACTGCTTGAGCGGCACTGGCACCGGCTTCTACGGCTGCTCGGACGCTGCCGACATCGCCTCGGACTACTGTTGTTACCAAACCGCCGCCGATTTGAACGCGTTTGATAATTTCGACATTGGCTGCTTTCGCCATCGCATCTGCGGCTTCAACGAGAGCAACTAACCCTTTTGTTTCAACTAATCCGATAGCGTCTTGCATTGTAGTGAATAGTTAGGAGTGAATAAAAGTTATAAACCGACAGTTAGTGAGACGCACGTTTCGAGGTGCGTTTCATCCTGCTTTTTTTTCGTTAAGTAATTTCGGAAGGATTTTGGAAATATCGCTGTGCGGACGGGGAATAACCTGGACGCTGATAACTTCGCCGATTCGTGCAGCCGCTGCTGCGCCGGCATCGGTTGCCGCTTTTACGGCGGCGACATCTCCGGTAACGAAGACGCTTACCATTCCGCTTCCGACGTTGTCCCAGCCGAGGAATTCCACGTTAGCCGCTTTGACCATTGCGTCGGTTGCTTCGACCAGCGGAATAAACCCTTTTGTTTCAATCATTCCCAACGCTTCAAATTTCTTGCCCATTGTTTTGCAGAAATGTAAAAGTAATAGTAAAAGACGAATTTTCAGACGCAACGCACAGTCCGTCCTTGTTCTTATCGGCAAAGGGGTGAGGGAAAGTTTAGGATTTTTGTGAACCCTTTGCGTTCTTTGCGATTGGATTACTTTTTTCACACGGAGGCACGAAGAAAGCCGGAGTACCGGCTAAATGGTGGAGTACCGGCTAAATGGTATTGCAAAAGAATTTTTTTCTGGTAAAACAGTAAACAGTGCCGTGTATCCCCAACGAGTATAACCTCTTGACCACATACTGTTATGAAATACCCAGCGTTGAAAAACCCAGTTATTTTTTCGTTCATTTTCTGTTTCATTTTCGGCGTTTCATTTGCAGCCGAGACAGTTGATAACAAAACCGTTCAAAAAGACGATAAATACGCTTGGCAGAAAATGTTCAACGGCAAGGACTTGAAAGATTGGACAGTACCGGTCTTCGGCGGAGACGGCGAAGTAGCCGTAAAAGACGGAGGCATAGTTCTCGGACAAGGCGCAATGGCGACCGGCATCAAATACGAAAAAGTATTTCCGAAACTCGACTACGAAATCTGCTACGAGGCAAAACGCACAATGGGCAGCGACTTTTTCGCCGCGCTGACTTTTCCGGTCGGCGACAGTTTCTGCACGTTCATCAACGGCGGCTGGGGCGGCGGAACTACCGGCTTGAGTTGCGTCGACCACATGGACGCTTCCGAAAATGAAACAAGCACCGCCTTTTCATTTCGAGACAACGACTGGTATAAATTTCGTGTGCAGGTGACCGGCAAGTTCATCAAGGTTTGGATAACCGAAACAAAGAAAGATAAAACGGAGGAAAAACTTGTCATCGACTTGGAAACGAAGGACAAAACCATTTCACTCCGTGACGAAACAACGCTTTATAAACCGCTCGGCATCTGCACTTGGGTTAGCGAAGGAGTGCTGCGCAACATTGAATATCGGCACCTCAAACCGGAAGAAGTTAAATAACCGGTGTTAAATTACTTTATTTAATCACTTTAACCAGATACAACCGCAACAATAGGAATTTACTATGCCACAACGTTTTCACACTCGTCTTATGCAGCCCGCAGATTGGGATGAGGTTGCACAACTGATTTATAATTCTCTCAACGTTTGGTACGAAAAGAATCGCGGATTCAAACTCGTGACCGGCTCTTGGGAAACAATGCGTATTTTTCCCGAAGTATATGAAGCCCTCGACCCGAATTGCTGTGTTCTTGTTGTCGAAACGCAGACCAGCCGCATTGCCGGTTCATGCTTTTTTCATGTGCGGAGCAAACATGTTGCGCTTGGCATTCTGAATACGCATCCTGATTTTTTCAACTGCGGCGTTGCTTCGATGCTGCAACGGTACGTTATGGATGTAGCCGACAGAGAAAACAAACCGCTTCGGCTTGTTTCAGGCGCGACCAATGTTGATTCATTTTCGCTCTACAACCGGAATGGTTTCGTGCCGACTTGTTTTTATCAGGATATGATTGTCAAAGTACCGGCGGACGGCTTTCCCGTCCCGCTGGAAGACGGCATTGCGGTGCGGAACGCTGTGGAGTCCGACATACCGGCAATGGTCGCTCTTGAAGAAGAATTAACCGGCGTTGAACGTGAAAAGGATTACCGGTTCTTTCTGAAAAATGAGGGCGGTATTTGGCATACTTCCGTTTTGCTGACATCGGACAACAAACTCGGCGGCTTCATTGCATCGGTTTGTCATCCCGGCAGCAATATGCTGGGACCCGGTGTTGCGCGTTGTGAGGAATACGCTTCCGCGCTTTTACGGTTCGAGTTGAATCAGCACATTGGACGTTCGCCGGTGTTTCTTATTCCGTCGAGATGTAAGAAGTTGACTGCTGACATGTATTCGATTGGAGCGAAGAATTGCGAGTTGCATATCTCGCAGGTTCGCGGCGAAGAGTTTCCGCAGACGGGAATTGTATTTCCAACGTTCATGCCGGAAACAGCGTAGGAAGTTATATGTTCAACCGAGTCATCAACAATTTCCTATTTCGGTACATTTTTTTCTTTGCGCTGTCTCTTATGGTCGGCTGCACGAGTGAAAATGCGGAATTCAAAAGGAAGATGGATGCCCTTGCAAAAAATAGGGAAACGCGGGCAAGGGAAAAAATTGAGCAACTTCGTGAAGCCGCCGAACAAGGATATGTCGAAGCACAGTGCCTACTCGGGAACCACTATTACTATAACAATTTTGGTCGTCCTTTGGATGACCAAAACAGGGAGGAGGCAATAAAATGGTTTCGCATGGCAGCAGAGCAAGAACATGCCGAGGCACAGTATTGTCTCGGCAGTTGTTTGGAAAATCCGGCGGAAAAACGGGAGTGGTTCCTCAAAGCCGCTGAACAGGGACACGTTCATGCACAATATGAACTCGGTAACAATTACCGTTATTACAAATTGGGGTTGGGTGTTCCGCAAGATGCGGAGGATGCCGTGAATTGGTTACGCAAAGCCGCAGAACAAGGACACGCCGGGGCACAACAACTGCTTGCCGGACATTATTTCGATGGTGATGGTGTCCCCCAAGACAAGGTAAAAGCCGTAGAATGGTGGCGTAAAGCCGCCAACCTAAATGATGACAATGCGAAATACCGTCTTGGCGAGTGTTATTATGACGGCGAAGGTGTTCCCCAAGACAAAGCAGAGGCGGTGAAATGGTTCGGAGGGCTGAGCCAAAAATCCTATCCTCATGCAATGTATCTGATTGCAGAGTGTTATTTCAATGGCGAAGGTGTTCCTCAAGACAAGGCAAAGGCAGTAGAGTATTTTCGTAAAGCCGCCGACTGATGGCACGATGATGCGCGATACCGACTCGGCAAATGTTATTACGAAGGCGATGGCATTGACAAAAACAGTAAGGAAGCGGTCAAGTGGCTTCGTATGGCCGCGGCCGCAGAAAAAGGGCATAAAGATGCAACCGATCTCTTGCGGCGAATAGAAGGAAAGTAGAACGAAATACCTTTCCCTAGATATCTATATTAGTAGGTGGTTTGCCGTTTGTTGCAAATCCCGTTGTATTTGGAATAATGTCTCTCGAAGTGTTGACCGATTTGTAATTCCTTTATCCTCACAGAGGCAACTATGAAAGTGTTCAATAAAGTATTACTGTTCTTTCTTATTGCGGTATTGCTGCCGGTATCCGCTTCGGCACAGAAAAAAGCCGCTCCGGCAAAAGAAGAGCCAAAGGCGTTGTCTAATCCACTAAGCAGACGGGATTCCGATGTCCGCGAAGATACTATGCCGGGCTACATCGAATTGTCAAACGGCGAAGTACATGCCGGTCTTCTCTACATCACCCGCGATAAACGCCTCGAAATGTACGATGTCGAACTGAAACGGCAGCGGACAATTCCGATTCATAAAATCGCTAAAATCGAATGTAATGTCGAACAAGAATGGATGGAAAAGGTCTGGCGGTTCAAAGAACTCGCAAGCGATGAAAAAATGTACACCGGTGAAACATATCCCTGCCGGATTTTTACGTACACGCTGGTTTTCGATGACGACAGAACTCTTGAAGGTCCGATGAGCGGTATCATCTTCGTTCAGAAATTAAAGGAAGGCGAAGACACTTCGGTCGGACACATTCCTGAACGTGATGCCGAGCGGTTTTATTTTCACAAACGGCAGGCGGAAAAAACCGACATCGGTAAGAAGTTAAGCGAGATTCATTACACAGTGTTAGTGAAAATCGGCGAAGACGCTTATAAGGAAGGACTTCGGAAAGCGGAAGCATTCGGAAACAAGAAGAATGCTAGTACTCCGCCGGCAAAAATCAAAGTCCGCAAAGAAGGAGAAAAACGGGCAAAGATTTAACGCCTATTGAATATCCTTTTTGAATTCGTCCGGCGTAAATACTTCCGGCATTCTTGTTAAGTGCCAGCCCGCCGACTTTACGTCGCCGGTAGGAAATACCCTTTCGCCGGTCATTTTCAAAAAGAAGGTCTCCTTCTGTCCGTCTTCTGTAGGGAAAGTAACTGCATAGACGGCTTCTACCGTGTCTTTTTCTTCGCCTGTAGACACTGACAGCGTTTTATAGTAGGAAACTTCCGCCTTGCTTTTCAGGGCAAGCATTACCCGAACAAGATTTTCTTCGATATGCTTATGAACGGCATGATGTGCAGGTTTGCTTTCGTATTGCGCTTCCCACCATTTCTGTATGTCGTCCGTAACCGGACGCGACCAGTATAGTGAATTCATTCCCATCGCTTGCGGGATTTTCTTTTCGACGGGAACGGAATCATCGGTATAGATTTGAAACCAGAGCCGGAAGAAGCGGTCGGCTTCTTTTCTGATGCCGTAATGATAGACGGGCCACAAAACGAGAACCGCAATGAACGAAATAATCGAACAAGCCAAGCCGAGTTGGGCGATTGACAATCCGGTCAATGCGCCGTCTGACCGGTTGATGCTCCATATAGCGGCAAGCGACACCGCGATGCCGATAACTCCGACAAATATGAACCAGACCGAGAAAAAATTAAGAAACGAAAGCAAACCGAGAAAGAGTGCAAGAACGGCTAAAGCACTTAACCGGGTGTATTCGACTTCTTCGCCGTCGGCTTTGTTCCAAGCACTATCGTTGTTAAATATGGATTCACTCATTGCAGTAGGTTGATATAAATAGCGGTGATAAACGGTTAATTTCGTTTTGGCGGCACACTTCCTTCGTAAAGCATTGACCCTTGTTTTTCTTCACGATGTTTCAACAGTGCCTGGCGGCGTTGAAAATGTACTTTTTGGTGCTGGCTGTCTTTATCGAATTGCTGCGGATTGAAATACGACGAGAGATTGCCAGCAGTTAAAATCCGCAGCATTTGTATTTGAACGGTGTCGCCGGACGGCGGCGAGTCATTTGCTTCTTCGCCTCTGGGCGAGAGGTCGAGTGTGAAATAATAGAAGCCCATCAGGAGTGCGAATACCATTGTTATCACAACGGCATTTCCGGCTTTTTCGATGGGGTCGGCAAACTTCACTTTTACTACTGACAGCAGGCGGGTGATTTCCCCCATTAGAGCAAATGGGATGAGAAACAGCACCCAGATAGCGATAAAATCGGCAACATATACCATTCCTGCCATTTGCCCGCACATTAGTGCAGCAACGGGTTCCCACCAACTAACGGCGATGAGAATGGAAAACAGCGTCATCGGAACGGCAACGGCATTGCCCCAGAATCCTTCTTGCCAGCGCAGTCCGTAAAGAGACGCGGCAACGGAAAGCGGAACTCCGAAGACGAAAATTTGATAAAGGATGGTTTCGACCATAGCGGTTTATATTTTGTAATCGAGTCAAATTTTTGCAATGGAATCCTATGATTCCGAAATTATAACACAATGCGGGAGGGTTTGTCAACTATCCCCTGAAAACCAGAGAAATTTTTATTGCGTTTATGGAATTGCGAAATTTGCAGCCGGTCTGCGTTGTTTTTTCGTCAAGTTCTTGCAATAATGTGGTTCTTTAGGCAAGTCCGCTTTTGATTCACCGCCAATAAAAACGATGTCATTCCGTTTTACAAGACGTTCCTTCCTGAAGAGTACTGCCCTGTGTTTCGATGCCGCAGCGTTTGCGATAAGCGATGATAATACACAAAACGAGGAAAAAGACGTTTGGGCGATTGTTTCGGATATGCACATCTCCGAATGGACAGAAACGCCGCCGGAACATAATGTTCGATTTCAATCTGTTATCAACGCAATGCTTGCCGAACCTGTTAAGCCGCGCCGCATTTTTCTGCTGGGCGATAATGTCTACAGCGGAAAACAAGAACAGTACAACCGGCTGCTCGAAATACTTCAACCGGCAGTCGATGCCGGAATCGGAATTCATGCAGCACTGGGCGACCACGATAATCTTGAGAACTTTCGGGCAATCCGTGAAAAACTTCTGCCGCCGGAAGCGAAAGCAGATAAGTCGATTACTCACTTCGTCCGTACAGAACCTTGGGCAACCGGTGATGACAAACACATTGAGATTCTGGAAACACAGCGGGCGAATTTTTTCGTGCTGGATTCGCTGGTTAAAACCAATCAGGAAGAAGGAAAATTCGGAAAAGAACAACTCGATTGGCTTGCCGCTGAACTGGACAAGCGAAAAGATAAACCGGCAGTTTTGATGGCGCATCACGTTGCCGTTGATGTCAGCAAATTTGCTGACGGCGGCTTGGCAGATGCGATTCCTTTCTGGAAAATTATCGGAAAGCGGCGGCAAGTCAAAGCGTTTTTCTTCGGACATTCGCATTATTGGTTTAATCACCGCTCCGGTAATGTGCATCAAGTCAATTTCCCGTCAATATATCGTTGTCCGCCGTTGTCGGTACTCGGCTGGGTATTGATGACTCTTCACGATGACGGCGTTTGCTTGACATTAAAAACCTGCGACCCTGCTGATAAGCGAAACGGTCAACAGGTTAATCTGCGGTTCGTTTAGGGCGTGCGCCGGACAGGATTTACGTGATTTTGAGGATTTGTGCCTCGTATTCGCGTTTAAGCATATCCACACCGGTCAAAAATGTATCATTAATTTTTTTGTTGTAATGTTTCGATATATTATACCATAGAATTTTAAGGACGCATCGTGTGGTACGACAGGTTTTGTCGTACCTGCGGGGGATTGCAAAAAAATATGAATCAACCCCGTTTTGCCGCTCTCTCATTTTTTTCTCTTGAAATTTCTCCGTTTTCAAACATAATACTGTAAGGTTGATTTTTTCTTTTTCACTTTGGATATTCAAAATCATGTACGGTTATCTCATTCCGGTGAGCGGCGGCGACCCTATACCGCTGCGAAAACAGGACTTAACAGTCGGACGACACGACAGTTGCGACATCGTATTGAGTTACAGCAATGTATCCAGCAAGCACTGCCGTCTTGTGCTTTCGGCGGGCTATTGGTATATTCTCGATTTGCGCAGCACCAACGGCGTAAAATTGAACGGCAAACGGGTTACCGACCGGCGGGTCGACCCCGGCGCAACACTTGCCATTTCCAAACACATTTTCACGGTGCAGTATAATCCGGCTGACAACGGAGCAGTAGGCGCACCGCCTGCGGAAGTATATCAAGAGAACGACATCATGTCGCATTCCTTAATGGAACGGGCAGGACTGGAACGCCCTTCACACAAGCGGCGCGAAGAACCCGGAAGCACAGTACCGGATATGCCTGTGGTAGTAACCCCGCCGGTCAAGAATACTCCAACACCGCCGTCCGAAAGAAAGGACTTTTTCAGTACACTGAAATTCGATTAGAACGTATCAATTTTATGTGGACAGGATTTACAAGATTTTAAGGATATTTGGAAATATAAAACAACCCTCAAATCTTGTTTATCGTGTCAAAATAAAAATCCTTAAAATCCTGTATATCCTGTCTAAATTTTAGCGCAGCAACTTCTTCTCTGCCGTGCCGAGTGTTTTCATCATTTCGGTTAACCCGCCGCCCTGAATTTTCTTCATTGCGGTTTCGTTTTCCTTTACATACGCATCGAAAAACAGCGTAATGATTTCGGCAATGACCGGCTGACATTTCTTCTCCATCGGCGTCCTGCCGAGCGGACGCGGATGTCCCGAAAACAACATGTGATTGCCGCCGTCAAAAATAATGAGATATTGGTCTGCACCGTTGATGTTGTCGAAAGGTATCCGCCGGTCATTCGGGTCAAACGATTTATCAAGCGGACTGCCGTCATTGGTTCCTGTCAAGTGAAGCATCGGTACCGAAAGGTTTTTGTGAAAAAATGCCGGATTAACATTTGACGGCATGTTCGGACTCATTAATACCGCCGCCTTGATTTTGTCAATGCGTTTGTACGGAAAACGTCCCGCAGCAGCAAATGACGTATGCGAACCAAACGAATGACCGCCGATGCCGACTTTGTCGAAATCAATTTTTCCGGTCAGCGAATGTTCTGCGTTCTTGGACTTTTCTCTATTTCTCTCTTCCAATTCCGCAAGAATGAATTTAACGTCTTCATAACGGTGCTGGGCTTCGTCGGCGTTTGCAGCCCGCGCCATTGCTTGCAGCGAGGTTTCACCGGACTTGCGGGCAGTACGAAGGTTAGCGTCACTGCCGGTATGCTGCATCGCAGCAGCGATATAACCGTTTTCCGAAAGTGCTTGACCGAGATAGCCGAAGCCCTCACGACTGCCGCCGAGACCATGCGAAAGAAGTATCAACGGCGCAGGCGTTGACTTCTCGTTTGAATCCGGTGCGAAAAAACGTACCGGTACACTGCGTTCACGTGCGGTATCATACCAATCCTCCGTCCAAGAGGAAACTTCTGTTTGCAAAGACATAAGCGTTAGAAGAATAACAGTGGAAAGCATCTATTTCAAGACCGGCAGTAAATGTTCCCAAATGAGATTCACCGTTCCTTGATAATTGCTCGTTTTTTCCGTTATTATTACAACGGCGTTCTGGTCAGGCATCACGATAATGAATTGTCCGTCTTTGCCGTCTGCGCGGAAAGCATTGTTTCGGCAACGCCAAATCTGATAGCAATATCCTTGTTTCCAATCGCTGTCGGATTCTTCCGGTTTGACCTTCGGGTCTTGCAGAATTTTGCGGGTAGTTGCTTCTTCAATCCACGATGCGGGCAGCAGTTGTTTGCCTTCCCAGTTGCCTTTTTGCAGCAGAAATTGCCCGAATTTCGCCATATCTTCGGTTTTGATGTGCATTCCCCAGCCGCCGCAACTCACGCCGTAAGGACTAGCATCCCAAACGATGTTTTCAATGCCGAGCGGTTCAAACAAACGCGGACGCAGATAATTGAACAGTGTTTCGCCGGTTGTCTTTTGAATTACCGCCGACAGCATGTATGTCGCCAGCGAATTATAAACGAACTTGCTTCCCGGCTTGTTGATGACCGGATGTTCAAAAAACCGCCTTTCCCAGCGGACACCGTCATACTTTTCTGCTTCATTCCGAAACGGAATTGTGCCGGTTGGGTCGGTATTATGTCCGCTGCTCATTATCAGCAAGTCCCGAACTGTCATTGCAGCGAGGTTTTCCGAAATTTCTTTCGGGCAGTCATCGGGAAAGAACGAAATCACTTTATCGTCGAGTGAAAAACGTTTTTCGGTAACTGCGAAGCCCGTTCCGATGGAGGCAAAGGTTTTACTGACTGACCACATTACGTGATTTTTATTTGGAGCGTTGTCTCCGAACCAGCGTTCAAAAACGACTTTACCGTTTTTCAATATCATTACGCTGTGCAGGTCGACATTATTTTTCGCAAAAGCGTCAAGGAACGCCGTTGTTGCGGCGGCGGGCAACTGTTCGGCAAGCGAAGCCCGCGGCAACGATTTTGATTCTGTGGTTGGCTTCGGCTTGGCAGTATCCTGTGCGAATAGGGTTGCAGTTGCGAAAGCGGATAAAAGAACGCAGGCGGTTAAGAATGATGTTTTCATTGAAAGAAAAAAAGAAAAGGGGGTGAAAAAACACAGCGTCTTAAGGGAGTCGAACCCTCAATTACAGCTTGGGAAGCTATCGTGTTGCCGCTACACTAAAGACGCTTTGTTAAACCGGTAATTCTAACACACCAGGTATTTTGGTAAAGTATATCGGAAAAATTGGGAAAAGAAAGCCCCCGTTTTTCTTGCGGCAGTGCATTTTCGTATGGGAGATAAAGTCACAATAATCCCCTTGTATTTTTCCGAAAAGCAAGGATAATACATGTGTTGTACGATGGTTTATCGTTTATTTTTTCCTTAAACTGCCGCTTATAGCGGCTGGGTTAAAGTTTTCACAAGGAGTTTTCTATGCAGAATCTTATGATGTTTGTTTGTTCGATTGTTTCCGTAATCACGGAAAGTGTAAATCTAAGTAATTTGAGGGGGGGAAACGAAATAAGAGCGGCGGGTGATAACCCGCCGGTAAATGACGCTAAGAGAGCATTCACGCTCGTAGAACTTTTAGTCGTCATCGCCATTATCGGCGTTCT
>Ga0123353_10009040_pt1 | contig 13693 bp, 9 predicted proteins | sample TergutLab28metaG_3_FD_92763 | JGI IMG/M metagenome (GOLD analysis project Ga0123353, IMG submission 92763) | Labiotermes labralis P3 segment gut microbial communities from Petit-Saut dam, French Guiana - Lab288 P3 | ecosystem: Host-associated > Arthropoda: Insects > Digestive system > Gut ... | reverse complement strand
GCTTCCGCCGCTGACCACTTTTTTGGCTTTAACATTCTGTTTTAAAGCTCTGAATATAGAAACCGGATTCACACCCAAATGCCGGTAAAAATATTGGTCTTCATAACAAATCAAACAAGTTACATATTTATCTGAAAGTTCCTTTGTAGGTGGAAATTGCCACTCGCCGGTTTTAGAAACGCGCGCACCCAAAAGCTGCCCGTTGCGGTCGTAAACGGTTGTGCTGTATGTTGTTTTGAATAGAGGTGTAGGGAGACAGAACCAGAATAGGAGGAAGAGGGTTAAGGTGAGGGAAATAAGTATGAAGAGTTTTTTGTTTTTCATAAATATAATTAGCTGAATTTTAACATATTAATAATGGTTATTAATTAGGCTGCAAATATATAAAAGGAGATTTCTAAATAATCCAAAAAATAATAGATATTTGCCCTTGTTTTTGTAAAACAATATTTTTAATGAAAAAACCGGTGTTATTACATTTTTTTTTATCCAAAGTCCTATATGGAGAATTGTTATATTTATGGAATATTACCGATGATGTCAAACTTTATTATAATTCACCTAAATAACAAAAAAATTAAAAAATATGAAAAAAAACATTTTTAACCTTTTACTTATTTTATGTGTTGTTTTTGCTTTCTCGTGCCAAAACACACCGGAACCCAAAAGAGAAAAAACAGATTTGTCGAATACGGATTTTATTTATTTGAAAGACAAACATTTTGAACTGAGAAATGAAAAGTTTTTTCCTATAATGCTCAATTACTGTGTTTCTTTTAGAAACATTGACAATAGTTTCGTGGTTTCTCCATATATTAACTATGAAGAACATGGAGAATTTGAATATGATACAAAAGAAGGAACAGCAGAGCAATTAAGAGGGCATTTTCAATTGATTAAAGAAATGGGATTCAACACCATACGGGTAACATTTGACCGAGTAAACGAATATAACAGAAAATATTATTATTCCGATTTTTCTATAGACAACGATTATGAAAAAATACTTGCCGGTTTTGAATATTTTATCAATATTGCCACTGAAAAAGATTTGAGGATCATGTTCTTACTAAAAGCTCCACTGAACAAATCATTAAAAGATTTTACGGTAAAAGTTTTGGAAAGATTTAATACAAATCCTACGATTTTTGCTTACGATTTTTTTAATGAACCTTTATATTTCGATCCTAAACCGAAAAGGAGCAAAGAATCGGCAAGAAACATTCAATTAGGATGGAGAGCCATGATGGATGAATACGCTCCAAACCAATTGTTTACAATAGGGTTTGCAGAGCCGATAGAGGTTCTTACATGGGATCCGGAAATATCGCCTGTTGATTTTGTTTGCATTCACACCTACCACCCGTTAAGAGCAAAAAACGAACTTTACTGGTACAGCAAATACATAAATAAACCGCTGATGATGGGAGAAGCATCACTACCTTCCGATGGAGATTCCATTCCTTATGCTCATCAGGCAAATTTTGCTAAGGAAATAAGCGAATATGCCATAGATTGTGGAATTGCCGGTTTTGGCTGGTGGGATTTTCAAGAAGACTTAGCACAAGTAAATTGTTCTTTTGAAGCTGCTTATGCAGGATTATTAAATCACGAAGGAACCACCACAACGTTATGCGGAAATTATACCATCATTGGAACGATGAAACCTGCTGTGGAAGAAATAAAAAAGATTCCGGAATATCAATCAAGAAATAAAAAAGAAAGACCCGTAAACTATTATAACAATTTAGGATATAATAACTTTGTAATCACAGGAAAAATTATTGATCAAAAAACTAAGAAACCTATTGAAGGAGCGGTAGTAAGAGGCTGGACAAGGTGGTGGAATATTGCCTGGAATACCTATACCGATGAAAATGGAAACTTTACCCTGTATAGCAATGACAAGTTCGTTCGTTTTTCAATTTCAGCGCCGGGTTTTTCTAAATTGTTCTTTAATAAAAAGTTGGATTATAGAAAGATCACCGATGGAGCGTTCGATATCAATGATTTGCCGAATAAAGATTTGGAATATCATAGCATAAGCTACAAACCATTTTTAAAAGCGGATACTCATTCTGTTTTCGATTTTGAACCAACAATGTTTAACCAGGCAAAGTTTGAAGGAAATATGGGAACATTGCAACTTAAACGATTAGAATATTGAATAAGTTTTAAAAAGTTATAGCGATATGAGAATTATTAAAATACTAAAACCCTATCTTATCTCGGTGATTTTATTCGTGCTCATGGGGTATATTTTTAAAACCATAGAGACATTTTTATTTTGCAGAATGCAAGATGCTGCATCTTTTTTAACCATATTACAAGCTTATTTTAACATCACTGCGATTTTTTGTCTGTATTCGCTCATTATTTTGCCTTTTTATTTGCTGATTGCATTATTAAGCCAAAAAACAGCACAAATTGTAACGTCAATTTTATTTGCTTTATTCATTGCATTAGAAATCGGATTGTATGTTTATTATACGCAAGCAGGCGTTTTAATGGGGCGAGAATTAGTGATCAGACCTATTTCCGAAACGTTGGTTACCATAAGAAATTCATCCAATATCATCATAAACTCTATGCTGATTATTTTGGTATTTGCTTATTTTATCGCTCTTCCTTTCGTGTTAAAAAAAGTGAAAATCTTTAATCATTATCGCTCCTCCATAGTGGGCATTGCTCTCATTGGAATATTATCGGCTTGTACCTTCTTCTATCAAAAAGATAAAAATCAAATCACAAATAACTACTTGGAATCGAAATCGTTCTTCTTTTTCTCTGCATTAAAAAGTTATCCCATTGATGAAACGGAACCGGATTATTTGATTTTTGACGAAGAAGGAAATTTTAAAATAGAAAAAAATGAGAAAATATTAAAAGAATATGTTGCATTATATAACGCAACAGCCGAAGATTTAGACTATCCGATGGAGCGTTTTTCTTCTGAAATTCCAGATGTACTTTCTCCATATTTCAACAAGTCTGATAAACAACCCAATATTGTAATTATAATGGTTGAATCTTTGGGAGGTCTGCTACTAAGCGAAAGAGGAGAGCATGTTAGTTTTATGCCCTATTTGAGTTTTTTGGCAGATAATGGATTATATTGGAAAAATTGTTTGAGCACCACTACAAGAACTTATGGCGTTCTTCCTTCCGTTACCGGCTCTGCTCCACATGGAATGAAAGGGTTTCAATTTGGAATTATGCCCAAACATCATTCGTTATTCTCCATATTAAAAAATAATAATTATGTAACTAATTTTTTCCATGGCGGAGATATAAATTTTGACAGTATGTTAGATTTTGTAACCGCTCAAGATGCTGATCATATTGATAATTATTCATCTCTATTGAAAACTTTGAAAAAGAAAAAGCAAGGCAACTGGTGGGGCGCTCATGATAATGTTATGTTTGAGAGAAGTATAGAATATTTGAAAACGCTTCCCAAGGAGAAGCCGAAACTCAATGTGTATTTAACGATCACTACACACGAAGTATTTAATACCAGAGAGGATAAAAAATTGAAAACAATGTATGAACCCAAAGCGGAAGAACAATTTTCAAAATTAAACGAAGAGCAAAAAAAATATTTTTTGCCTGTAAAAGAGATGTTAGCAGTATTTATGTATGCGGACGATTGTATTAAAAACCTCATTCACAGTTATTCTAAACAACCAAATTTTGAAAATACCATATTTATTATTACCGGCGATCACTCTTTGGGTGCTCATGAGCATAACTTACCGTATCATTCGGTTCCGTTAATCATATGGTCGCCATTGTTAAAAACTCATAAAACGTTCCCCAACATTGTTTCGCATTTGGCAATTGCGCCTTCCATAGTATCTCTTTTGCAAAATAATTATAATGTAAAGGTTCCCGACAAGCTCGCCTGGTGCAGCACCGGGTTGGATACGACTTCTGTTTATAATCCGTCGGAAAAAGTTTTGTTTTTAAGTTATGATAGAAGAGTGAATAAAATGGTTTATAACCAATATTTTTTTGAAGATAAAACACAGTGGCATGGCAAAAGATTATTTGAAATTAACGAAAATTTAGACTTGGAACCCATAGATGATCCCAAGCTCATGGAACATATCCATTCGAAATTTAAAACGTTAAAATATGTGAATAACTATGTGTATCATAATGATAAATTAATTAAATCGGATAACCATGCTGAGAGGGAATATAAAATAATTAGAGGGTATGAAAATAAAAACACCATCGTATGTACAACGCCCGATACGATTCCATCCATAAGCGGAATAAGTGAATTTGATATTTTGCCTGTTCAAAAGATTAAAGGCAAGTACAATAAGATTAAAATCAGATTAAGAGCAGATATTGTAATCAACGATTTTATATGGCAAGATCAACAAATGATGTTGAATTTTCTTTGTTCGGGTGATAAATTTGATTATGTTTCGAAAGATCATATTACAAAATATATTTTAGAGGACGACATTGTATGTGGTGAAACATACGAGTTATCCATTGAAAAAGAGATTGATGTGAGAGATCTTGATGAATTTTCCGTGCACATTTGCGTAACTACAAATGTTTGGGATGATAATTGGCAACGTGACAAAAAAATTACAATATCTAACATAAAAGTAACCATTTGGGGTAAATAAAAGCGTTAAAATGTTATGGTTTTTAGCAGTATCCTTTTTATACTTTTTTTTCTACCTGCATTTTTACTTACTTATTACTTAGTACCCAAAAAGCTTAAAAATGTTGTTATACTTGTATTTAGCATAGTATTTTACAGTTGGGGGGCGCCGCGTTTTATCTTTGTGATTTTGGGAACTACTTTCCTCGATTTTTATTTGGTAAGATGGATGGCGCAAGTCAAAAAACTGCATTATCGCCGGTTGTTGCTTGCTTTATCAGTTTCTATTAATCTCGGATTGCTTTTCTATTTCAAATACTCTAACTTCTTCATTGAGAACGTGAATACCATACTGGCGGTATTCGGTTTTCATCATATTCAGTGGACGAAATTGATATTGCCTCTCGGCATTTCGTTTTACACGTTTGAAACCATTACTTACGTAGTGGATGTTTACCGGAAAGTGCATAAACCCTTGGATAATTTTTGGAGTTATCAACTTTATATCATCTTCTTTCCCAAGCTGATAGCAGGGCCTATTATTCGCTATCACGATCTTGCCGATCAGATTGACGATCGCTCAAAAGATGAAACTTTAGATAATGTGCTGATAGGTTTTTATCGTTTTGCGGTAGGATTAGCAAAAAAAGTGCTCATTGCCAATCAAATGGGTTTATATGCCGATAGCATTTTTGCGCTGAATTATGCCGATTTGGGTACGCATACCGCATGGATGGGAATTTTAGCCTATACTTTTCAAATTTATTTCGATTTTTCCGGCTATTCGGATATGGCAATAGGAATTGCCAAAATGGTAGGTTTTAAATTTCCCGAAAACTTCAACAATCCATACATTTCGCAAAGCATTACCGAGTTTTGGCGACGTTGGCACATTACGCTCGGCGCATGGATGCGCAACTACCTCTATATTCCTTTGGGTGGAAATCGTGTAAAAACAAAAAGTAGGCTTTATTGTAATTTATGGTTGGTCTTTTTGGCTTCCGGATTGTGGCACGGCGCCTCATGGAGCTTTATACTTTGGGGCGCTTATCACGGCTTATTTTTGGTAATGGAAAGAGGCTTTTTGCTGAAAATATACGAGAAAATTGGAAGAGTGCCCAGCATGCTGATCACTTTCTTTTTGGTAATGATGGGCTGGGTGTTTTTCAGAATAGAAAAAATAGCCGATGCTTTTGTTTTTCTGAAAAGACTCTTTGTTTTTGAAAGAGGAACTACTTCAAATCTAATAGATTCCGAGTTCTATTTTTACTTAATGATAGCTATTGCATTTTCATTTATCACCTGTTTAAAAATCGGATTAAAATGGCAAAACGCTATTTTCTTCGATAATTATACAAACAAAAAGCATATCACAGTTTTTGCCTTAGCGCTCATTTTACTCATTTTCTCTATTGGTTCCATTGCCGCTTTTGGTTTCAATCCGTTTATTTATTTTAGATTTTAAGCCATGTTAAATAGAAGAAACCTCATACCTGCCCTACTGCTGCTGTTCTTGCTCTCTTTGTTTGCATTGCATCTTCTTCAATATCGTTTTCACCGGATTAAAATAGAGCCTTTGGATGGTTATTATTTAGATGCCACAAAAATTAAATTTTCATGGAAAGGTTGGTTCTCAGCTTCTTATCAAGAAGCGGAAGATCAATATCTCAATGACCACTTCGGTTTTAGACCTCTTTTTGTTCGTTTAAACCACCAGTTGCGTTTTAGCTTGTTTAATAAAGTGAAAACGGCATGGGTAATTGTTGGAAAAAACAACTATCTGTATGAGCACAACTATATTAAGGCTGAATATGGCGTTGATTTTATTGGATATGACAGCATTTCAACACGCATGTACAAATTTGAGCAACTCCAGCATAAATTAGACACTTTGGGAACGAAACTCATCGCCGTATTTGCCTCAGGGAAAGGCACATTCTATCCCGAGTATATTCCGGATAATTATTACGACTGGAGAGGATCCACCAATATAGAGGTGTACCGGCATTACGCCGAAAAGTGGAATATTAATTGTATTGATTTTAACAAGCATTTTATTAATTTAAAAGAAAAATCGCCTTATCCTCTTTATCCGCAATATGGCATCCATTGGAGTCGTTACAGCGCGTGTTTGGCTACCGATTCGATTGTGCGTTATATTGAAAAGCTCTGTAATATGGAGATGCCCCATATTTATTGGGATAAAATTAATATGAGCCGGCCGCAAGGCAGAGATAAGGATATTTCTGATGCTATGAATCTGTTTTTTCCGCCACGATCTTTTCCAATGGCTTATCCGGAAATAAAAATTGAATCTGATTCAGGAAAGACGAAGCCCTCGCTTTTAGTGGTTGCCGATAGTTTTCATCGCGTCATTTACGACTTGGAGGTGTTGGATGATTTATTTACTAACCCTCGCTGGTGGTACTACAACAAAGAGATTTATCCCGATTGTTTTCACACTTGGCTAACCACTGATGATGTAAATTTTGAGGAAGAAGTTTTAAAATATGATGTTATTATCATTCTTAGTACGGATGCCAATTTGCCAAATTTCGGGTGGGGATTTATTGAAAACGGGTACGACTTGTTTTGCTCTCAAAATGAAACCAATTAACAAAATATATTAACTTAATTTATTAATTATGAAACGTTTTTTTTATTACCTGACTATTTTTGTAGTTTGCGTCTCTCTTTTTTCAGCATGTAAGGAAGAGATTCCTGATTCTGAGCCCGAACCCGAATCGGGGCCGTTGCGTATTGTACATTGGGCTGATCCACAATTAGGGTGGCTTTATCAGGCAACTTATGAACAAGAAATTGTACGACTTAAAAGGGCTGTTGAGTTGATTAACGAACTTTCGCCTGATGTGGTGCTACTTGCCGGCGATATGGTGCATCACCCTGACAACGATGATCTGATTAATGCCTTTTTAAAGATTATAGCTCCAATCAAAGCGCCGATCATAATGGCTCCGGGCAATCATGATATATGCCATCCGATTACCACAGAAACTTTAAAACGTTATCGCTCTTTTTTCGGTGATGATTTTCAAACGATGGAATTAAAAGACTTTACTGTTATCTCTGCCAACTCATCGCTCTGGTACCCGGAAGGCGCAGCGCCGGAAGAGATTCTCCTACATGATGATAGACTAAAGGCAGCATTACAAAATGCGCAACGCAAAGAACAACCCATAGTGATGATGACGCATATTTCGCCTTTATTCGATATACCGAAAAGTTATCAATATTTAGCTGTTGAATACGGAGCATTTCTGTGGCTCTCAGGGCATTGGCACTGTTCTTACCGGTATGACTATGAAGATATTACTATTTTGATTGCCGAATCAACAAGCGCTAATGACACCGGATTTCCATTGGGAGTTAGGTTGTTAACCATTTATCCGGATAAAAGTTTTGATTGGGATCTTGTGCCGTTGTACCCCGGTACCACTCATAAACATCCTTAATTCCTTCCCCCAGTTCGGTTTTATGCTTCCAGCCCAAGCTATGAATTTTGGAAACATCCAACCATTTTCTCGGCGTTCCGTCCGGTTTGGAAGTGTCGTACACAATTTTTCCGGTAAAGCCGGTAACTTCTTTCACAATTTCAACTAATTCGCTGATGGCGATATCTTCTCCTATTCCAATGTTTATGGGCTCTTCGCTTTCGTAATGTTGCATGAGAAACAGCAGGGCATCGGCGAGGTCGTCCACATACAAAAATTCGCGTTTGGGAGTGCCGGTACCCCAAATCACAACTTCTTCTTTCTTAGCTGTTTTTGCTTCGTGAAACTTGCGAATTAAAGCGGGCAAAACGTGCGAGTTTTCTAAATCGAAATTGTCATTAATTCCATACAGGTTGGTGGGCATCGCCGAAATAAAATTACAACCGTATTCTCTCCGGTAAAATTTACACAACTCCAATCCTGCAATTTTGGCAACGGCGTAGGCTTCGTTGGTAGGCTCCAAACTTCCGGTTAAAAGATACTCTTCCTTAATGGGTTGCGGCGCCATTTTGGGGTAAATACAAGAACTGCCGAGAAACAACAGCTTTTTTACATTACACCAACGGGCAGCGTGAATGATGTGAGTGGCAATCATTAAGTTATCGTAAATAAACTGTGCCGGATACGTATGGTTTGCCAAAATGCCTCCTACTTTTGCGGCAGAAAGAAACACATATTCCGGTTGTTCTTTGGCAAAAAAGTCTTCAACCTCCTGTTGCCTTCTCAAATCTAAATCTTTTATATCTCTAAAAACCAGATTAGTATATCCGTTTTTTTGCAAACAACGCACGATGGCAGAACCTACCAATCCGGTATGACCTGCCACATATATTTTTGAATTTTTCTGAATCTGCATTATTGAATGTTTTTTAAATCATTTTGTACCATTAGCTTAACTAATTTTTCAAAAGGCGTTTGGGTAGGGTTCCAGCCCAATAATGATTTTGCTTTAGAAGGGTCGCCCAACAACTGATCTACCTCGGTGGGGCGATAATATTTCGGGTCTACCTCTACCAGCACCTCGTTAGTGGCTACATTGATCCCTTTTTCGTTTTCGTTCTTGCCTTCCCAGCGCAAAGTAATACCGGCTTCGGCAAAGGCAAGCGTGCAAAACTCTCTCACCGAGTGCATCTCTCCGGTGGCAATCACAAAATCTTCCGGCTCAGGATGTTGCAAGATGCGCCACATACATTCCACATAATCTTTGGCATATCCCCAATCGCGCAGGGCATTCAAATTTCCGAGATAGATTTTCTTTTGCTTGCCGTGTTTAATGCGCGCCACAGCAAGGGTAATTTTGCGCGTAACAAAAGTTTCCCCTCTGCGTTCGCTCTCATGGTTAAACAAAATGCCGTTGGCAGCATAAATATTGTAAGCTTCCCTGTAATTTTTGGTGATCCAAAAGGCGTACATTTTAGCCACTCCATAAGGAGAGCGCGGATAGAAAGGCGTGTTTTCGTTTTGAGGAACCTCCTGAACTTTTCCATACAACTCGGAAGTAGAGGCTTGGTAGATACGTGTTTTCTTCTCCAATCCTAAAATGCGCACGGCTTCCAAAATTCTTAAAGTACCCACGGCATCCGTTTCTGCCGTATATTCAGGCACATCGAAAGAAACTTTTACATGCGATTGGGCTGCCAAATTGTAAATTTCATCAGGCTGAACCGTTTGAATAATCCTCAGTATGGAAGATGAGTCGGTCATATCTCCATAGTGAAGCTCAATGCAACGTTTCTGCTTCATATCTTCAATCCACTCATCAAAATACAGGTGTTCAATTCTTCCGGTGTTGAAATAGGAAGCGCGCCGCATCAAGCCATGTACTCGATAGCCTTTTTCTAATAATAATTCGGCAAGGTAAGAACCATCTTGCCCGTTAATGCCGGTAATAAGTGCAACTTTTGCGTAATTCATAATAAAAATGTTTATTCAATGGGGGGAATAAAGTCTTCTGAGTTCCATTCTTTTTGAGAATGGTGGTTTTGCATGACAATAAAATGTGAATCTGTTTTATGATTCGAAAATAGCGTATCTATGCTTAGCGTAACATTGTTTCTTAGAGCAACTTTGTTCAGAAGTTTCACAAGAGTTTCGGTATCCCTGTCGCGTGATGCATAGAGGTGAATCGGCGTTCCGGTTACCACCATGCTATCTATCGGAACGAAGTATCTGCGCCAAAAGAGTACAATATCTTCAGTTCTCCAGGTAATGACGTTTGGGTTTAGGTTCATTAATTCGGCTCTATATTCATGAGTATTATATACATAACATAATCCGTAAACAATGCCGTTTTCAACAAATGGCGCGCTCATCCAGGTAGGATCTATCAACCATAAACTTTTTGGAGGTATCTGAGTAGATGCAAATTGTATCGTGGGTTCGTCTTTTTTTAAGTTTTCTATGATAGATTTAGTATCCATAATAGTGAGTTTTGTTGTACCACCGATACAAACGATAACGATCAGCATAACAGGAATAAACGCCCATTTTTTATAGGAACTTATGCGCTGAATAAATTCATCTAATAAAAACAAAAATAGAGGATACATGGCCACCAAAGGGGTCATATAGGAGCCTTTAAAATGTTTTGACACCATTACAAGTTGAAATGTTATAATAAAAAGTATTCCAATAAACAGAACTATCTGTTTGCCGGTTTCTAATTTTTTTCTGAAAAGAAAAGCAAGAAAGATCGCTGCGACAATGGCAAAAATGATCAGTATCAACTCCGGCACTGTTTCAAAAACCTGAAAAAAGTTGTGTTTCATTTTTGCAGGATCGAACATACGCTCTGCGCCACCTCCATGAAGACCATCGTGTGTGGCCATAGAGGTAATAAATCGCTTATATTCATTAAACCTTTTCATAATGGGCAATAAGAAAACGAAAAATGAGGCGATTCCCGTAAGTGCGTATATTCCACGATTTTTGTTTGAGTTAATTAAGAAAAACGGAAGAAGAATGATGGGCAAGAAATTGAATTTTGTTGCCAAACCCATACCCATAATCACGCCGCTCCATATCGCAAATTTTAAAGGATGTTTGTTTTTGTATCCATACAATAAATAAACTATGACGAACAGCATGGCAACTATCACGAGCATGCGCTCCGGTATTACGCGACAGAACAGCCACGTCATCAAAGCATTAAGCAAAACTCCCGATTGCAATATGATGATAGGCCAAGTTTTGATCTCCCGCTTTCTGCCTACCCAGGCAATGAAAAAACATAACACCGCTTGCAGGATGAATAAAGATATATTGATTGCATTTAAGTAATAGTCGGGGCGATTAAAAACCTCTTGAGCTATAGCACCTTCCCCTGCGAAGAGATGCGTGATGCGAACGATCAATCCGCAGTACACTTGAAATGGCGTTCCGGGGTGGTCAAAGTGTCCAATCCGGCTAAATTCCAGTAAGGCAACATTTAAGCCATTAAACAGGTAGGGATACTCCGGATCAACAGCTCGCACATAAAAGTTGTTGAAATAATAAAGATTAAAAATGCCCCAACCTAAAATGAACAGAGGAATAATTAAAAAAAGAGGAGAAAACTTGTATTTTTTCATTTTTTATTTGAATTTAATTTTTCTTGCCGCAAACAGGCTCATTTTTATCAGCAGCCAGCCATGAGAAAAGCGGCTGATTTGCGTGGAGCCATACTCGCGGTCTTTATAACGTACAATTATTTCCGTTATTTTTAAATTTAGCTTGGCTGCTCCAAATAGCAAGTCAAAATCGCCAAAAGGATCAAAGTCGCCGAAATAGCTTCTATTGGCAAGAATTTTGTCATAATCTTTTTTAAACAACACTTTAGTTCCGCATAAAGTATCTTTGAGGCGCTGACCCAGCAAAAACGAAAAGAACCAACCAAAAAACTTGTTTGCCAATAGGTTAAGAAACCTCATCGCTTCTTTTTCCATAGGATAAACCAAACGGCAGCCATTGATAAACTCACCTTTATTATCTCTTAGCGCTTCATAAAATTTGGACATATCTTCCGGAGGTGTGGTTAAATCGGCATCTAAAATCATCAAAATATCGCAAGAGGCTGCATTAAAGGCTTCCTGAACGGCATTGCCTTTTCCTTTTCCTGTTTGTTTCAACACTTTTATATCTATTTGAGGATATGCTTCTTGTACACGAATCATCTCCTCGTATGTTCCATCTGAAGAGTGCCCCTCAATAAAAATAAACTCTTGGTGTAGCCCAAAATTTGGTGTGCGTTTAATTGCATTTTCTATATTTCCCTGTTCGTTTCTGGCAGGAACCACAATGGATACGGAATATTCTGTGGAGGTTAAAGCTACAGGGCGTGCCGTAATAAACTGTATCAGATTTAATTGGTTTATCAGCGGCAAATTTGCCAAAAATTTATTTACAATAGCATTAAAAACAGGAATATATTTTGGAAAAAGGAGTTTTCGATCATTTTTAATAATTTCAAAATCATTAAGATAGAGCAAGTTTTTGATATCCTGAATAGACAGCCAGTTTTGTAGCGGTTGCTTTGCTTTTAGCCCCAGCATTTCTCCTAATTTTAAAACAGGCTCCCAAATGTAATTGTAGCTCGAAATAATAATTTTAGTATGGGGTGTTACATATTCTCTTAAACGTTTTAAAAACTTCTGCACATCCCATAACGAGGGAAGCAAATCTGAAATGATCACATAATCAACGGGTTCGTCGAGCACAAAATCCAGCACATTGGTGTGAATAAACCGGAGGTGCGGGTATTTTTGTTCGGCAATAGCCAGAGCATTTTTCGAGAAATCCACTCCAATTCCTTTTGCCGGTTTTACTGCGTTAAGCAAATCTCCGGTGGCGCAGCCTAATTCCAGCACTACAGAGCCCTCCGGTATAATAAAAGCATATTGTTTTTCGATAGTTTTTTGGTAAAAGCGATTGCGACGTTTCCACTTGTCCCGTTTGATTGCAGTTGCTTCAAAAAAATCATAAATAGCCTGTTCTCCTTTTTCCATAAAATTGTGTAATAGAAGTTTGCGTATGTTAAAAAGTTTGGCGAAAATACAGTTTTTTCGCTATTTCGCAAAGTTAAAGTTGCAAAAATCAATGATGTTGATGGTAACAAATTCATTAATTGTGCTTTTGCCGGAAATACTAACTTCTTAACAAAATAATTTTATTTTGCACAATTAAATCTTAAGTTTTATATCTTTAAATTATTTTGTCATGAACAAAAAATATTTTTTATACTTGTTAACATGCGTTACACAATAGGCATAGCCCTTTTTTTAACTTGTAAAAAAAAGATTCCGGTAATGGCAGCATGAATTTTCATACATACGGACAATTGGTGATAGAAGAAAATGGTATTTCCCCTTGCTTTATTTCAAAGAAAATATACTTTTGCTTTTTAAAACATTCTTATCCTTATTTAAAATGAAACATTTCGCCCCTTTTTCCCTTCTTCTTTGTTTTCTGCTCATTTCCTGCGAGCAAAAACCCATTGAAAAAACATTCTCCATTGTGCCTCAACCGGCTGAAATAGCTGCTTTTGAAGGCGAATTTCGATTAGGTAGCAACACGAAAG
>Ga0123353_10009039_pt1 | contig 13693 bp, 7 predicted proteins | sample TergutLab28metaG_3_FD_92763 | JGI IMG/M metagenome (GOLD analysis project Ga0123353, IMG submission 92763) | Labiotermes labralis P3 segment gut microbial communities from Petit-Saut dam, French Guiana - Lab288 P3 | ecosystem: Host-associated > Arthropoda: Insects > Digestive system > Gut ... | reverse complement strand
TGTCGGCGATTTCCTGGTTGGTCATTCCGTCGCCCAGCAGGCGCAGTACTTCGATTTCACGGGCTGAGAGTTCGGGTTGTTCTTCTTCTTTGCTGGAGGTTTGGTTGAGGTATCCGCGCAACAGGATGTTGGTGATACTTTTTCCGTAGTAGTCGAAGCCGTTGCGGAGTGTATAGATGGCTTCGAGCAGTTCGGCGCGGGTGGTATCTTTGGAGAGGTAGCCTTTGGCGCCTGCCTTGATGGTTTTCAACACAAAACTTTCCAAGTCGGACATGGAAAGTACCAAGATATTGATTTTTGGGAACTGTCGTTTGATGGTGCGTATCTGTTCCAACGCTTCGCCGTCGGGACTATACACGTCCAAAAGCAATACATGGCATAAAATGCCGCTCGAAAGGGTTTCTACCAACGACCGCAATCGCCCTGTTACTTTGGCTACGACCTTTACATCGGACACGTCCGAAATCAGCGACTCAATGCCGTCGCATACTATTTTAAAATTGTCGAAAATAACAACGTTTATCATGATTTTTTTATTTACTTTTGTACACTTAAAATTAACGGTGCAAATATAGTTAAAAATGAAATATCCCGACAACTTTTTAAACGAATTGGAAAATAGCAATGAGCAGTATTCAAAAACGCTGACAGGCATCAATAGAATCGCTGTTATATTGCGTGAGGGCAAGAAAAACGACGAAACTTTTGCCCGTATTGCGTTGTTTCTTCCGGGCATCTTTGAAACGCCGCACGACATATCGGTGAGAATATCTTACGAATCTTTTCTGTTTGAAAGTGTTGATTTTCAAAAAAGTAAAGTCTGTTTGTCGGAGAAATTTCCGGTATATGACCATAACGAATGTACCATCTCGGTTTACAAGAAAAAAGCGGCAAACAAGCCGCAAGGACGTTTTTCAAGTCAGGAAAAAAATACTTTTTCGGCGGTTATTCGTTTGATGCGACAGTTTTACACGCCCCAGCAAGAACCCGACGAGGTGGATATGAGTACGGAGCAGTTGAAAGAGTTGGCTGCCATCAACCGTCTTTCGCGTATTCTCAGGGATAAAAAGCCGTTGCGGGAGACTTTTGAGCAGATTTGCGATTTGCTGCCTCAGGCGTGGCAACACCCGCGCCATGCACGGGCAAAAATAACTTTCGTAAGTCAAGTGTTTTATAGTGAACGTTTTGTGGAGACAGGGCGGCGGCTTTCGGAAGAATTTAAAACCGCCGACAACCGACGCGGAATGATCGAAATATTTTATCTGAAAGAACTGCCCGTAGGAGACAACGGCGGACCTTTTCTGGAACAGGAAATACACCTGCTCCGTCATGTGGCGAAGATGATTACCTCCTACCTGAACGGGTTGGATTTGATGGAGATAAAAGACATGGAACGGAAAAACGCCGATGAGTATCTTTCGGTTTTCAACAGCCGCCAATTGCTGCAACGCTCGTTGAACAATCAAAACTACGGACGCGATGTTTTTCACGACCTGATGCCCTTCAAAGTGAAGGATATTTTGTTGATAGCCAACCTCTACGATGTTTTCAATATCGAAAATGAAGGACGTGTAACTCCGTCGCACATCTTGGGTGGATTTTATGATTTCAGTATGTCGGACGTGCCGCGCATCACCGGCGTTTCGACCAAAGAAGACGCGATGGAGTGGCTGCAGACCGAACATTTTGATATTGTTGTGATTATGATGGGAATGGATAAAAGTTTTCATGTGGACGTGAGCCGAGAAATCAGAAAAAAAATTCCCTATATGCCGATATATATGTTGTTGAATAACAGCAGCGAACTGGTGCGTTTTGAGGAAGAAGGAACCAAAAAAGAAGACGCCATCAACAAGGTTTACGTGTGGAACGGCGACCCCAAAATCTTCTTTGCCATGATAAAAAACCTCGAAGACCGTGCCAATGTTGAAAACGACACCAAATTGGGACAGGTTCAGGTGATGTTGTTGGTGGAAGATTCGCCGTTGTATTATTCGCGCTATCTGCCGGTTTTGTACTCTGCCGTGATGGAACAGACGCAACTTTTGTTGGATAAAGCCGACCGCAGTTCGATGGAAAAGGCGTTGCGGCTACGCGCCCGTCCGAAAATTCTCCACGCTACCAACTACGAAGACGCAATGGATATGTATTACAAATATCGGGAAAATTTACTATGTGTAATTTCAGATGTGCGCTTCTGGAAAGACGGGCTGCTGGACGAGGAGGCGGGTTTCAGGCTGGTGGAACAAATACGCAAACAAAACCAATATCTGCCCATCATCATGCAGTCGTCGGACGGTTCCAACAAACAACACGCCTATCAACTTCAGGCGGCGTTTATTCATAAGCAGTCAAAAACGTTGATACAAGACATCAAAGATTTTATCAGTTCGTATTTGGGATTTGGCGATTTTGTTTTTCGTAATAAAAACGGAGAAATTATCCATACGGCGGCAACTATGTTGGAATTTGAGGCGATTTTAAAAATCATTCCCGACAGTTCGCTGTTGTATCATGCCCGTTGGAATCACTTTTCGCTGTGGTTTATTGCTCGCGGCGAGATACAGTTGGCGCGTATCATACAGCCCTATCGTCTGGAAGATTTTACGGAACCGGATGCCATGCGTAACTTTTTGTTGGACGCCATCGCACGCCACCGCAACGAACAGGCAAAAGGAAAAGTCATCGCGTTTGAAGAAATCGAACTCTACGACACCCGCAACATCGCCTCGCTCTATTCAGGCTCGTTTGGCGGAAAAGGACGGGGAATAGCCTTTATCAATAACATCATCTATAACATTGATTTAAAACGATATATCCCCGATATTAACATTAAAACTCCGCGCACGTTTATCATCGGCTCCGATGCGTTTGAAGATTTTATGAACGAAAACAAACTTAAACCCTCCTACGGCAAAGAGTGGAACGACAAAACGCTCAGAAAAACGTTTATGCAAGCCAAATTGCCCGAAATACTGCGAAAACGGATAAGAAAATTAGCCGCTATCATCAACAAACCGTTGGCGGTGCGCTCTTCGGGATTGTTTGAAGACTCGCTGATGAGTCCCTTTTCGGGCATCTTCGACACCTACCTCATCCCCTTCAACCATCCCAATCTGGACGAACGCGCCAAACAGTGTGAAGACGCCGTGAAGATGGTGTATGCCTCCGTTTTTGCACGCACGGCGCGAGACTATATCAGGGCGGTAAACTACAACATGAGCGATGAACAGATGGCAATTGTGATTCAGGAAGCCGTTGGTAATCAATATGAAAACGTCTATTATCCGCATATCAGCGGGGTGGCTCATTCGTATAATTATTACCCCGTCGGTCATTGCAATCCCGAAGATGGATTTTCTTTGTTGGCGGTTGGATTGGGCTGCTATGTCATTGGTGGTGAGCGTACTTTTCGCTTTTGTCCGAAATTTCCCAACACCGAAATCAACTCTTTGGACGACCAAATACGGACTTCCCAAAACTATTTCTATGCCGTTGATTTACAAAAACATACCGTTGACCTTGCCGAAGGCGAAAACTCAACTCTGCAAAAACTTGATATTGACGAAGCCATACGGCACGGAACCATGAAACATACCGCCTCCACCTTCGACTTTAACAACAGCCGTCTGATACCCGGAACAGACCAGCCGGGAATTACAGTGGTGAATTTTGCAAACGTGTTGAAATACAATTATATACCACTCGCAAAAACCATCATTACCCTGCTGGGGATTTTTAAAGAAGCATTAGGCGTTCCGGTGGAAATAGAGTTTGCGGTGGATTTGAATAAAGATGAAGATGGACGCGCAGCGTTGTATATGTTGCAAATAAAACCGTTGATAACGGATATTGTCGCCTGTAACATTGACACAACATCACTAAATCGCGATACCCTGCTCATGTACGCCGACAGAGGCATGGGCAACGGCGTGATTGATGACATTACCGACCTGATTGTAGTAAACCCCGAAACCTTTGACAAAACCGACACGCTGTCCATCGCCGAAGAGATAGAAGCGTTGAATAACAGTATGGTAGATGAAAACCGCAACTACGTCCTAATCGGACCCGGACGCTGGGGAACACGCGACCGCTTTATCGGCATCCCCGTCCGATGGGCGCAAATCAGCAACGCGAAAGTCATCATCGAGACCAGCCTACAAGGTTTTCCGTTGGACGCCTCCTACGGCTCCCACTTTTTCCACAACATCACCGCTGCCAATGTCGGCTACTACTCCGTCATCCACGCCTCACCGAAAACCTTTATCAACTGGGATGTCATTAAAAATCAGGAAGTTGTGGTAAAAACAAAATATTGCACACATTATCGGTTCCCGCATCCTTTTACGGTGAGAATGGATGGGAAAAAACGGATTGGATTGATTGATATTGGGAGATGATAGGTTTTTATTCAAACAACATTTCATTCATTTTGAAAAAATCGTAGTAATAACGCACATTTTCAAGTTCATGCCAACGCTCAACCGTTACAGGCGTAGCATCCAAGTTGTAAATCTTCGCATCGAACGATGATAGAATAAACGGTGAATGTGTCGCAATAACGAATTGGCAATTTTTATACCTCACCGAATTTTCAATAAGCGTTTTGAGTTCGAGTTGAAATTTGGGCGACATGCTGTTTTCCGGCTCGTCTAAAAGATACAACGCGTCCTTTTCGATTTCCTTATCAAAAAACATCAACGCATTTTCGCCGTTGGAATATTGCCGTTGCATTTCGCCGACACGGGAACGGACAAATTGTCTTCGCGTTTTCTTTTGAGCATTAGTAAAACGCCTAAACTGCTCTATCGTTTGGTTGACTTCGGGGTCTTCAAAATCAATATTGACGCCATCAGGATAAACATTTCTGTAGCCGGACTTAGTGGTGTCATTTACCACAGCATAAAAATCTTTTTCCTTATCTTTGTTAAATCTTACTCCTTTGTTGTCTTCCCTAACGCTCAAAATATAGTCGAAAATATCATCGGATGCTAAAAACTTTCTGACAGCAGGCTTTTCTTCATATTCATATTCGCAGTTATTGATATAATAGGTAAAAGCCTCTGTTTGAAGGTATTGTTTATAACGAAAAACATCAAGTTTCTCAGCGATGATGTTCAATAGCGTGGTTTTGCCTGAGCCATTGCCGCCATAAAAAATTGTAATATTCTCAAAATCAATTTGCTCAAATCTTTGCAAATAACCCGGACTAAAAAGCCCCAATGGATAATATTCGTCCGGAGTACATCCATCAAGTAAACCAATGAATTCCGGATAAAATGAATGGTTGTACTCATTTAATAATTGAAATCTCTTCAGATAAATCATATTTGTATTAGATTAAATTTATGGGCGCAAAGGTATAACAGGGCAACGCCAAGACATGACGCGGTTTGAAAAATAATTTCTAAAATGCAAACTCCAATTTTCGGCGTAATATTTGGACTTCAATTCCAATTTTCGGCGTAATATTTGGATTTCAATTCCAATTTTCGGCGTAATATTTGTGTTTTGATAAAAAAGTTGTATCTTTGCACCGTTTAATTTTAATCTTTTTAGTGATGAAAAACAGGAAAATAGTATCATACGTACAGGAAAAGAACCAATCTAAGTTTGGCAGGATATTGATACTCACGGGCGCACGTCAAACAGGGAAAACGACGATGGTAAAAAAAGCATTTCCCGACTACGAATATGTCTCCATTGAAGACCCCGTTTTACGTGAAACGTATCGTAACCTTACCGCACAACAGTGGGCTAAGTTATATCCCAACGCCTTATTGGATGAGATTCAGAAGGAACCGCTCATCATCGAAAGCATCAAGGCGACTTACGACCTGTTTGATGAGCCGCATTATGTGTTGTTGGGGTCAAGCCAGTTGTTATTAATGGAAAAAGTGCGCGAGAGTTTGGCGGGCAGATGTTCGATTGTGGAGATGTATCCGCTTACTTTGCCCGAACTTCGAACCAACGGTTGGAATGATGCCGTCTCCGATTCTTTATTCCAAAAAGTGCTGAAAAGTGAGAAAAACGACTATTTTCCTTCGTTTTTATTGGATAAAGACAGAAGCGATAAGTTGGGTGCCTATTCTCATTACTTAAAATACGGTGGTTTTCCGGCGATAAGTGGAGACGATTCTAATGAATCTGAAAAGTTTGATTGGCTGCATAACTATGTGCGCACTTATTTGGAAAGAGATATTCGCGATTTGGCTTCTTTTCGTGATTTGGAACCTTTTATCAAATTACAGCAATATCTGGCACTGAATACGGGAAATATTGTCAATGCCTCTTCCATTGCTAATCAGTTGGGAATCAATATAAAAACCGTACAACGATACATTAAATATTTTGAAATAAGTTATCAATCTATTGTATTGCCTTCGTGGGCAAAAAATCAAAATAAGCGTTTGATAAAATCATCCAAAGTGCATTATATGGATCAGGGAATTATACAGGCTGTTTTACATAAACGCGGTGGTATGACGGGAAGTGAATATGAAAGTGCGATGATTGCCGAGATGTATAAACAGGCAAAAAACATACAATCGCTTGCCCAATTTTCGTTTCTACGAACCCATGACGGAAAAGAGGTGGATTTGCTGTTGGAGTTTCCCGACTACTATTATGCCTTTGAAATAAAAATGGCTAATAAAGTAAACAGAACCGATGCCAGACATCTTCTTGGCTTGGAAGAGATCATGGACAAACCAATAAAAAAAGCATTTCTTCTATCAAACGACGAAGAAACGCAATATTTTGATGATAAAATTATTGCTGTCCACGCAGCCATGTTTTTGGGGTAGTATAGGACAGAAGCCTTGCCATGATTTAATATTTGGACTTTAATAAAAAAGTTGTATCTTTGCAGCGCAATTTTCTTGCAGAGAAAGTTAACCGGGGTTGACTGGTTTTGACAGCAAGGATAGTGGAATTGTAAGCATGCCGTGATATGATTATCAACACGTTAAAAGGTTAGTCAACAATAATAAATGGCGAAAATACTTACGCTCTCGCTGCCTAATCTTAAAATAGAATAAAGGCTTTATTTCGACTCGTAATGTCGAAACGGGACGTTCCGCGGATGGACAGGTCCGGTTCCGGTCCGAACAACGGGACGCACGCAAGTCCGGAATAGTTTCAATGTTGCTTCAATGTTGAAATGAAAATGTAGAAGATAAGATTGCGATTTGGGCGCTTTCCCTCTGATCCAATACGAAAAACAAAGGAAAGATAAGCATGTAGAAAGCCTTTCGGCTACTTGTTTGGACGCGGGTTCGACTCCCGCCAACTCCACGAATGATATTAATTATCAGTTGGTGTCAAAGAAGAAATAAGAGTGTTTTGCGCATTGATTGAATTTTCTGATAGTTTAAAATGGTCTAAAAAAGCATAACGTAATTCTCTATTTAGATTTCTTTTTTCACCTATATTTATTGATGCACGTGCATGACCTTTGACATCAGATGGTGCAGGAAATGCTCTATGTAAATAATTATCTATCTTTAATTGTAAGTTCTTTGGTACAATATCAAACATCTTATTACCCAATATTTCGTCAGTTATACTGACATTAAGTTTAAGAACATTATCAAAAGCATGTCCACCTTCATGTATGGCAATACTTGGGGTAAAAAAATCATTGGGGTTGTATCTTGTACTTATACCGGGTACTAATCCTTCTGTGTTTCCCAATACATTTTTCCCAAAATCTTTAAAAACAAAAGGTTCAATTTCACCTGCTGCTTTCAATAAGTTTTTTTCAAGTTTAGATATTTCTTTGGGAGAATAATTTAGTTGCTTTGCAAGAGATATATATCTTGGAATAATTTCATTTTGTATAGTAGATTGTAGTTTACCATCTAAATTTGGATAAAGTTTTTCTATCTCTGCTTTAGAATAAAATTTTTCAGGAGATATTTTACCATCCGCAATATCATTAATCATACTTCTTTGATTTATCTCTTGCAAATTAGGTTTTCCTATTAATGAAGTATTTTGTCCTTTTGGCATTTTTTTATATTGTCCTGCAACTTTCCCCAATGCTCTAACTCCCTGTATTCCTTTATCTAATCCCAATCCAATAGCAGCATCCATTGGTGCAAAATTAATTTGGTCAGCATATCCTTGTTGGATTGCCATTTCTTGTTGTACATTTTGTTCATTGATTGTTGGTCTTGTTGGGTCAATCATAAACAAATGTGGATTATTAATTGCTCTTTGTTCTATGGCTCTTTGTTGTTCTACTTGTTTAGTATAGTCAGCATCTCTTTTTTTCTGTTCAGAAGTTCTATTATCTTGAGTTAAATTTGGTTGATTATTAAGATATTGAGAATTTGAAAATTGTGTAGGAACACTAAAAATTGTATCTTGTAACTCTCTTAATTGCAATTCTCTTTCAAAATTTCTTTGTGGTGCAACATTGTCTATTGCCATTGTAGGTAGTTGAAACATAAAAGGATTGTCATCTTCACCATCAACCTTCCCCCCTTTGTCATACTTCTTTCTTCCTATTGTTCCACCAAGGGCTTGTTTGGGTTTATTATTATCATCAAAATAATTTTTACCATCATACCATTTATATCCACCTTCATTCCACCATTTCTGAACTTCTGGAGAATTAAATAGAGTAGTACCAAGTTCTCTTACAACTTTTTCTTGATTTGGTTTACCAGAATTATATGTACCCGGAGATTTCTTATAATATTTAAAAGCATTTTCTATTGGATGTTCATTGACATTGAAATCTTTTAATTGACTATTTCTATAATTTTCTTGTCCTTTTAGAAATTTTGCTGCTTTCAAAAAATATTCATTTTGTGCTTCTTGAAATAATGAATCATTTTCATATGAATTGCGTTGAGGGCGAGGAACATTTTTATTCATTGCGTTTAATGATTCCTTATAAGGATTATTTGCAAACTTAAATTGTGAATATTGCCAATTACTCAATAACATTACAGGAGAAATTAATTTATCGTTATTCATACGAGTATAGACATAAGTTCCATCTTCATTTCTTGCGTGTACTTGTACAGGTTTCCCTTTTTTATTAAGTATAACATTCCCTTTTTCATCTCTTTTATCTTCCATTAATTTTGCCAATCCCACATTACTTTCTAATGCAGGAAGACCAAGAGCATCTCTTATATCCATATTTGTTTTAGCACCATATTTTGCTAAACTATCATATCTATTTGTTGATAAATCATCATCTGGCGCAAAACTATTCAAATCACCGCTATTTGTAATTTTTACTTTTTTTTCTTCAAGGAATGGTATTGTATTAACACGGTTTGTTGAATCTCTTGTTCTTAATAATTCATTATTTTTTACTTCAATATCTTGAATATAGTTTTTTGCTTTTTCTATTTCTTTCTCCCTTTTTAATTTTTTGTCGTGAGATTCCATTTCGTCAAAAGTTGGTAATCTACGATTTAATTGGAAAAATTCATCTAAAAAATCATTACCAAAACTACTTGATGAGTTATATTTTGGTCTTCCCATAATAATTCATATTAATTTATTTTACAATTTATATATCTGAATTGTTCATTTTCAAAAGAAAAAACATTGTTTCTAACACTTATAAAAATTAACTTGTTGCAATTCACAAAAGAACATTCTGTAAAAACTATATAATCATTAAAAGCAATTACAGAAGTTAAATTTTCATAATCATTAAAAGTACTACAACCAATTCTTTTAATGTCACTTCCGATAACAATAGTAACAATAGAATTTTTACAATCAATATGTTGAATAAGGTAATAATAATCATTACTCCATATTTCTCCTTTTCCATTGATAAAAAGAGTATCGTTGATTACTTCCCATGTTATACTATCTTTAATTATAATTTCTTCCATAGTTTCTTCTGCCACTACAACTTCTTGTTTATTTCTACAAGGAAATAGAAACAGTATCGAAACTGAAAATATTCCAAAAAGTATTCCTAAAACTATTGGTATGAATATCTTCTCCCACATAGTTTTTACTTTCCTATCCTTACAACAAGAATGAAGAGAAGAATTACCTTTTTCTTCTAATACCTTTCTAACTCCTTTTCGAGTTAATCTCTTACCATTTTTGATATTGTCATACCATTCACAAGTGTAATAATGAATTTTCCCTGTACTGATTGCTAATAGATACTTTTGATTTAGGATATGTATCTGAAACCATCTAATAATTGCTTTCATTTTATTTTTATTTTTAAATTATCTAATTGATATTTCATCATTTTCTATCGAATAATTAGTTGTAAGTTGTAGATTTCTGGGTGCAAAGTTAGAATAAATTAATCTAATTGTCAAATATTTATCACGGAAATTTTGTAAGTCCATCCAGTTCTTTAAATAGTCAATAACAGATTGATTTACAACTTTATCTATTGGGTATCGAAGTTTAATATCTGACCATGCTCTGGTCATAAATGGTTTTGAGTAGTCAATAACATAATCTCGAAGGTCATTAAATCTCCAATTTCCTTCAACACCGCCATTTTTTTTTGACGGTGGCTTTTATTAAATATCGTATCTTTGCGAAAATTTTTAAAATAGATGGATATAGTAAAATTTAATCAGAGATAGTGCCGATGAAAAAAATACGAATTACCCTTGCTTTTCTTTTCTTTGCAATCATCACCTTGTTATTTCTCGATTTCACGGGGTCGCTTCACAGGTGGCTTGGGTGGATGGCGAAGATACAACTGATTCCTGCCATCTTGGCGCACAGCGTCGCGATAATATTGGGAATCGTACTGTTTACATTACTTTTTGGACGGGTTTACTGCTCCACCGTTTGTCCGCTTGGCGTCTTTCAAGACGGCGTTTCACGTTTGTCGAGACGACGGAAAAAGGGACGGTTTCGCTACAAACCGCCTTTGACGTGGCTACGTTATGGAATGTTGGCGGTGTTTGTTGTTGGCACGGTGGCGGGCGTCAGCGTCATAACGGCGTTATGCGATCCGTTTGCTGCTTACGGGCGGATGGCGTCCAACTTGTTGTCTCCGTTATATTATTGGGGCAATAACCTGTTGGCATGGTTTGCCGAGCGCATGGACAGTTATGCGTTTTACACGACAAGCGTTTGGCTGAAAAGCGGAATCACATTCGGCGTCGCCATTGCAACATTCGTAATCATCGGCGTATTTGCGTGGCTCAACGGGCGTTTTTATTGCAATACGATATGTCCGGTCGGGACTTTCTTGGGATTTATTTCCCGATTTTCGATTTTCAAAATTATTTTGGATAAAAAGAAATGTACGCATTGCAAATGCTGTGAGCGTCAATGTAAAGCGTCTTGTATTGATGTTGAAAACGGGCGCATTGACCACAGTCGTTGCGTAAACTGTTTCAACTGCATCGGAAGTTGCAAACTGAACGCCATCGAATATCGTCCTTTGAAAAAATCTACCGCAACCGCAAATGACGATTCGGATAATTTGCAAGGAATATCGCGACGTAAAACGCTATCTGTCATGGCTTTACTTGCCATTGGCGGCGTTATAAAAGCGCAGCAGATACAGATGGACGGCGGATTGGCGGTCATTGAAGATAAAAAAATACCCAACCGAAAAACGCCGATTACGCCCCCCGGCTCGCAAGGCGCACATCACCTAAAACGCCATTGTTCGGCGTGCCAACTCTGCATTTCAACTTGTCCTAACGAGGTTTTACGCCCGTCGCACAAACTCTCCACTTTGATGCAACCCGAAGTGTCGTACGAGCGCGGTTATTGCCGTCCCACGTGTATCGAATGTTCGCAGGTTTGTCCTTCCGACGCCATCAAACACATCACAACTGCCGAAAAATCAGCCATTTCCATCGGCTATGCCGTTTGGATTGGCGATAATTGCGTGGTGAACACCGACGACGTAACCTGTACTTGCTGCGAACGCCATTGTCCTACCGGCGCGATCACTTTGGTTGAACGTAACCCGAGCAGCGACAACTCGTTAAAGATACCAACCATTGACAAAGAACGGTGTATCGGCTGCGGCGCTTGCGAAAACCTTTGTCCGGCGCGTCCGTTCAGCGCGATTTATGTAGAAGGAAATGTACGGCATCACACGATTTAAAAAGGAGTTAATTATGGAAGAAAATAATAAAAAAAGTATCACCCGTCGGAATTTTCTAAAAACGTTGGGCGTTGGCTCTGCGGTAACTACGGCGGCGATGTATGGTTGTAATTTTAAAAATACATCCGGCGATGGTGGTAGAGACGGGGCGTGCCCCGTCCCCGCCGACAAGATGACCTACCGCGTCAATCCGCATACCAACGACAAGGTGGCGTTGCTTGGTTTCGGCTGTATGCGTTTCCCTTTGCGTACCAACAGCAAGGGCGAAGAAGAAGTTGACCAAGATGCTGTAAATGAAATGGTTGACTATGCCATTGAACACGGCGTAAACTATTTCGACACGGCTCCCGTATATGTACGCGGGTGGTCGGAAACGGCAACCGGCATCGCCTTAAAACGCCATCCACGCGATAAGTTCTTCATTGCCACCAAGTTATCAACACAACGCGGCGCGCCTGAGGCACGCACATTTGAAGGATCGGTGGCGATGTATCACAAGTCTATGAAAGATTTGCAGGTGGACTATTTGGATTACTATCTGCTTCACGGCATCGGCATGGGCGGCATGGCGAGTTTTAAAGAGCGTTTTCTCGATAACGGCATACTTGATTTTTTGTTGAAAGAGCGTGAAGCCGGACGTATCCGAAATTTGGGATGGTCGTATCACGGTGATATTGAAGTGTTTGACTATCTGCTGTCGTTGGATATTCAATGGGATTTTGCTATGATTCAACTCAACTATGTGGATTGGAAACACGCATCCGGTTTTAACACAAATGCGGAATATTTATTGGCAGAATTGGAAAAACGAAACGTGCCGGCAGTTGTCATGGAGCCGTTGTTGGGCGGTCGTTTGGCGCGTCTGAACACACGGGCAACAAAAATGTTGAAGACAATACACCCCGAAGAGAGCGTTGCTGCATGGGCGTTTCGTTATGCGGGAACGCCGGAAAGTGTTCTTACCGTGTTGAGCGGCATGGTCTATCTGGAACATGTGCAAGAAAATGTCCGCACCTATTCGCCGTTAAAACCGATGAACGAGCAGGAATATGAAGTCTTGGAAAAAGTAACGGAAATCATATTAAATAATAAAGAAATACCGTGTACCGAATGCCAATATTGTATGCCCTGTCCGTATGGAATTGACATTGTGGGGGTTTTTTCCCATTACAACCGCACGGTGAGCGCGGGCGACAAACTGAAAAGTGCCAACGACGAAGGATACCGCAAAGCGCGACGCGCCTTCCTCGTCGGCTACGACCGCAACGTCCCCAAACTCCGCCAAGCCAACCGATGTATCGGCTGTGGAATATGCAACGCGCACTGCCCGCAACGCATTGATATTCCGAAAGAAATGCAACAGATTGACGAGTATGTGGAGTGGTTGAAGTCATAGTTGATTTATTTTTTGTGTAAACTCTTTTATTAAAAAAAAATAGTGTAAATTTGCAGTCTGAATGCAAATTTGTGCCATTTAATTTTAAGTCAATGATACACAGGGAAATAACAAATGTATTTTATTCATTAATGCAGAAATATCCGGCAATCAATATTACCGGACCACGACAATCAGGCAAAACAACGCTGGTGAAGGAGTTATTGAAAGAG
>Ga0123353_10009038_pt1 | contig 13693 bp, 5 predicted proteins | sample TergutLab28metaG_3_FD_92763 | JGI IMG/M metagenome (GOLD analysis project Ga0123353, IMG submission 92763) | Labiotermes labralis P3 segment gut microbial communities from Petit-Saut dam, French Guiana - Lab288 P3 | ecosystem: Host-associated > Arthropoda: Insects > Digestive system > Gut ... | reverse complement strand
CTTTCCTATAGCCTAAGCTTTCAATCATCTCCTGTACTGCATTGTGCCCTAATCCAAGTGTTCGGGCTATTGTGTCCACAGTCACACGCCTGTCATCTTGAATGATATCATCCACTCTCTCCTTGTTGCGTTCAGTTGAGGCTGTTCGAGGGCGACCACTCCGAGGCTGATCTTGGATGCTCGTGTTAACCATCTTTAAAATGTTTCACCCATCTTCAAACACTGCTCGCACCCATGCACACACTTCCATAAGCACACTGAAGTCTATGGTGAATTTCTGCAGCAGGGATTTCCTCTTTAACGAGAAATTCGATGACAGTACGCTGGCCTAACGACATATCGTTGTCGGCCATTTTGTTAGGAGTGAAACTGGTCACGTGATGCAAGCTACTGACATCACAAGACACTCAAGGATAATACAACAGCTGGTTCCATCTACCACAATACTCTCCTTCGTCTGCTGTTCCCGGTTTGCATGCAAAAAATGGCTGCTCATGACTTTCAGTACGACCCTCGTAATTACATGTAATACAAGCACAGCCTTTCCGGTAAATTGCTGGATGAAATAAAAATTTATCACACATATCCAATGTGACATACTGTCAATATTACAAATATGAACACCAAACATTATTCACTCACACTTGATGTTTATGTAAGATACTCTTCCTTCTTACATCAATGAATAACACAATAAATCTATGACACAATTACAGAAAATAGTTACCTTTAAATGGCTTCAGGTTGTCAAAATTAACAGCCTGAATGTCAAATTTCTTTGGTTTCCTCTTGTTGTTTATGTCAAACAAGTATATCTGCTCTCCACCCAAATTAACCAGCAGCTCATTGCCATCAGCACTGAACGTTAAGTATGTTGAGGCCAGGTTCCTGTACTTCTTTCGGTAGTCCTGCTGCTTGACTGGAAGATGCCCTAGCAGCGGCAGAGAGAGAGAAAAACATTTGCAGCAGAATGATGAGTAAAAGCTGACTATCCAGTCACAGGGCAGCCCACAAGGGGTTTATTGTGGACAAAGTATTGCAGGTACTCAGTATTGTGGTTTTCCTGTCTCTCATCAAAGATGGGATAGTACAGCTGGTACGGCAACAGAGCTGCAGGCTAGAGGACTGAGGAACTTTAAGTCAATTCCTGGCAGGATAAGTGATTTTTTTCTTCTATATGCATCCAGACTGGTTCCGGTGCCCAGCCAGCTTCCTATCCTATGTGTACTGCGGGCTCTACCTCAATGGGTTAGACCAGCAACTGAAGCTAATTTCTGACATTCCTCTAGTGTCGAGGTTAAGAGTGGGTGCAGATATACCTACACTCACCCATATGACTTCATGACATGCACAGGGACAGCTCCCCTCTAACCACAACTTGTCATGCCCTAATGTTGTACACTTACATTATCACTAGTACCAAAGGCCCATTAGAGGCTGCAGTACCATCACTCTACCTCTGCTTACCCCCCTCCCCCAATCATTAAAACTCTACTGTACAGACTTCTTTCTGCATTTGGTAGTTATTCAACCAGTCATGAAATTCATGTAAAAGGCAAAGTGTAACCACTGTGTTAATCTGTAAATGACCTATATTCACAGATACGAACACACATAATTTTACGCTCCTCAAAATAAATTTTACATATTTAAACCAGGAAATTCGTTACATTTTTATTACATGCTGTATAAGCTCCGTTTCTTTTTCCAAAAAATGCTGTTTAAATCATAATTTCATCTTCTTCAGTTCATATAATACTCACATTTTTCATAACCCATACATTAAAATTTAAACACCAACCAAGTCATGTAAAGGTTAACAAAACCAGTAGTTGGACGCTATTCTTAGTCAGTTACACACTTATCACACATGATAAAAGCTTTTATAAAGATCGTGCTGACAACCGTGACAAAGTAAGGAACTCTGTGGCATGTATCAGGGTAGGACACGCTGGGATCACTACAGTATTTAACATAATATGGAAGTATCTGTTGATAAAGTGTAATATTCCAAACAACTTCTTGCACCAACCTGCCACATAATATTGAACACAGCCATGGGGCAGGTTATCTTCCAGGTCTCCCTCCCCAGCTCGAGAGGCCATGTAGTTCTGGCGCTCCCAATTGGAGCGAGACATACTGTCTGGTGGATACTGAGAATATAACAATCAAAACCAATTAAAGTATGTGACATTTAAGATTATGATGGTACTGAAAACAAAGATAAGTCTTGTGGGATGTAAATCATATATTGTGGTACACAGATACCAGCTTATCAGAACAAGCTACCCCCTTTAACCTGTAGACAAGTATAGAAGATGCCTCCAAAATGTGGTTACACATCTACCAAATTTCACATTCAAAGGCCCGTGCGTCGCTAATATATTCTCAGAGTACAACCAACAAGATGCAACATTTCTCAAATTTATTTATTTCCGTACGACGCTCTACATGTTTCAGACGGTTTTTCCGTCCATCACCAGGAGCACAAAACTGCACATACAGCGTCAGGCAATTGTCAGACCGTTACTGCTACATCTACCAAAATTTATGGTGTCAGACTGTAGTCTAAAGAAGGAATGTCAGCCATTTTACTGCCATGAATATCGCAGGATGCTGGTACATTCATAATACCATCACCAGCATGGTTACACTAAATTATTCTCAAGTGATTAAAAAAAAAAGAATGAAAATCTTCCAAAGACATTCATGGAATAATGTTTGCTACATTGTCAAAAGCAGGTTGGCACCATTTCATTCTACAATTTGCATAAATCAATAGTTCAGAACTCTCATACTATCCAAAGCACCAAAAATGTACCTCTACAGTGGTAGGCTTTATCATCCGCCGGTCATACAGCCTGATATATGGGTCATTTGCTCCAACAGCAAGCAACTCAGGACGCTGGGGATTAATAGCGAGACACTTTGCTTCAGCATATCGACCCAAATGATTCAGCAGGTTCACCAGCACATTGTTAACTTCCCTGGAGCAGGAATGTGGCATTCGAAGATCAAATTGCCTGAAGAGAAGCATATGTTTATCAAAAAAACTGCAGTAGTGTTACAGACACATGCTGGGAAAAAACTAAAAATATTACCAATTTTGTTTCAATCAGTAGTACAGTGACATTCATGCAATTTGGTAGACTGGTACTAACATTTTGGTCTAACCTGCTGCTTCAAAGGGAAGCTACCCTGAGGTTGACAGAATGTTTCTCTGAAATGCTGGAACCTACCAACCAAATCACACAGCATTATACACCAAGTCCTTGTTTGACACCCTGGTTGTCTTCCTGAAAAAATCTGTTGAATGTCTACAACTCCGTGCTAGAGGCATTACTGTATTAGATAATATAGCCAAGGATGAATCCACTCATCTCCTCACTTGCTATGACTAAGACTTACAAGTGGAAACATTCTAGCTTCTAATTACTACAGTATTCCATTCATATACAAGCCATCAACTTACGAGTTTTTGTCCATGTGAGATGAAAAAATTACTACCTGTTTATTAATTTGTGAGCCAACTTTCACTCACATAAGCTCCTTCCTCATGCAAACAGATCAGTGAGCCTAGTGCCTCTTACAAGCTTATCAGCTGCAGAAGATTTGTCATTTGAGGATCCTGAACCCAATGAACCACCAACCCCAACACTGAAGAATTTATGTACTTCTTTAGTATGTAACTAACACCGATAACCTCACTAACATTGGCAGCAAAGGTAGCCATTATAACAGCTGTAACTTTGGTAACCAGATAATATCATTAGTAGCCAAAGTAAACAAATTAACATTGGTAACTTTGGTAACAAATGGGCACATGTGAATAAGGTAATGGACCTTTGGGTTCCATAAAATGCTGGGAATTTCTTGACTAGCTGAGAAATCATTAGCTTCTCAAGAAGGACTCTACTCCATGGAGTAAGTTAGTAACCTTGGAAACAAAGGCAACCATGGTAACAATAGTAGACATAGTAACCATATTAACAAAGTAACTTAAGTAACAAAGGCAACCACAGTAATGTTAGTAACGATAGTAACCACATTACCATCAGTAACCATGGTTTATAAAGACAACTATAATAATGTTAGTAACCACAGTAACCCTATTAACATTGGTAACCAAGATAACGTTTGGAACCAAAGTAGTCATAAATGTATGTTGGTCCTAATGCAAAGTATCAGTCATTTTTGTTCAATTTTAAACAAACCTTAATTTTCTTGACAGATTTTAGTACAACTCCCCAGTACAAAATGTCATAAAAAGATGTCCAATGTGAGCCAAGATGTTCCATGCAAACAGACAAATGAACAGACAGGTGCTCTTTGTGACTCTGCACATGTGATTAAAAGCCCTGTGCTCACTCTTCTGTCAGATTTCAGTTGCTATGTAATTCACAAAGCACTTATGAATAGGGCCAGACAATGGTAGTGGTGACAAGTATGCTTCAGTAAGTATTGCAGTGTCCACCCTTGCCAAAAACAATTCTCCACGCAATAGCACCACTTACCATACAACGTTATTCTATCAATTTCAGCATGTTATAACTAAATTAGCTGTCTCTCCAGAACTTTTCAAAGTTACTGACAATACTTACATTTGACGGAATTTGTCCTTAACAATTTCCTGTTAAACTCCAACATGCTTGAAGCTTCACCATGCTCCAAGATCATGTGATTGAATCCGTGTGCTTGCTTGGTAGCAAATGAAATGTCCACTCTAAGCCAGAAAAACTCAGGCCATCAAGAGATATAATTGGCACGTAAATCCCTTTCCCAAGGGTAACGTTAACAAATAAATACATGACACTTCAACCGTCCTAACAAAGTAGAATGACAACTGTGCTGTGTTAATAAAGTAAAGCAGAAAATGAAGAGGCTAAGCAATAACACAGGAACTACTGGTAAATGTATATTGAGATCTGAAGTGAATATTATGATGGTGGCTTGTGGGGATGTGCAGCCATCCAGTCTGACAGCCTGGCATGTATAACATTATGAGAGAGAATAATGCCGCTGGACCTTAATTTTAATAACATGTCTACATGGTAGAAAGCTACAAACTCCTACTATAATAGTTTCAGTTGCTCACTTGGTCAAAACATTATGTTGTTAGTGGAATCTGACATTCCATGACTGTCTTTATGGAAGCCAATTATTGGCACCTACCTTCAGCCAGTTCAATGCAAACTATACACTTCCCAAACCTACTTCTGTAATATTCATTTGAACATTATCCTCCATGAACATCTAGGTCTGGCCACAGTGTCTCACCTTTGAGCACTTTCAATAACGAAACAAAAATAAGATCATGAACAATAAAACCACCAACAACAACGTTTTCTTTTGTAGCATGATGTTGTCTTGCATGCGGGTGAATATGGTAAAACGATAACTTGACTCACATCACTGTTCCATCCTCAGCAGCACTCCAGAACATGTACGGGACATTGGGAGCAGTAGCGAGGCGTTTAACTCGACCCGTGTGACAACTACACACATGTGTTGTTTCACTCAAACCCACATCATGCACTCTGATACGACAGTCCCCAGCACCAGTCACCAGGACTCCATCAGAAGATTTTGGTAGAAACTAGTATATTAAAAATAACAAACAGTAAGAGCTTAAGCAGAAAATTTTCAAATGTAATCTCAGGCATAGCCTCTTTCCAAACTGCTGTAGGAAGTCTCTTGAAAAGTTCATGCCTTAACTGTGCAAGTAGCTGGTCTGACTCTTTGTAATTTCATGGTCTTTCTGTGACAGGGGGGAAGGCATTTATCATGCATCAAGCAGATCCAAAACCAATGCAACAATGTAACAGCAAGTACTTACTGCCATTTAAATAAAGTTGCAACAGCAGCCATGAGATTTCAATAGACTGACAGCCTCATCTTCAACGTGTACGTGGACTGCTCAGAAAGTAATGGCCCCCTTTGGTTTCTAAGTTAATATTTATTCCTAAATCACAAATATTACAAATTATGAAGAGTGATGGTTTGGCCCCATACCCTATTTTTCCACAATGTCTCCACAACCACTTCTACAGCCTTGCGCCAATGAGGAAAAGTGTGCACATGCTTTGTCAGTACCATGCCCTGTCCAGATCATGTAGCCAGGTTCTGGGTGAATCACATCATGTCTCAGACTTTGCATCATAAACTGCATCCTTCAGGGCTCTAAAACTGGTGAAAATCTGAGGGCGCTAGATCGGTGTCATAGGGTGGATGGAGTAACAATTCCCACCAAATTTTGTAATGGATTCCCGAGTCTTCCAACTCGTGTGCAACCTTGCACTGCTAAGTCAAAACAAGTTTTCAGCCATATTCTTGTGAGGCCAAACTCGTATGAAACGCCTCCTGAGGTATGTCAGCATCCTGATGTAGGTGTCAGAGTTGACTTTCACTCTCTCAGCACTACATCCACAAGATGCACTCAATCACAGCTTAAAAAAACAGTGATCATGACCTTGCCTGCTGATGGAGAATTTTCTAAAGTTTTCTTCCAGGGAGTTGAGGTATGTGCCTTTCAACAGATTTCCTTCTTGTCTCCAGTTCAAAATTATGGAACCAGGTTTCATATGCTGTTAACAATCCGGGAACAAATGGCCTCTTCCTCAGCTTGAACATTTGTTATGAACTCCGAAGAAATGGACTTTCTCTCAGTTTTGTATTCAACTGTAAGACTCTAAGGAGCTCATATCACACATACCTTCAAATATGTAAGAAATCAAATGAAGTGACTTCGACTTCCTTTTGTGATTGAAAAACTGAGCATCAGTTGGTGGGTCAGGATGTGTCAATCATTGCAAATGATGCCATCAGCACACTGTAGCACTTTAGGACCAACAGGTGTGACAAAACAGCCTGAGAGAGGCAGATCATGGGGCTCTGCCCTTCCTGTTTCAGAAACCGTCAGGCTTCTGTTGACCACTGAAATTCTTTAAACACTGCAGAGAGCTCTGTGGACATTTACCAATTCTTTTCCAGCAACAAGAAATTACATCACAGCAAACTTTCTGTACTGTACACCACTGACCAACTCCAATTTTTAAGTACCGCTGTAGTGGCACTATTTGTCACAAATATTTAAAACTTCGTACATAAATACCAGAAACTTAAAACTTTTGTCACCTATAATCTCACATTCCTAACTCTGTTACTGGCCAAGACTACAAATATGGTTCATTACTTAGTGGGTAATTTATGTAGCTTACAAAGAACAAATTATGCCCCCCCCCACCCCCCAAAAAACATACAAATCTAACATTATATACACACACATTACATCCATTGCAATGCTGGAATTTCTTTGTTGTAATTAGAAAATTTACAGATTGTAAAGTGATACATACTTTCATACACACGTGCTTACACACACATACACAAACATGCATATGCATACTCTCACACACACGTGTATGCTCTCCCATACGTACAATTTCTCTCTCACTCACACACACACACACACACAAAAGGGAGCATATGCATTGTATAATAATTCTGGCACATTTTTGATCTTCTGTAACTGTCTTCCAAAGAAAGAAAGTCACATTTATGATCCCAACTTTATTGGCTTAGTAAGAAAGCTTGTTAAATCTTTACAAATTTTATAATGAGTAATGATAATAGGAAATATGAATTAAATGAAATGTTGTGCATACAATTATCTTGTGAAGATTAGGGTGATCTGAGATGTTACATCACACCAGTTGATAGCCACCAATGTTGCAAAGGCACCTAATGCCTCACTCCCGTACTCCAAAGATGAAGGCAACAGATTCCTGTGAAACAGTGGTACCTAGTTGCCGAACTGCACAGAATATCTGAGTGGATCACATTACTGACAGTCACTGCCATGAGAACCTCAAACCTATTTACTGGGACTACAAATATGTTTGTAGGAAGGGTGGTGGGAGGAATATCTACCATATAACAAGGAACCTGACAAATGACATTGCTGAATACAGTAAGGCATAGTATTATGACCATACCTTCACTGAAAATATATTTCCATGATGACCAGTTGCTATAGTGTGGATTTTCTTGTGTAGGAAAGGATCCCACAGGATAACTTGCACATCATCTGAAGCAGACGCAAGAGTCCTAAAATGAAAAATGTATTCCCTTCAGCTGAAGGAATGACAGTAATACAAATGAAGAATACATTTACTATGTCAATGCATGATTCTCTTCAGTATAGACTATGTTAAAGTGCAGAATGATAACTGGCTGCAAGCGGATTAGTGCCCTTTGTCAAAACTGTCAAGGTGAATGTATTTTGTTAAGATCCTATTCCAGGAGCCAAAAAAGATATCTGTTTCAGCCTTTGGCACCAAATGTTGTATGTATATTATGAACATGTGATGTTCAAAATGCAGAAATGTTACATAATTATGATCTGCCCTTTTGCAGCCCCAATTTAATTCCCAGGCCTTTGCAGTCATGCAATTCTGTCACCAAAGGGTTAATATAACACAAGTGTCAAATATTCACAGTCACCTTTACAAATATATTTACATGTTCATACAGCCAGTTACATATTTTGGCTGCATGCCACTAGTGGATCAAACTTCAGTCATTCCATACACTTGAATGTTGGAAGCATACTGATACACACACTAAGTATAAAACTGTGGGGCATGTGGCTATTTCTTAGCATCAGAGGTATGTGCCCCATAACAACATTTCAGTCAACGAAGGACTGCATATATGACAGTGGTCCAATAAGATTATAATATTGTAATACTTACCATTGTGTTACAATTCCCTACAGTATTCAGTACAGTAACATGCTGTACAGGTTTGTAGCTTAGGAGCAATAGGCTATACCATAGAGCCTAGGTGTGTAGCAGGCTATACTGTACTATCTAGGTTTGTGTTAAGTACATTTTCACACAATGACAAAATCGCCTAACGACACATTTCTCAGAACGTATCCTTGTCGTTAAGCTATGCATATCTGTATTAGCCTTTGGCTGATCCCAGTGACCACAATGTCCAAGGTGATGGTCTGTAGCCACTCTCTTGCTGGGATTGTGGGTTAAAATTCCACCAGGGGCATGGATGACTGTCTGTTGTGAGTGTTGTGTGTTGAAAGGTACAGGTCTCTGCATCAGGCTGATCACTCATCCACAAAAGTCCTACTGAGTGTGGTGTGTCTAACTGCATGTGATCTCTAAGCCTTGATACTGAGGAGGCCCTGGTCCACTAGGGGCTGTTGCGCCAGGGGGGAAAAAAATTAGTCTTCTGACAAATAACAGTGTGGCTGAATAGGGATCCAAAGTAATTATTATTTACATACTTTCTAATCTAAACTAAATAAAATCTCCTCAGGCAGACAGCTGCATCAAGGTGCGAGAACTTTCACACCTTGACATAGCTGTCTGCCCAATTATATTTTATTGATTTGTCGCCATGAAAGCTTCAAGACTTATATAAACAGTTATGGTACTGAACTAAATTTTTAGGTCGTTCATCACTCCTGGCTTCTCCACTTTCTGTCTAATGCACAACACCCTCTAGATTAAGCCAATTAGCTAAACACACTTGTTGCTAGTGATGTTATCATTGCCAACATTTGTGTGAAAAGAATGGCTAGATACTGGAACGAAGTACTGGCAGTATGCTGGAATGGGACCCACACGAGTTCATGGGAGATGAAGAAGGTATGAATCCATGAAACTTATTCCATGGCTTTGGGTAAGCTGCACTGTAGAAACATTTGCTACATGGTGAAGGTTAAATCAACACGTCTGTCAGTCTTAAATACCCGTAAGTTCCTTCCTTACATTTTTTTTTAACAACTAAATGCAGCAAAACCTCATTAATTTTAAGTGCTCAGGACCTAGAAACAGGGCTTTGGATCACAAGATTGTGAATTATCCAGTTGTGTTCAGTGCACACTTAGCTATTATATGGCTGATTAAGGTTCTGCTGTTATGGCGTAAGCCACGATTTTTGTACTCAATTAAGTAATCAGAAGATTCCCTTCTTGTATTTATCTGTAAATGCCTACCACACAATTTAATACAATTTACTTCAAAATGCAGGCCATAAGTAATTATGCACATTTGCCACACTTTTATCTTAGTTCACTCTTAACTAAAATAGGACTCAACCAAACTTTGTTCTGAGAATAACCAGTCATAAAAAGACACATTCATTCAAACTGTCAATAAAATAATAAAACAATGTATTTTAAATTATTCAACTTTTTGTAAGCAAAGGGATGTAAATATAGTTTTGAATTAAAAATTAAGTAAATTTCAAATTCACTGCATTAATAAGTGCACAAAATCATATGTCTGCAGCCATGGGATCACCATGTGCTTAAAACTACGTAGTATTGTGAAATGACCGATTTTGAAGAAACGAGATTTTACTGCATTACTTCTCCAAAAATGAAGTGTTTTCTGTGGCTGTTTTGTTTTAGAGATATCGCACTTCAATTTTATAACAGCAGACTAAGGACTCACATGTAACAGTTTGCACCAACTGACAATAAACAGTCATTTATGGCCAAATTTTTAAAAACAATACACAGAATGTGATAGGTGACATGTGAAGATCGTCTGATGCCATACAACATGCTGTACAATTTCTGTCTCTCTGTCACGGCAGATGTTCCATGACTTTTAATAAAATAAAAAATTAATTAATTAATTAGTAAACTGCAAGCACAACTATATATTTACTGTGTGATGATAAGCTACATAAACAGACAGTTGTTTGATGGTGATTTACTAATTAACTAATAATTTAAGCAAAACAGGATGTCTTCTGTCAACTTAAACATTGATGTCTGTCCTTTTCCCCACTTCCACAGTCACAAGTAGAATCATATTAAGATACGTCCTTCTAACATTTCACAACTACCCTGTGAGACCTGAGGTTCATAAGGCAATGAATGTAAAGAATGCTGCCTTCTGGGTGGTGATGTCATGTAAACAAGTAGTGGTGTATCAACATATCAAAAAACCCTAACCGCCTCCTTCATTAAAGCTGATGTGCTGGGCATGTGTGGAAATGACATGCATGAAACAAAATGCACTAAGGAAAAGCTGAGGCCAGGCAAATGGAAGGTGCAACAGAAGAAGTGATGAACAGTAACAAAATACAGCTGTTAACCAATGCCACTAATGAGTGGAGTAACCAGGACAGCAGTTAAGGAAAAAGTGGGGGAAGTGAACACAAAAATACAATTAAAGTGGGGAATTAAATATAATATGACATAAAAGCACAAACAGGGGACAGGAAAGCAAGAAGAATAAGTGAAGGGGATACCAACCAACTACACAAAAAACTAAGAGCCTTTGCTAGGTTAGACTATTCCTTCGTATGATGCTACAATGTGAAAATGATGCCACTGCCTCATACAATTTAACAGTATATTCAATTTTGTTAGGATGTTTGGCCACCTTTACTGCAAACCTTGATTAGTTCATACCAAGGACTACTGAGTAACAAATAACGTCAAACACAGTGTTTTATTGTTAGTTCAACTCTATTATCTACATGATGTCACTACATGTTTCAGACCATAAAAGAGCCATCTTCAGGCAAGACTAGTACACAAAATGCCAAGAAAGGTAATACTGAAATGAAAAAGGCCCTTCTCTTACCACATAAAACACGTCACAGAAACTGTGTATTACCATACCTCCATGAGTAGTTGCAGTATTAGTAAATATTAAAATATAACATAAAATCTTAAGAATTCATCAAATTGGAGTATCCAATAGTGTCTTAATATTCAATATTCCCTTGTGTACTTTGTAGTAGTCTTGTCTGAAGATGGTCCTATTACAGGCTGCAACATGTACTAACTTCATGTATCTAATATAATTTTACTTACAACAAAGTGATGTCTTTGAATCACTTCATTTCTTACTACACAGACACAGAATACAATAGAATTCCCTCTCCAAAGGTATGGATGTCTTTGGATTTAATCCAGAAAACTGGATGCACTGCTTTAGAGGCCTCTGTGATTCTGGGGAAATGGGTTGTGCCTCTTTCTAACAGTACCATGCCATTTGACTCACAACTGACAGAGATTACAGAAATCCTCAGCCTTGACAGCCAATTACTGTTACATACCAATTGTCCATTTGGTTGCCTTGTCATGGGCAGCCTCAACTTGCCTGCTCAGCTTCAGTCCCCTTGGCTTAAAACAGTAGATGACTTCAGACAGCCCTTGAGGTGCCATACAAGTTGCTGAACTAAACAGTTCTCTGATGAAAAGGTCAATATGCCTGGATATGGTGGACAGAATTTTGGCGTTCAGAAGATGGATGCTGAGTCTGACCACTGCTAACTTCTCTGAGCACTCTAGAGGAACATAAGAGTTCCCAATATGCCAGCCATAGCCAAAGAGCACATGACTCAGAAGCACTGTATGCAATGCCATGACACTAATATCCTGTCCACCAAATCCAAACACAGGGACTGCTTCATCAAGGAAGCCATTGAGAGTGAGCCCCATTCCAAAAGTATGAAGACAGTATATGGCCTAGGCTTGATCTGATCTTAGAAACTTTCATTCAGTCATTCATTCACTTTATTTTCCGTATATCCATATACAGGTAAAGTACCAAGGATGTGGAAATTGTCAAAGTAGTTGTACAAATATCCGTTAAAAATACAGATGTAAAATGCTTAAATATAATTATAATATAACGGTGATATAGTTATTAACAATTATAACATCAGAACAATTACAATTAAGATGTGTGAGTTGTTACTAGTATCGTATACTATTAGCAGGGTTAAAATAATGTATCAGTGAATCAGCCTCTTAAGGTTTATATTCTTCTGTCTTCCTTATATTCATAATATTCATTCATTGAGTAGAAAGAATGATGATATATGAACCTCTTCAGTGTGGATTTAAAATATTTATGATCATTAGTCATATTGAGGAAGGGGTTAAAAACTGATATATAAGCTCCTTTATTGAATTTTGATAAGTTAGATACTGGACGGTGCAAATTATTGTTATTCCTAGTTTTATATTTATGAATTTTGTTATTTGCATCAAATAGGTGTTTATTATTGTGTATAAAACTAATGAATATATGTATTGAGAATATAATGTCATTATCTCCAAACTCTTGAAAACTTCCCTGCAAGAATCTCCAGGTCTAGTGTTAGTTATAATTCTGATAATTTTTTTTTGGAGTATAAATACCTTGTTGGCATAGGAGAAGCTATCTCAAAAAACCATACCATAGCTTATTATAGAGTGTATATGAGCGAAATAGATTACTCTTAGCGTGTCTATTGGTACTATATGTTTTATGTTCCTCAGTGCATAGCCTGCAGTGCATATTTTGTTGAGTACCTGTTCTATGTGTTGTTGCCAGGATAAGGTGTCAACTATAGTTAATCCAAGAAACTTAATCTCAGAGGCGCTAATTACACATTCATGATCATATTTAATTTGTGTATTAACATCATAATAATTCTTAGTTCTAAGTTCTCAGTACTGAGTTTTATTATGATTTAAAGTAAGTAAATTGACTTTAAACCAGGTATTTATGTCTTGGAACGTTTGATTAGCATTTATATTAAAGTCCCTTCGATTTGTGTCTGTAATTATAATGCTGGTATCATCTGCAAATAGTACCATATAGTTATTATTGTTTACTATTGTAGGTAAATCATTTATGTAGATTAGGAAGAACAGAGG
>Ga0123353_10009037_pt1 | contig 13693 bp, 17 predicted proteins | sample TergutLab28metaG_3_FD_92763 | JGI IMG/M metagenome (GOLD analysis project Ga0123353, IMG submission 92763) | Labiotermes labralis P3 segment gut microbial communities from Petit-Saut dam, French Guiana - Lab288 P3 | ecosystem: Host-associated > Arthropoda: Insects > Digestive system > Gut ... | reverse complement strand
GAGAAAAATATGGAAAAGTTTAAATAATTGGGGATATAAAAAGGAATATATGTTAAGAAAATTAGGGGGGGGGGGGGGTGTTAAGTGAGGCTTAAAGAGGAATAAACATGGTATATATTAAATTTTATAAGAAACTATTGGGGCTAGTTAGTAGTGCAGCAAATGGATGTGTTGCATTGGAACTTGAGAGAGTAGGATTGATAAGGATATGGTATTGACAGTAAAGTACTGACATTGGGTTATGTGAAAACATACTGAAGAAATGGTGTAGCAGTGATGTGATTGGCAGAAGGGAAATATGAATGTGTGAGTCTGGGCAAAGGAGGCAGAAGTGGAGCTGGACTGTATTGGACTAGAATTTTTGTGACCAAATCAACAGGAGTGTAGTTTAATAGGGATAAGTACACAGGTAAAAGAAATATGTAATGATGTGGTATGGTAGAACATGGTGGTACATATATCAGAGAAGAGTTTATTAGCACTGTATCAAGATATGTATTTTAGGTGGGGTAAGACGGTATATATAGAATGTTGTACAAGGAAGGAAAGAAGTGGGTTAATGTGATTGTTAGCCGAAGTATGGAAATTGGAGGAATTAGAAAGAAAAGAGATGCAGTAAGATTCCAAGTATGTTTAGGCAAAGAGGATGCCAAACATATATTGTTGAGCTGTCTGGAAATGAGAATGAGGATAGAGGAAGTCAAAAGTAGAAAATAGCTGCGTAGACAGCGTGATTCAAAAAGATGGACTCAATTTCGTGCATCTGTATTTCCTGAACTATACATGATATGTGAGTGATCTACATAACATTTGAAAGGGTAGGTCCTAAATTTTCAAATACCACCGCTAGAGCGCTCCCCTAGCGCACAGCTGTGCAGCAGCATCAGTTGAGAACAAAATGGCTACTATGCAGCACAAAATTTTTTGTGTTCGTGAGTTTGTTAAAACTGAGTCGGCGACTGCTGTGCAGCATGCGTTTCGTCTTCGTTTCAACATTCAACCTCCAACGAGGAAGAGCATTTGTCTTTGGAATCACCAATTTGAGCAAGTAGGCTGTTTGTGTAAAGGCAAAAGCTCCGGCCGACCACGTGTATCAGAGGAGAATGTGAGATGAATTCAAGAGAGTTTCGAGCGTAGCCCATGCACGTCAACCCATAGAGCAAGCAGAGAACTTGGAATACCGCAGCCAACTGTCTGGCATGTGTTGAGGTGCCATTTACTGTTCAAGCCGTACCGCCTACAACTGGTACAGGCTCTTTGAGTCCATATTTTTGAATCACCCTTTGCGCGTGTGTGTGTATGTGTATACATATATATATATATATATATATATATATGAGGAGGTAACTTACAAGAAAATGTTAATGTGTAGTAATAAATCTCTTACCGTGTATCTGGGTAGATACACAAAGTTAAATAGCAGTGGTTTAATAAGGTAATGTGTTAATAATACATGTTCTTAATGGAGAGGGTAAGTGTTTTAGTAAGGTAAAGCATAAATGTTACATGTACTTAATGGAGTGGAGGTACCATTGTAACAAAGCAGGGATGGAAGGTAGTTTCTACAAGACAAGATGGAAGGACTTTGTTGTTGTTGTTGTTGGTTATGATGATGATGATGATGCTGTTGTGACAACACTGATAGTGATGACAGTACTGATGGAAGGCACATGTCACTTGTCAAATTGCAGGCATGATCAAATGCCATGCAGAATAATATTCGGAAGGGGAAAAGGAGAAAACAAAATTAAAGTCACAAGTGCATTCTTGGTCGGGAGAATGATTTTTTGCATGTGTATTCAGACTATTTAATTGTCATTCTGAACAATAACGCGTATTTGTTGAAATATATCACACTCAATTGTAATAATCTGTATAAAGTTCTGCTACAACAGAGCTGCCAGGTATGAGCATCTTTTGTTAGCACTGGCTTTTGTGCTGTACTGCTTGTTTCCATATACTGTACAGACTTTCATATTCCGCCCCTCAGTGAATTGTATATTACCATTCATTTGTTCCAAGGCAGGTACATTTCATATTCCAAAACTTGTTGTGCACTTAACATTATCTGGATACAACACATTGACTTAAATTGTATAAAATGTGAAATTTATGCATCTGTTATGGTTTGGGCCTGAAGACTGTTGCCGTCTAACATTGCAGAATTCTGCCCTTTTCATTTCATTCAGGTCTGAGTTAGAAGCATAAAGAATCATGTATGCAAGGTGGCACTATACAACTCTTATCATAGTGCAGAAAGGAAATTGAAGGTGTATGGTGATGATTGATACAAATATTTCTTCTTTAACAGCACGACATGAATGTCATGAAATGTGAACGTGAACCAGGTGGAGAATCATTCCTTACATCATCTGACAATGAAAGTCAGCTGACTGACATACAAGAGGGCAAGGATCAAGCATTGATGAAACCGCCTGTTACAGAGTCAGAAAATGAGGTGAATTATAAGTCTTTTGACGGTTAAGCATGACAGTAGAGTACCTCCATCAATATAATCGTAATACATTGTTTTCTTAAGCTGGACCGTGCTATGGCTTAGGCATTTTGTCACCACCCCCTCACCACAGGGGCAAGGTTTGATCCCAGGTGGACAAAGTGGGACTGGGACAGGTTTTTCTCCAAGAGTTTTGGGGCTGTGCTGTCAGTATAATTCTATCACATTCCATACTGATTCACTTATATGTCAGTGGTCTTAGCAATTAATGGCATAATTAAAGTAACACAGTTCTATACGTTTAATAGTAACTGATATTTTAACATTTGGTTTGTTTGTAGTTTTATGTACTTGTACATGATAGGGTATATGTGTCACTGATTGTAAGAGCCAGTTGTCTCTGTGTTTTAGGGCATGTTTCTCATTTGTTTTTGTTTCAACTGTATGAATGTTCTGTTACTGTACGTTTGCTCTGCATTCCTGTGCCAAATTTGCAGTGAACGATGATGTGTTATGAATATAGGTTACCTTTATGACTATGGTACTACACTTTTATGTTATGGAGCCTGTTCTATGGTGTATTTTCTTTATTTAGCCAACTTCCACAAAATTTTTGTTGGCATAACATGGCATGGGTGGTTTACATTTAAATGATAGGATTGTTTTACTGTAAACATTTGGAAAAGTTGTCCTGTACTGTACATAAGACAATTTCATCAGTTTTGCACACACTTGTAGTGTCTTAATCGTGTTTTCCCGCCATTTTTAATAATTATATTCATATGAATTTCAGGTTGGACACTGGTTGTCCTGATTGTGGTTTGGTGTGGGTTTACAATTTTACTGCAGAAAATGCAGGAAGAAGGGTACCAGACCATTTCCTTAAATTTACAGTCCATAATCATTCACTTGTCTCTTGGCACACTGTGATCGTTTCAGATGATATGGTGTCTTGAATAACCAGAAAAGCAATTGCATGTGGTCAGTTGTGATGAATATAATCTGTTCCATTGGAGTGATTGAGTTTGCCAGAATTGTTTTTCATGTACCTTAGATTAACCCTTTTGCATTGAATATTGACCACAGTTGGTGCAAAACAATGACAGCCATTTAAATTATTGTCTTTTTCAGAGTATCCCTAAATACTAATGTTAGTTGAGTACATACTAGACCAGCTTAGGATTAGACATTGTAATTTTGTTAGGCTAGTGCTGTAAGATTAAGCAGAAGTAGTTTTCATGATTTTTTTCCATGCAATTGATGTGCTGTAGAAAATCTGTAGCTGTCAGCTAGCGGTAGAAGCCAGTAGCTGTTTAAGCAAACACGTAAGGGCGGTACTGCTTGAATGTTCAAAACACAGCGGTTGAAACACACTCAAATGCTTCTTCAGAACACGGGTAATGTCATGGAGCAGACTGTACGTGTGTTTCTGCTGCCATGTTCACTTGTATTTGCTGGGTTGTCAGTAATGTTAGAACACTGCGAGGTGTTGTCACTGCTGGCAGCAGAAACACCAACCATACTATACAAGTGTTCAAAATGTGGTGGTAACTATCCAGGTTAGCCTACCCTGTCCACAGTGTTAAGATTCGTTGGAGGTCTGTCAGCATATTGCTTTTATACACTGATGCTGATATGTGTGCAGCAATGTTTGTTATTGAAAAATTTATTTGTCAACTAGAAAAAAGACTGCTGCCGTACATTATTAATCTGAAAGATTACAGCAGTTGAGAATTAAAAGCCAATTGTTAAATGGAGATATGTGCGGAGATGTATCCTGACTGGAATGCAGTGACAAATAAGGTCAGAAAGGAGAAAGCTTTGAAGGTATGTAAATAAAATGTATTTTATTTCCTTATAATGACAGGTAATATTATAACAGCTCCAAAAAATATAAATTTCTCAAAACAGTTATTGTAGTGGCACACTTGTACTGTAATATTAAGCCAAGGGAGAGCTCCAGTGCCGCTAAAGTGTGCCAAGAATGAAACCCTTATTTTAGTTCCAGTCATTTGCCATCCAACAGCTTCTTCTTGTTCAGAATCATCCATGTCACAAGTTAGAACACACAACAGTGTTTAACTATATCGATAGTTGCTTCGAGGCAGTATCAATATACTGGAGTGCAGAATACGCCCCATTTATTGCTCAGTATTCTGGATGTGCATTCAACAAGCTGTTTTGCTCTTGATGGTTGGCAGTTGAAAATCTCATGTCCTTGCTTATACTGTATATTTCAGCAGATATAGTCACATTAAATGTTTGTTCAATCCAGACTCCTCATCACATACAAACATAAATGGTAAAGACGGTTTTGTGGAAAGAGGTAGCTGTCTGTTCAAAAGCAAGTCACGTTGCTGCTGGAGTAATCTTATTACAGAATTCAAATTTTAAATATATTTGAATGTGTAATATTGAAACTCATGTAGTAGACCAACAAATGCACAATGGTATAATATGCTTTATCATATATATTATTAATTACCTACCTGTTTGGTCACTACTTTGACCATCATCTGGATACCTTTACAAGAATTCAGATAAAGTACAACATGTTGCCATATTGTGTAAGTAAAACCACGTATCTTACAATGAATTTCTCAAGTTCTCCCTGTGGTCATAAAAATCGCAGATTATGTACTGTTAGAAACATATAATTTAAGTTGTTATAAAAATTGTGTGTGCTTATTTTTTTTGTATACATGGAACTGTGCATCGTGAATCAAATTTAATAATTTTCCAACAAGATGTGACTTATTCAGTTTATTACAGGTATACACACAATAGTATAACTGACTTTGTTCATTGCATTTTCCGATAGAACTGCAACATAACCTAAATTATGTGTGTGTGTGTGTGTGTGTATATATATATTTTGTTATATAAATATTTTGTCATACATAATTAAAAAATACTGCTTTTAACCATCCACCATTATTTTATATACATATTCGTCAAGGCTAGTAACATTCAATATGACCAATCTGGAATTTTAAATTATACATTAGTATTAATAGCAGTGTATTTTACTCATTGCAGTTAATCAATACCAGAAGGTGTATTTAATTTGTACAAGCTCCTGATGATAGGTGTCAACACCCGTAACATGTAGAGCTACCTACAGAAATGTGATAAACTGAATAAGTCGCATCTTGTTGGACAATTATTAAATTTGTGTGTGTTTATGTTGTATGTCGTAAATATACACCCTGTAATAAAAATAAAATTCTTGGTGGGGAAAACGGAGGGAAAGAGACCACTGGGGAGGCCTAGGCATAGGTGTGTGGATAATATTAGGATGGCTCTCCAGGAGGTGGGATGTGGGTATATGGACTAGATTGGGCTGGCACAGGATAGAGACAGGTGGCGGATGCTTGTGAGTGTGGTAATGAACCTAGGGTTCCGTGAAATGCAGGGAATTTCTTGACTAGCTGCAAACCAGTTAGCTTCTCAAGAAGGACTCTGCACCATGGAGTAAGTAAGTAAGTAATAAAATAAAATAACAGCTGTTAAAGGGTAGATATGTGTATCACAGGGGAGATCACAAGGTGTGAGTCATTGTAACATTAAGTGGTTTTACTTATACAGTATGGTAGCTTGTATTTTATTAATGCGACTGAAAAATTTGGGTAATTTATAATTTGATAAAGCATGTTTTACCAGTATGCATTTGCTGGTTTAAATATTCTTTTAATGCACAGATGGGGAACATATTAAGTTCAAAAACATTTAAATCTCCTTTTTGCCCATATGCACTGACAACTATGGCTGGGAATCAGTAGTATGCGTTAGCCACGCCGAACGAGATGATTGAGAAATGCAAGCAGGTTTTGTTTTGCACGATTTCACCTTAACGCTACTTGAAATTTTACACCACTTTTCAAATTTATTCAACAATTTTCGGCTTAATGCAGTTTGGCATAGATGATTTGTGGCCACATTTATCTTCTGAAGGAGGCTTGCAGAAAGTGTTGTCACTGTCACACCATCAGTGCCATGTATGGATTGATTATGTTGGTGATATAATTGTGTGGCTTGTGTAGTTTTCCTCTTCTACAGCATTGGCCTTCATTATCAGAGTGAGTGATAAATGTAAATCTACATCAACTAATGCAACCCAAGTGAAAAACTCACAAAAGACGATCAATATTTAAGATAGATTAGACATAATAAGCCAACTTGAAAAAGTTGAATGAATGTTGACATATGCTGTAATGCAAGACTCACTCATACTGGTGTACATATAATTTGTGATAATGCTGACAGAATTAAAGGAAGTGTTACATCAGCAACTGAAGTGTTTGTGTACTGTGACTATCACAGTCCTGTTGGAATGAACTGTACCAAAAACTATGGATGTGTCATATGTTTTTATTGCATTAGTAATAAACATTGCAGGGAAAAGTATGTGTACTCTATTTACAGCATGTGTGTGTGTGTGTATATATATATATATGTACAGATCTGTAAGTCGACTATTGGTGCAGTCATACACTATATAGGATGAGGTTTTCATTTCCCTAACCCCCAGGAAATACAGTTTTAAATGGGAATTTTGTGTTTGATTTGTGTGATTTCAGTTTGCACAAGTTTTTCAAGAACATAATCCAGGCATAAAACAAGACCTTCCTGTATTTCTTGTAGTTAAATAGTGCAGCCCAGAACTGGGAGGACAAAGTATTCTTATATGCTTGCCATCACCTGCACCTATGTAGTTTGGAAAATCTGTGACTTGATGAAATTGCTGTGCTGTTTTTAGCCTTATTTCTTTACTGGGGAGTGGTATTTTCTTTGGGGATAACACTTCCCAAATTTCCTTACAGGTTACTCTTACTATAAACAGTACAGTTTTCCTCAGTATGTGAAAATCAGATTCTAGATTTGTAAATTTCATTCCAGATTCTCAATAATTGCAACAAATGACAGTTATAATATATACTTTATCATTATCTATGCATTTAGAACCCTTACTTTAAGCATAACATGTAATTCAGACACGTTGTTTAATTTCAGGAAAAGAACTAATGAAGAAATGGAAATCTGAAAGGGACATGTTTGTGAAAGACCCAGTACAACAAAGGGCAATGACAATTGGGACAGCCTGCACTCAAGGAAAAATGCTATGTGTACTTTAGTGATCTGCAGTTTTTGCTGAGTGTTATTGGTGATGGAAAAGAAACATTTTCTAATATTCCATCTTCTGAAAATGACACGGTCAATGAGGCTGGTGTTTCAGCTACAGATGGAACAGTATATGAAGAGGAGCAGTGGAAGAGTTCACAGAATTCACAGTCACATTCTGGTAGTTGAAAAAGAGGAAGATCAACAGCAAGAGAGACAAAAAAAGAATATGTTAAATTAACAGCAACTGAAAATAAAAAATAAGGTTCCTTCTGATAGTGTGGTTTTTGCAGAGGGAAGAAAGTCAAAGCCATCAGTTTGGCAATAAATCCTTTCTCTTGCCACTTTTGCTACTGATGAACAGTTTGCCACCTGATGGCAATTGAGGCTCATTACAAGATTACAGTAGTGTTTAGAAAACATCTGTACAGTTAGGTGAGCCTCCTCACCTGCAGTTTCACCTGGATCAGCTTCTGCTCCTTCACCATTAAGTGTGATTACGAATGTTTCAAATACATAAGAAGATAATTTTAACATGTGGGGTGTTTATCAGTTATAGTCTTAATGATTTTGAAAATACAAATTATTACAGTATCTAATAATGATGTGTATATGAAAATAAACACTCAATAAATACAAGTTAAGTAATAATATCAAGTTTTTTGTGCTTATATTAATATTACAGACAATATTTCAACAGGATCGATTGACTTCCTCATATTAATGTCAGTTTTTAGAGTTTTATCACAGATTAAAAGTACATTAAGACTTGTCATTCACATTCTATAGTATTAGAAAAATTTTTCAGGGAACTTTTGATGAGTTCCAGACATGATATGGAATTGCCCTGTTGAAAGTCTGTTTGAAATTGCAGAATGAGTCCATTAGCATTGTTTTATCCTTTTCTTGGTAATTATAAGTTCTAAGCACAGCTGAGCTAGACAACCAATTTGCATGACATCCATTCTGGTACTAAAGGCAGGCTTTCAAAATGCCGCATAGCATTCTTGGGGTATTTTTACCACCGTCTGCCACTGTGTTTTGAACGCTCATGTAGTATGGTTCTCTCAGCCACTACTGTGTGCACGTGTGTGTGTTTGTATCTTTATGGCAATTTAGCATGTAAATCACTTTGATGATTGTTAAAATTGTTAATGGTTTATCAGACAGTCCTCATAATAAATATTGGTTACAGTCTTTACAGCTCAACGTTGAAACAATCAAAGTGGAGCATGAGACACGTCTGGTTCAGCATGCTGTGGATACAATGAATGAAGGAGATGTTGCCAACAACAAACGTGATCTTTCTTTGTCACCAGTGTGCCCTTTAATAAAGTGTGAGACAGAGGTGAGCTGTATGGCATGTTGTATATATTACATAGTCCTGCCAAAAGTTCTGTCCCAAATTTCATATAGTCTGCAGCTGGAGACAGTGAGGCAGAAGGGTTCAAAGGTTGGTTATTTTTGGACTATTGACCCTTCAGACAACTCATGAGTGGCTGTGGAGGAACGTTGCGGCCTTTATCAGCACCGAGGATTGGCCCTCAGGGAGTCCAGATGTCAACCTCGGGGACCATAAATTGTGGACTGTTTTGGAGGACATGGCTAGCCCAAAGTGTCACAACAACTTAGACAATCTGAAGAGATCCCTCGTGAAAGCAGCAGCAGAGATCCCCTTGGAGACGGTGCGTGCCGCGATAGCAGAGTGGCCGGAGTGTCTGAAGGCTTGCGTTGAAGCAGAGGGCGGCCGTTTTGAGTGGGCATGATTATAAATAAAAACGTAAAACTATTGCTAATAAATTATTTGCCTTGAAAAGTGGATGTTCTGTTAAATTTTCCTTCTAGGTCACAATATACTTGGGACAGAACTTATGGCAAGACTGTGTATATACCATGTATATATTTACAATAGACAGCACTGTCATATCTGGTGGGCTTATCCTAATTTTGCAGGTCATCACAGATTTTATTAAATCTGAACCTTATTCATACTGTGAGACATATGCCTCACCTTCCCATAATGAAAATGAGACGACTGATGGAAAAGAAGAGGAAGATCCTCTGTTATTAACATTCCCACTTACGCAGACTGAAAATGAGGTGAGTTATATGTCTCTTCTTGTTCCCTGAAACACATTTCATAAAGATGTGCATGAACGTCAGTTATCTGAATGATGGGCATGTGCTTGGACATTTGAATATCCTCCTCTGTGGATGAATGGTTTGGAAGTGATTATACATTTTTAATTCTTATCATGCATTACATTTGAGGTTTTATAAAGGTGAAGATTGATACTGTGATATTCTGGGTTGTGACAACATGTCTAGTAAATGAGCACTGGTGATATGAAGTAAAATACTGTATCTTTAGGGTAGAAGTGAGTCAGCTTGAGAATTTGTCTTGTGGTATGGTGAGACGGGAAGAGGAGAAAAAAAATGGGTTATAGCGGACTGGAATATTAAGTGATGGACACTCTCCAAATTAATCTGAAAGTTGTTCTGATCAGGACCTTTGTTTTATCACATTTCACCAGGGTGCAAGTTAGGGAGTCCTCAAGTCTCCTGAGTTGGCACTTTAATGAAAATATGTGATACTTATTCATCCTGCTGTCATGTACAATGGCTTGTGATTTCACAATGCTGCTGCTGCTGCTCGTGTGTTTTGTGTGTGTGTGTGTGTGTGTGTTTCCTATTTCCAGTTTGGTACAGTGCAATGCATTGTCACAGAATTTGGTATGAACATTATGCCATTGGAGGATATTAAACAATAGGTGGTCCTCCAGGTTTGGGGTTGGGTAAGAATCTAACAAAGGCTCAGACTTGGACATATCTATTGGAACAACATGATCTGGTTCGGAGTAAGGATAAGTGGCAGGCTTCTGTGAATGCAGTAGTGAACTGTCATGGTACTGGGAAATTTTGGGAATTACTTATCTAGCTGAGGAACTGTTAACTTCTCAAGAAGGGCTCTGCCTTATGAAGTCAGTCAGTCTGTGTGTGTTTGTTATGTAGGTAGGTAGTTTGGTTGTTTGGCTGGTTGGTCAGCCAATCATTCATTTAGTTAGTTGTAGTTAATTAGACAAGTAAACAGATGGACTGTCAGGTTTTTTGAATTTGGATAGCATCATCCCATTGTATCCATACAATCAGTGTATCCTATGATTATGTGATCAGTACAATACAGTAAATGCTCCGACGTTCGTACATTTGTCACATATAAGCATGTTTTGGCTGTCAACTGCGGCCATTATCAGGCATTACTGCAACATTGTAAATGGTAACTGAGGAAGAGGCATCTCCTTTACATAACAATTCAACATGGATGTAGTTATGTTTTCCAGCCCTCCAGATAAACAGTGGAGTCTTGCCTCCATGACCCCTGTTGGGTCTGAGCCTGTTTATTTAACAAGTAGGCACCAAACAATCTTGCTTCAGCAGTTAACGCTTCTGTGTTGTGTTTGATTTTATTGTCACAGTCTGCTAGCACATCGTTAATTGTTTATTGTATGGACAGGTTGAATTGTTATGTAAAGGAGAGGCCTCTTCCTCAATGTACCTTTGGCATTGTTGTAGTATAGCCTGATGATGGCTGTAGTTGATGGCTGCAACGTGTCATGTATGTGATGAATAAATGAATGTCAGAGCATTTACTGTGTTCTACTGGTCACATAACTGTAGAAAATGTATATGGACTGTCAATCACATCTGCATTTTCAAACCATATCTTGTATTGTCCGAAAGTCCTACATCTTTTGCCTTTTACATAAAGCCATCATTAGGCACAGGCATAGAAATATAAGAGAAAACAAGCACTTTATATAAAGTCATTACTAATTTTGGGGGATTGAGTTATAGAAATTTGTATCAGTGTATTTTATATATTGGCCAAAACTGAGTTAAAAGTTAAAATATTTGATCATTTGTTTAAAATACTTGGGCCATTTCAAAAGTTCTGCACAGTGTAAGTTTTCTCTTTAAAAATGAATTTATTTTACAAAATACATTTACAGGCCTTCATTGTAATCTCCATTGTGCTTTATCACAGCAGTCCAACATTTGGACAAGTCTTGTATTCCTGTCAGGACTCCTTCGTTGTTGATGCATCTGATTACTCTGGTCACCTCATTAGACACTTCCTCAATGTGTCTGAAGTGTTTCCCATGTAGTGGTTTCTTCAATTTTAGGAACAATTCAAAGTCTGATGGACTCATGACAGTACTGTATGGTGGGTGGGGAAGCACTTGAAATCCATACTTTTCCAAAATTTCTGATACTGCACCTGAGGCATGAGGCCGTGCGTTATCATGCAAAATGAGGACACCAGCTGCGAACATGGGATACATTTTTGGCGAATCTTTGGACGCAAAACATTGTGCAGAAACTTTCTGTAGTATGCTGCTGTTACAGTGGACCCCGGAGGTACTCTTTCTGTTGCTATCACTCCATTCTTTTGCCATAAGCCATAATTATCATGAGCTTACTTTCGATTGTTGGTGGCAACATTTTTTCAGGCGAGGAGAAGTTGCATGCTTCCACCGAGAGGACTAAGATTTCAGTTGTGGTATCTCCTATCCATGTTTCATCTATGGCAACAATTCCGTTCAGAAACTGTTCACCTTCTGCCTCGTAGCACCGCAGCAGTTCTTCTGCGACCCTCTTGCGAGCTGCTTTCTGTTCTTTGCGCAGCTGATGCGGAACCCACTTCGCAGTGACTTTTCTCTTCTGCGATGTTTGAGTCATGATTCTGAAAACAGAGGCAGTTGACATGTTTGCTTCGTGCACATTTTCTTCACATGATTTGCGTTGATCTTCCGACAGGGTGCTGACGATAACCACAGATGTGTCATGCATTGCTGTTACTGGCCGCCAGCATCTTGGGTCATCTTGGATGCTTACCCGACCTTCACAGAAACGAGATGCCCACCATGACACCGTGCTACTATCCACTACGCTGTCCCCGGAAACTTCATGTAAAGCATTTTGAATTTTGGCTGGGTTTTTTCTTCGCAAAGTTTCAATTTTAACGCATGATCGCTGGTCACTGTGCGAAGTCTGACTCCAGTCAGTTTCTTCTTCCATTTCAAGGCTCCTTTTTTGGTGAATGGGGACCACGTAGCCTGCCACTACGCACACAGTATTCTTCCTGTCGCAGAATGATTGCATCATCCTACTGGCCACGCAAGCGCACTGTGCAGAACTTTTGGAATGACCTACGTGATATATTAAAATGCTGTGATACTTCAGTGTGGCACTTATATTATGATAAAGACTTCATAAAAGACTTCAGGTGTATGCTTTTCCTTGATGGACATTGCATTGAAATGAGGAGAAATAGTGTAGAAGGCTCCCAGAAATGGTAAAGTCTGTAACCACAATCATTAGATAGACACATGTATTTAAATAGAGGGAATGTAAAGTTAATGTGGAAAAAAGAATATAGCTTCCATGTGTGTTGGTTGTGAAGTATAAAATTTTCAGCCTGGACACTGCTAATATTATTATTCTTGTGCTTTATTTCTGTAAAATCTCATAGTTGTTGGGCTGTTAACTGCAGGTACTCTGTGTGTGTGTTTGTAAGGAAGGTATTAAAATGTGAGGATAAATGAAAGTAAATTTTATGTTGTTTATAGCATGCATTGTGACACAATTTTTACAATGTAAAACCAATGACATCATAATAAGTGGGTCCCTTTCATCACAGCATGGCACTTCCTCAGGTTGTGGATGGAGGAATGGACTCCAATATGGAGGGTAGCTGCGAATATATTGAATAAGCAGTCGCGGACAGCCGACAAGGGGTGTTCCTCCAGCTTGAGGGTTTGGGGAGGTGTTGACAAATCATTGTCATAAAAACCGATTTTGTTGCGAATCATGAACACTTGCCTCGTACCTGGATTGATACTTTTGTGTGACCTAAGCAACGAAAAATGGACATGAGATTTGGTACGTGTATGTTAGGAGCCTGTATAGGGCAGGTTCACTTACAGCAGCAGCCAGGTAATTAGCAAGATATAAATTAGATTTAGTTGGTGTGCAGGAGGTTAGATGGGACAAGGGGGCTCAGTAGCAGGGGATTATAATTTTTCCTATGGAAACGGAAACGGAAATCATCAATTG
>Ga0123353_10009035_pt1 | contig 13694 bp, 2 predicted proteins | sample TergutLab28metaG_3_FD_92763 | JGI IMG/M metagenome (GOLD analysis project Ga0123353, IMG submission 92763) | Labiotermes labralis P3 segment gut microbial communities from Petit-Saut dam, French Guiana - Lab288 P3 | ecosystem: Host-associated > Arthropoda: Insects > Digestive system > Gut ... | reverse complement strand
CTCAGCAACATTCACCTGAGACAACATCAATCCTTGCGATTGAGAATAGAAGGGAGAACTTCACTGGAAGTATCTCCTACATGCCTCTAGCGCTATCTACACAACGGTTACTAAATGTCTCCGTACAGATTGTAACAAACAAGGACTTCAAATAAAAAAAAAAGTCATGTTCGGGTTAAATTTTGGAACTTGACATTTAGAGGGTACGGTGTAATAACCTTCAGTTTCGTGGCTGTAACACTAATATTTTCCACAACAATATTCACGAAACATGTATCACGAGTCTCTGAAATTACAAAACTTCAATAATTTAATCGTTTGTGACGATCAACCACGGCATAATGACTTCTTGTTTAGACATGAATTAAATAGATTATCCTTCCACGCAACACACATTCATGTGATCGTCTTGAAAATATTCGTACTTTCATTTCAATTTTCCTTGCAGTTCCCGATTTTTTTTAACGCAAATTGCTTTTCCACTAGACCTCGTGTCCCGTGCGTAAAAGGTCCAAAGGGTTTATGTTACGAATTTTGTTCTGAATTTGTTCTTGTACTCATCGCGTGGCCCATGTGTATTTCAGAGGCATTTGACGAAATGGGTCAGCCCCTGCCCCCAGACTATCTTCACTGGGCTAATGCTATGACCGATTTTCCTTATTATTTTACATATCATTAAAATATGAACTAGAAATGGGATAACATGTGATCGGCCCTAACTTTTAAAGTTCGGGGGAAACCATTTCTTACTGAAGTTACATAGGCCTAAATTATTTTATTTTGCAAGAACTTGCAAAACAATTATGTAACTGCCTTACGAAGGTTTTCAGATTAAGGTGGGAAAATGAACTCTGTAGGCGAGGTACCTTAAAATGTGAATCAAGAATTGATTACTTATTGAGCTTCATTTACTCCCACATTGGAAACTGCTTTCTACACGTCACAAATAATTTACGGAAAATAGCGAGATTTGAAAATAATTTTGGTATTAATTTAGAATTTGTATACTGTATGTACACTGTCCTGTTTATTAAATTAAAATAAATTTATATGTCTGAATATTTATGTACTCACTTCTCGGCATAAAATTGCGATCAAAATGGCTACTTGCATGGATATCTTAAAACAATTTGTTGTTAAGCATTCACGCTTATTAACAATACAGATAACAAGTAAAGTGATATTTTAAACCTTCCTTCAAATGCAACCACTTAATCAAAATACCTTCAATAAGGTTGCCTCATCTGACGACCACTTACACCGCTGGTGTCCAATGCACTCAACCGCACACAGAAACATACCGAAGGCGAATGACGTAAGGCTGGAAAGTGAAGTACTGCAATCTTTGTGGGAGTTTCGATGTTCATTTCTCTGTTTAGCGCCATCCCCTATGGGGCATTTTATGTACTATTATTACGTAAAGTATGGCATGCATTTAAGTAGGTCTTCGTTTTAGACGTATTTTATAATACGTTTGATTAAAATACGTTTTGTAATTATAATTACAAAGCTGTTACAAGTTGGAAACGTACTTTTGTTTCTTTGTTGCTCTGTAATAAACTCGTCAATTTGTCGGCTACATCTCGGAAATAAGACGTGGCAGAACTATGAACTTTATATCAAATGTTGCGCAACAAGCAGCTGAAGACAGACACATCAGGCGTCCTTCGACCTACAGGGCTGGAGTCCAGATGCCTTCAAATACAACTACATATTTTCTCATTTAAACTTACATATTTTCACATAAGTGATCTCTCTTCTCTTGAAATTCCCATATGGTTAGGGATTTATTTCGTCATGTTTGAGAAGAAACCTCTGGAGACAGTATGTGGACCAAAAAGGAGAGAAATATGAGAACCGATAAAAGTACGCAGTGATGGAATCCATAATTTCTACTCATCACCCAGTATAACTAGAGTACTCAGATCGAGATGTACACGAATGGCAAGAAATGCAACACGCCTGAAGTGAATAACAAGACAGAAAATTGAGCCTCTACGTATGACGTAACATTGAGGCGCGTTCGTGCAACCATGCTTGAAGTGGAAAAGCAATAAGTATTACATATTCTGAGTGCGTATTTGAAGCCTGAAGTATCCAGCATGAAATGCGCATGCGCCATATTGTCGTCTGTGACCTGTCCGCTTAAAAATATTTCACCAAATTATCTGGCACAATTTTCGAAAAACAGTTATTGAACATGCATGTGGTTTTTTTACAACTTTTGTCTGGATTATTTCTTATTCTAAGAAGAACTGAGCGAGTTATGATCAAACATCTATATTGGTCTTCATGCAAAATACCCGCTATTCTTGTCAGATTTTAATGAAACTTGAATTTTCTCCGCAGATTTTCGAAGAATACTGGAATATCAAATTTCATGAAAATCCATCCAGTGGGATTAAAGGTTGTTCCATGCGATCAGACGGACATAACGAAACTAATAATAGCCTTTCCCAATTTTTCGAACGCGCCTAATAAAGCACGAATAATTTTAGTCTGAAAACTTACAGGGGCATGGCGTTGTGGAAGACACAGACCTTCATGGAATGATAATACCGAGAGCGATATAAACAGATTGTGAGGGTGTGCTTCTAATCCATCTCGCAGAACGCGGTACTAATACTTCATGCTTTTTGCAAGTATTGCATGACTATAGGCTTCTCTACAAGAACTCTGCTGCATTTAGTTACGGACCCACCGGCAGTACCGCGCGCTGCTTCAGCAGCAGATGCATGGAGTCTGTAGCTTTGGGCTGAAGATGACGAAAGTTTATTACAAAACCTCTTCTTAAAACTGTAACTAGCTGCGTGACAGGCACAGAACGGGAAATTTACTATTTCCAGAACACATTTTATCAGACTGTGGTATGTGTACCTCTATTGGTAGGCCAACCATCGGCAAGTGTTACGTGGCCTTGACCGAAATATGAGGAAGAATAAACATGTCTGAAAATGAACAGAAAATAAGGCACATATATTTGCTAATATGCAGCACTGCTAGCGACATTACATAACTCATCCCTGCTGTTAGTCAAACTTTCCAATTTAATTTTTTATTTAAATACAAAAGAAAAAAGTGGTACATTTAAACTGTTAAATTTCATTGACTGGTAAGCCAGAGAAAATACCTGAGAACCCCCATTCTGGACCAACCTCCTGCTAGAAATTAATAAGTTTCTGTGTTTTTCTTCATGGTATTTCTCTTTCTGCCCAGCACAGGAGCTGCAGCGTTCCATTCAATTTCAGGGTCTTCTGTTTACATGGATGTACTAATGGCACATTCTAAAGCAAAGTTAAAAAGCAATGGTGATAAAACATCTAGTTGTTTCAGACCATTCTGTACAGGAGTTACACACTTGTGTGAATGGTAGTATCTGCACCAACAACCACACAGCCAGCTTCCTTATAATTTCTACAAATTTTACTGGCTTACTCTGGCACCTGCCAAGCCTCCTTCCAAGCTACGCAATAATCATTTGTGTGTGTGTGTAGTGGGCTAATTTTGATTTCTCCTTCAAACCCAATTACAAAATATTTTTGTGTTTTCTAATCCCACTGCAATATATACAACATCCTTTAATGTGCAGCAGACCCATACTTGAGCTGCTGAGCAATTAACAAGTCACACTTTTTCAGCCTGCACAGGTGATTTTTGAAAAATTTGTACGATTTCAGTAACTTTACACAACCTCATCATACTTTGCAACATTACACAGAATTTCATGAACATCTCTATATTTGCTTCATGACAGCATCGCTACAGACCTTAAAGCTGCAGGGCACAGATCCTGGACACATCACCCAGTCAACTAAAATTGGTGTGAAGCTACCTGATATTTTCAGCACATTATTGAAGTTTTTCCCATTACATACAGAAATGTGTATGAGTTCACATGTACTGAGCAGAAAGCACCAGATAACACTAAAGTTCACAGATCACTCTAGAATGTGAGGTTCACAGGTCACTCTAGAACTATGAGTGCTGGGTATGGAACTTGCTTGATGTTATGCTTCCAGCACCTAGAATTTGGTGCTGGCTCATCGATTTTTTGAAAATTTGTTGACATCTGCCTTACAGTTATAATGGCAGCCAACTGTATTTGATTTCATTTCATTTCACAAGTGGAAAATCCAAACAGTAAACTGTCCTGAATTCAAGCTAAATATGCACATAAACTAGTCCAAGCAAATATGGAGAATGTACACATACATGCATAAAGTGGTAAGTTCATCTTCATTTACAAATAGCATCAGTGGATAATCTAAAGGGATATAAACAGAAAATCTCCTACATTCGGTGTTCATTGTGGTTTAGTAATTCTTGTACAATAAAAGAAGAGTCACTTTTACAAATAACTATTTTATTATATATTAGATGTATTTAAAAGTACACCAATAACAATTCAGTGGCTCGAAAACAATTCCTCACAGTTGCATGACACTAAAACACAATTATGAAAAGCAAACATAATCTCAGTAATTAGGAAGTGAGAAAAAGCAATGTAGGGACTGACAGGAACATAAAGATGACCACAAAAGGTATTTACATTAACCAGTCACATTTACACTCCAAACCATCTGTTAAGTTCAATGGGCATGTGTACCTCAGTCTCAAATCTGTTAGAGATTCAACCTGCCAGAAAGGACAGTGTTGCACATTCAACTTTATGAAGTTACAGACAACTTATTACTTTTCAAGCTTCTCTGAACTTGCTAATACATCTACAAGCATCAAAGCTGGTTCATTTTATTTTCACTCATAATATCCCACATACCATATTCTACTTCTACCGACAATTAGGGGGGGGGGGGACTTTAAGAACAAACTATTATTCTGGAAAGTGATGTACTCAGTAAGAAGCAACTGGAAATAATGAAAATTGTTTAATATAGGAAGGTGCAATATTAAATAATCACTGTACATGGCAGTGAAAACAAGTTTTACAGAAACATACAGAACTACTATGTCTGTAAACTTCGTCCACTGTCTGATATTCAAAAAGTAAAGCTATGTTTCAGGAACTGGATTAGTTCATAACATACATCAGGTGACAGAATGGGGAGATAACTATTTTTTTGGGTGTGGTAGAAACTGTCATTCTCAACAAGTGGCCCACTCCATCTGCAAATGGGAACAGATCCAATCCCTAAAATACAGTGTTCTTTGAGACAATAGCCAGTCCAGAAACCTAGCACATAAACATTATATACAGTACTATTATATGAACATTTGACAAAGTTTTACAGGAGTTAGGGAACACATACAAAGTGGCAAAAAATAAAACATCAAAAATGGAAATAAATTAAGAAAAAAGGTGTATCAATATATCTGAGTGGTTTGGTAGCTCAGGCATGGAAAAAACTCAACAGTAAATATACATTCACTGCATGTAAAATTAGCAGTATCAACTCAGAGCTAGAGTGGCAGAAGGTTACGTGGTCAAATGTTTTATACAACACGGACATGTACACTGCAAGATTTCACGAAAAGCACTCAAAGTAACACAAAAATGTTCTAACATTACATTCGTATCATGCTAATGTGCTCAGTTTCATGCCAAAAAAATTGTGGTCCAGAGCACAAACCTATCACCAATAATATGGCACAGCTGGGAAATACATGCTGATACTGGAAGCCTCAATTCCAGGGTGCAAAAATAAAAATACTGAATGACCATCCGTAAGTAACAAGCTGCCAGCCTAAAGACTCTTGACAAGCACACAGATGTCAACATCAGACTGAACATCAACAGTAACTTCAAAATGACATCTGTGGTTTGAAAAATAGCTAAATGTCAGAATTTTATTCTGAAATTATCAAATAAACATTTGGACCACAGCCATGCTGTTTAGTATGCCACCTAATACAGAAAACTGAGAAACAAACACATTTCATAAGTTACAGGCCACTTCAGTGAGTATGTACTTGCAAGTAGTGAAGAAGCCACTGTCCAGTCATTTCTAAAACATCTGCCATATTAATGACTTCTACTCATTATGCACAACTGCAACTCCATTTGTACTGCTGCACAAAGATGGTAAAATCCAGTATCCAAAGGCTGACAGTCAGAGAAGAATTAACAGGCATCATAAAAGACATTTAGGGGCTAGATAAAAAGTGGTTGGCTACCAGGCAATCTCTGCAGAAGGTCATTAATTTCTATTTGTTTCCAAAATGTTCCTAACTTTTTAAAAACCAGCACTGCCAAATATGAACACACACACACGAAGACATCCCTAAAAATTCATTTTACACATTTAGGGAACAAGAAAATTTGCTGCATTTTTAAGACATGCTGTATAATCTGTTTATTCTTCGTAAAATGCCATGTAGTTCATAACTTTACCTTTCTCTGTTCAAATAATACATTTTTCATAAACCATGCAATAAAATTTAAATACTGTCCTTGGTAACGAAAAGGCTAGCCACTGGGGAAGGCACATTCTACTAGTAATATCGATAAAAATAATGTGTCACCTTTACTTCACATCAGGTGACAAAACATACAAAATAACTGTTTGAGAAGAGCAAAACCTGGTAGATTAAAACAAAAACAATGTTACATTTTGTGATGTGCAAGTAACATTTTAAGCATCAGCATAAAATTTTCACTCAAGTCAAGCAAGCATGCTACTGAACAATTTCCAGCTGTACTGTGTTTAACAGTTTTGATATATTTTTTCCACGCACAGTAATATAAACGCACATTGTGAAAGTTGGAATTGATTGAGATCTATTGTTATTTTATATCAGTCACCATCTTCAGGTCCTTTTTGCTGTGAACTGAAAAAGGACAAAAACTGCTACCTGGAAGCTAGCTGTAACTGAATAAAAATATTTGTAAAGGCATAACTTATGAAAAAACAAGGTGTGAAATATATGGAGTCTTCACAAACGCTAAACATATACTCCCACTCTAAAAGAATCAAAGCAACTAAAACTACCTACATTAACTTCCATTTACAGTACGAATCACAACACTACTTTATCAATAGATACATATTTTGGATAATCAAAATACAATAAACTATAATTCATAACAATTAACAAAACCTGATATATATTAAAAACCATTAAATTTATCCTCAAGGGTCACATATAATTTTTCATATATATATGCTATTATTACAATTACAATATTTTGGATATAATTATCACGGTACAACTTCTTCTTTCACAAAACTTTGCATTAAATGGTTAAAGTATGTTAAAACTTTTAACTGAAAAACCAATAATGATTAGCACATTGGTGCAGCTATTAATTATATACATTACATCTCAATCACTTTCTTTCCTGTTATGTTAACATCATGGTAGACTTACTTCATTTATGTACTTCACCATCATTACTTGCTGATTGATCACAACATTTTTTGTGTCTCCTGAAAACTATGACAAAAATGGCTTCGATACTTAATGACAAACATATATTTAAGTAACAATAACAGCAAACAAGAATAGTATTAATCTATAAGACAGTAGCTATATGAAAGACAGCCATTGGACAACTGGAGCATAAACCATAGCTGAATTAACCCGCAAATTATATTCAGTTTTTTAATTAAGGGTTTGAAAGTATTTTTTACTATTTAATAGAAGGTTTTACGAATCACAAAGTTTTAACATCATCACTGTACACATTATTGCAGTGATTTGTAAAATGCAACAACTTATTTATGATGTATGGCCCCTAAAGATAAACCTGATGGTTAAATTACATCTGAATAAGTTAAGTGATATGAATTTTAATATATTACATTTTAAAGGCCTACAATACATAGAAAAAAGTTACTGATATAATGATATGACAATTTGTGTCAAAATGCAATGAGTCAGCTCACACAGTAACTGGTTCTGAAAATGGGGCTTTCATATGGAATTATTAAATTCACAAAGTAAATTTTCTGTACACAAAAGAGGAGATACTATTAAAGTCTGCCTGTAAGACATTAATATGTTAATCACTGACTTCTCAATCATAATGGCCAGTATTCATAAGGTAATGGTAGTACCACCTATGAGCAGAAATTCTACATAAAAAAAAAATTTTGCTAAGATGGACACCATGATTATGCATAATAGCCTTGCCTTGATACTCTGTAAAGAATAAATTAAAGTTCTGATTATTAGCTCAATCGAAAATCAATAACAGCATGCTATTCTCATGCCACTGTGGACTATGGAAGTAAAGAAGCTCTGTCTGAGCCATGAAATAAAAAAACATAAATAGAACAATTTAACATGCACGTATGACACTTTAGCCTCTCAACACACAAGGTCTATTCTTCAGCTTGGCATAATCCAACTTTTAATTCATGTTAACTGAAACTGTTGGATCTGCTCAGGGTAAGTGTAGATCACAGTCTCCGTCTGCCCATTCTGGTCTGTTGTGAGGATGCTGCCTGCCAATGTCTGAGCATCTGCAAACACGTTAGAAGTTACAAACTCCAGTGCTGTATGTTAGGAAGAAAGTTTCAAGATAAAACATGGCAAAATGTTTTTACAGTACCTAAAACACATTACAAAAAGAATGTGATGAACTAGTAGAGTTTACAGCTCTTGAAGACAGAGAAAACAACCATAAAATTAAAAACCAACTATGTACTCTGCTGCTGGGACTACCCAACTACCTTCATATATGTCTCCAACTTGTTTCAGCCCATCTGCACCATTATTGAGGAGTCCAGTATGATACAAGTGGAAGCATCAAAGGTTTACACATATGACAGTATGAACACACAGCACACTAACACATAACTCAAGCTAAAAGTAAAACATGCCTGATTAAAAAAATTCAATATAGTATTAATCCCAATACAATACTGTTACAAAAAACTGCTGCTTCCTTGATAAATGTCTGAAAATGTATATACAGGGTGATTCATGAGTTATGTACATAACTGTAGGAGATGATTTCTTATGTCTTCATCATAAAAATATTTCCTATCAACATGGATCCTGTTCTCAGTGGTTATGGTGCTATGGGCATTATTTAATGCTGATAAATGCACTCCAGTGAACAGCACATGCATGTTACATGACCTTGAACAAATGCTGTGTGCACCACTGAGTTGAGTGTGATAAAAACAAATTACAGTCTTATCTTGTGCACCTGTATATGCACTATTCGAAACTCAGCATGGAGGTGCATTTTGATTTAGGGTGAGTTTCTCAAAAACCTGCTTCAAGCACATGTCAGTATAAATTAATGGCAATTATTTCATGAAGTTAAATTCAGACATAAAATTCATCAGGTACAAGTTTATTATTTTATTCCATACATTTTCAATAATCCTTCCCTTTTATTGTTTCAAATGGTCTAACTCCATAACCATTCCAAATCAGACACATGTTTATATGAATTTTTTTATCACACAAACCTAGGAATCATCTCCTTAAAGTTATGTGCATTAACTCATGAATCAGTGTAATAAACGTTCATTCACACACTTATTATTTAGATGAATGTGCCATACTATATACCAACAGCAGATGGAAAGGCTGACAACAGTACACAGTTTATTGATAAAGGTGGCAACACTGCATGACCAATGCAATTCCATTACAAGGCTGAAAACAATGCTCATGTCAAGTGTCATTATTAACTATCAGAACTTCCTCTTCATTTGTGTACTTACACACAGCCACACCCCATGATGTGGGAGAGCATACTCTCACCATACTCACAAGCGGATAATGTATGGGGCAGGGTAAATGTTTTTTGTTATGCATGAATACTATATACAAACATATATGGTCACTCATGGACAGTGAAACAGTAAAAATATTTCAAGAGGAAGGATAAATTGGAAATCGTGCTGATGGTTGAAAACATAATGATGATTTCTGAAATACATGTAAAGGGTTGGGAACATGTAAATGCAGTATCAACACGACGGATTTTTACTGAAAATACATGATACAGAAGGAATAAAGAGTGCCTCCAAGTAGTAAGATGTCAGATCCTCCAAACAAACATTATGTTTGAATTCTGAAGTAAACATATACTCGATATGTATATACTTCAACAAATTTACCCTAACTTTTTTGTATTGTCATTTCACAAAATCTGGTGTGTGTAGTCGATTTATGGTGAAGGGTAACTGAAACAATGGCATATAAATGGCATTATCAGAATACTTCAGGTCAGAATATGACAGCCTGAAACTACATAATGTACTTACTGGAAAGGAAGACTAAACTTTTTCTACTTCATCATCTGAAAAGCAGGAGGTAGCCTTATACAATATAATCATAAACAAAGTATAACATGTTATGTACAGATATTTTCTTGAAAACTGAAGACTGTGAAGTAGGGTCACCTTATATTGAGGTCAATATGGCACACTACATATTACAAAGATAAATGAAAATATCACTCACTGTGTCAGTAAGTTTTTAAGTAAGGACACATTCATCTATTTCAAACACTCTAAAACCCTACAAATACCACAACACATAACTTTATAAGGTACACTTCTATTTTTAAGTTGCAGTGTAACCACAACAGAAGAGTATGCCTTATGATAACTTCCATGCACTGAGAAAAATGTTAAATAAAATCATTTTCTTACTATTTATGGAAAGAAATCACATAAAATGGGAACTTTTTCCAGCATTTATAACAATGCACATGATTCCTAATTACTGCAGCATACAAAATTAGAAACCTGCAGTTATAATGAAGAGTACATGAGATCACAATATAAAAAATTGTCCCAATATATCATTCTAGTAAGTTCCAGTGTACTTACTGTAAGCATCTTCAGTCATTTCCTCATAAATCTCACCAGAACCTATGGGTTTATCACCCTTGGTTGCCTAAAAAAATAAAGAGAATCAGAAGCAATTATGTATATACAGCACAACCCTGACTTCAGGGTCCCAGATTTCAGCTCTCCCACATTTAGAGCTCACTGTTTCTGGTCCCAGCCAGAATCCCACAATAGTAATTTATATATATATTCATTTTAAGGTTTCTTGACACCAGATTTTTCCCACACTAAAAAGTGCAAAAATTCGGTCCCTTCACCTTTCTGGACCCTCAACTTAGGGTTAATTTTTACATCTCTAGAGTCCAGGTTGCATTAAGTAACACCATTATTATGTGCAATGGAAGTGAAATGATGTCAAGATTGACTGACTGTGAAATATTGCTGTGGTGCACTACTGATTTTCAAGGGCTAGTGTGTGTGTGAGATTAGTCAAAAGCCTGCCACAGGAGCCATTTAATTGTAAGAACATTTCTAACTCATTTTTATTGGCTGATCATAAATCATGGGAGTTAATTTACCTTATGTTTGGTCATGAACCACAATGCCAATAGACGAAAAGACTCAAAGACTGTCTTGTACAGTGAAAACATAATTTTAGTTTAGTTTAAAAGTTTTTTTTCTCCTCCATGTCCCATATAATAAATACACAACTGCCTGAGGCAAAAATGTCACTAGTTTTATCAAAACCTCAGCTAAAGAGAGTCTTGGTCTGTATGAAATGAAGTAACACAAACCATGGTTTGATGAAAAATGTTCAAGATTTTGACATCAAAGGAAGCAAGCTAAAATGTAGTTGTTACAGGATCCAAACTAAAGCAATGTATATAATCTACACAATGTAAGATGTGAAGCTAGTAGACATTCAGGGACAAAAAGAAGGAAAACCTGGAATTTAAAACTGATGAACTTGAAACTAACAGTAAGACCACAAATATCAGAAACTTGTAGAGGGGCATCAAGAACTTTAAGAAGGGTTACCAGCCTAGAAGTATCATATTAAAGGATGAGAAGGGTGATTTGGTTAGAGACTCCCACAGTATTTTGGTTACGTGGAGGAACATTTCTCTCACGTATTGAACATACATGGGGTTAATGATGTTAGGCAGACAGAAATACAGATAGCAGAACCACAAGTGCCTGAGCCCAGTGCCTTTAAGGTTGAGATGGCTCTGGAAAGCTAAAAAGACATAAATTACCAGGTACTGATCAAATTCAAGCAGTACTGATTAAAGAAGGGGGAAGGACAATTCATTCTGAGATCCATAAACTTATTAAATCACTTTGGAATAAGAAGGAATTGCCTCAGGAGTAGAAGGAGTTGATCACTGTACCTATTGATAAGAAGGGTGATAAAACAGATTGTAGTAGTTATAGAAGCCTATCACTTTTGTCCACTACATACAAAATGTTATCCAACATCCTGCTGTCAAAGTTAACCCTTCAGCGACGGAGGACATTTAAATTCCTACCTTCTCCATGGACAGAGGAGTTTAAATTCCCTACCTCTTCAGTGCCGTCATCTATACGTGGTACAGACCTCTGATTCTTCACATGTCACTGGATGCCATACATAGTACAGACTCCTGCATGGATGGATTCAATCTCCTCTCACATGCACAGTTTTTGAGCTCTCAAATTGCGAGTGGTTTCTCTTTATTGTTTAAGATCTGTGCTTTCAGAATATAATAGTTAAAATACTCAGTTTACAATGTAACATTATGTATTAAGGAGTTAATTTTCCTGTTTAAAAAAGTCCACCTTCAACTGTCAAAAATGTGCACTCTTGAGAGTTCTGTTTTACTCAAACTGAAAGAAATAAAGCTACAGTCTGAACAATGTATTTTTGTAGCCTAAGATCTTAGGTTTCTTCTGCTGTTGGAGAATGATTCATTAATAAATGCTACACTGCATTCTGTAGTTTGAAATATTTTCCTCATCATCTACTCGGATGCTGCATGGACTTCATTTCTGCTGCTGGCTTGAAGTCAACACAGATATCATGTGTCAGTTCCTTCTGTAGATAGGCAGTGAATAATTCAGCTTTTAATTTGGTGTAGATATTAACATACGTTCTGTAATAGCTGGTATTCTCCCTGTATGTTTTCAGTCAATGCACTTCGTTCAGCTGTCAACTCAGCAGTGATACTGGGGGCATAGTAATGGCAGAAAAAGGTCTGACAGACAGTGAGGTGTTGGAAATTGTGTACAATTCAGATGAAAGTTTCAGTAATAGGAACAGTGACAGTGTTAGCAGTAGTGATAATGAAATTGATGACATAGCTGTAGCAGATGCAATTATAAATGATGAAAGTGGTGATGAAGAGGAAATATTGCACCGAGATTTCAGGTGGGAGGCTATGGACAATTACACAGGACACAGAGAAGTGTTCAGTTGTAATTTTGGACCCAGAAATGGCGCAGAAAATGTAAATGACATTGTACAATGTTTTGAGTTTTTTTTTGACAAAGAAATCGTACAACAAATTATCAGAGAAACCGATAGGTATGCAGAACAATACAAGAATGCCCGAGGCAATCTTTTCTCATTTACATCACTTGTGAGGTCATGGACACCTGTCACAGAAAGTGCAATTTACACAGTTTGAGGTCTGATTTTAATGACGGGCATTGTGCAGAAACCAACAGCCAGGTCATACAGGGTTATTCATAAGTTCATGAAACATTTTAAAAATTCGCAACAAATAAACTACTCAACGGATCATGGTAGTTCTTACCCCGATAGAGAGAAAAACTCTCCAAGTTTTTTTTACATATTTCACAGATGCTCAATGTGTCCACCTTTGGTACTATGGCAGACATCTATGCGATAGTCCATCTTGTTCCACATGCGTGTCAGCATATCACGGGCAACCAGAGCCACAGCAGCGGTGATACGGTTGCGAAAATCTGCAGATT
>Ga0123353_10009034_pt1 | contig 13694 bp, 7 predicted proteins | sample TergutLab28metaG_3_FD_92763 | JGI IMG/M metagenome (GOLD analysis project Ga0123353, IMG submission 92763) | Labiotermes labralis P3 segment gut microbial communities from Petit-Saut dam, French Guiana - Lab288 P3 | ecosystem: Host-associated > Arthropoda: Insects > Digestive system > Gut ... | reverse complement strand
TATTTACCTTTACTGTTCTAGAGCAGCGGTTTCCAAAGTGTATTCCGAGGATGCCAACGGATATACGACCAGTTCTCAGGATATCTGTCGATACATTCATGTAATGGCTACTTTGAAGTTTGCTGGCTTGTAATGAAAGGTAAACTGTTTTGTGAAATATAATCGCGGAACTAATTGGAGATGTGTTCGTTGCGTATGACCTTCAGAATATCTAATTAAGAAGCCCTTGCAGCCACGAAGCAAGCGACAAGCAGCATAATTATGTTAAAATCATGCACTGCGTCGGTATTTACTGGTAACTAGTTCTGAGATACTACTATTTAACTCCGGAAACCTATATCCGGACACTCTATATTTACGTGGGTATGTGTGTTACTATCCGTGGTTATTTTGCTAAGCCAAAAGGGACCTGCGGGCAAAAATGTTTGGGAAACAGTGATCTAGACTCCCCCCCACCAGTAGCTTATAATACGACTTCTGTGTTTTCTGTACAGCATGCTTATTTTCGCCCTGCAAATCGCCATTAAAACTGCCCAAAAGCTAATAAATCCACTTAAATCTCAATCCTTCCTTGATTGTTTCTGCTTTATTAATGACATATGTAAATCACGACTGAAAAGCAATGGCGACAAAACATCTCCTTCCTTTAGACCATTCTAAGCAGGAAACTTTCCATCATTCATAATATGTCATTAATATTAAATATAAGACTTTCAGAAAATAAGATGTTAAGAAATGTGTTATACAGCCAAGCACTATAAAAGTTATTTCACTTACAATTAAGAGAATAAAGACCACAGCCCACGATAAAGGGGTGAGAGTATAACTGCGCAGATCTCAGGATAGCCCAAGGTACAAAAAAAAACATGACAATATTTCCTATTTGTCTATGGTACAAATGAATTCTAAAAATAAGGGTGCTTCGTGAACCCGGTCATATTTTAAAATTGGATCTTCCCCTTGACATCGCCTGAGGAATGTCTTCAGGTAAGAGATGGGGAATTTGATATAACCTCGTAATCTAAGTACAGTGAAATTTCAAAAGACTCTAGTATCAATATGAAGTATGCTTAATTCAGTCGGGTCTAGCTTGGTTTACAGCTTTCTTTCTGCGCTACCAATTCCATACCAAAACAGACGCTCGCCCCGTGTAATATTCAGCGTGCACCGGGACGACGGCTTTGTCCCATGGGATGAAGTAACGGCGGCGTTGAATTTATCTCACCAACACGTAAGGCAGAAGCTAAGAATGCGTTGTACTCCTACTTTTCTGCTCGCCTGTCTCCATGACAAACTTTCAGTTTGATTTATTGCGCGTAACACCAGCACTGGTCACAAATACCCTTAGAGATATTTTTAAAAAATGCACATCATTCAAGAGCTTACTTGTCTGAATTTTCATAATGCAGAAAAAACTAAGTAAATGATAGTAAAAATAAGATTAGTATGGAATTTAAATTTTGTTTGTTAGTCCTTTGGCCCTTTAACAGGCCATGACGGACCAAGAGGTGTAGCGGAAGTATAGCTATACTGTTTCTTTAACCTCGGTGTTTGACTGTGATGGATGGTCAACGTCACGCCCTGGTCAATTTGCACCATGGAAAGAGACCATGTTCCCATCGTACAGGAGGTTAGGTGTGTCCGACGGTCGGTCTGGACGGTTGCGGAAAATCTCGCCCACTACACCGGGTTTCGATCCCCGGAACGCCCAGCCCGTAACGAGTTCCTTCTGGCAAATGCGAAATCGTTGCCGAAAGGCGCCACACACAAAATGAACATAGGGAACAGACAGTACGTCGCGCGGTTTGCGTACCAAGTACGGTGTTAACAATAAAGAAAGGCTTCACCGAATGTTGTTGTCGAGAGGGTGCTGCTCTTTCTACTTAATCTGGAGGATCAGAGATCAAATTTCTGTCTTTAAAGCGGCTCTGATGACTAAAGTTGCTTCGTCGTTTTCCTCCATTTTTAAACCCTAATTTCGTAATAGTATATTAAATTACGCCAAGACCGATTCCTTCTACATGTTGTTCAATTTATTATTCAATAAATCAACCTCTCAGATGATGCAACGAAATGTAAGGAAATGAAAGCCTGTTTAAGCCGTTCAGAAATACAAAAACAAAATAATGTTCAATAATAGTTTATTGATTCAACGCGCACTTTCGTAAAACTAAGGCTTTGGTTACAGGCTCATTGACGAAGAGTTTCTTTCGAACGCAGCCCTCAGTAAATTAGTCCCTAAAAACTTTCATGTGAAACTTTTCATCAAATGCAAAATAAAGGGATGAGGAATGAAATTGTTAAAGTGCATTAAAGTATTCATGCAAGATGCTTATCCATTATTTCAACAGAAAAAAAAATCTAATCTAATCATTCAAATTGAGGACACACACAAGTAACTAATTCAATGAAAAAGTAATATTTTCATGGGATGGGTTGGATGGCACCTTGATAAAACAAATATAACCTCTTCATTTACTCTTTCCTGCAGCAATATGTAGACCAACAAACTTGCCCATACAATTAACATTTCTGACTGTATTTAAGCTAGTAAAGTAGGTATTGTGTATTTCGGTGTTAGTATACCTACGAAAGGATCCATACTGTCTGACCTCGCTGGTATGACCCAGTGTAGGCTTAACTGTAATTACAGTTTCAGTAAATATTTGCAATCGAGGACAAAAATTATAGAAAATGTTAGCTCAATACGGAAAGTAATGTTGGTGACTAAACAAGATGAATAGAAATAAAAAAGCTTTTCCCATTTGCACCTTGTTGGCTTTCAATTTATATTTGACCAGTTAAAAAGTACCGTAATTCAACAAAAAATAAAAATTTTCCGTATGTTCACAGTGTGAGGGGACTGATAAAATGTGACGAAGAGTGACATATAGTATGGCGAAAATTCAAGAGCCAGTCGAAAGTTCACTAAGATTTCGATTTAAGACTTGTAGAGACGACGTGTGTTGTAGAAAATTTTGTTCTCAGATGGACATGGAGTACAACGTGTACTAAACAGTAAATTGTTCTGCGTACGCCAGAAAACCTGGGAATCAGCAGTGATAAATTTTTATCTAAAATTAACACTGCTTACGGCGAGATGAAATGCAAATTTGCGTAAAAGCAACACAAAAGGAAATAGATTCTTCTTATGCAATAAGGACTTGTGTGGATCTTTGGACTATACAGACTGACTGACTGACTGACTGACTAAATAAATACTTAGAGAAGAGTCCTTCTTGAGAAGCAAACACTTCCTAAACTACTCAAGAAATTCTCGCATTTAACGGAACCCGAATGGTCACTAACGCATTTACAACAGCCTGTCCACCTGCCCCTATACTAAGTCAGTTCATTCCAGTCCATGGCACGTACCACTTCTTTAAGACACATTTTAATATTACCCTCCATCTATGCCTAGGCCTTCCAAGTGGTCTCTTTCCCTCAGATTTCCCCACCAAACACTGCATGCACCTCTCCTAACCCACATATATGATAGATGCCTCACCCATCTCATTCTTCTTGACTTGATCATCCGGATAATCCAAGTCCGACACAAATGTGAATGGTTCGTAACATGGTAATACTTTACCGTAAGGACGGTTGTCTGCGACTGTTTATTCAATACATTCGCAGCTAGCGTCAAAAGATGGACTACAAGCATTAATAAATAGGCGCTTACTTAAGAAAACAAAAAAGTCTGACAACTAAGTTACCACGCCAAAAATGACACGTTATATTATCCGTCCTACGCCCATGTATAATTTACTGCAGCATGTGTTAAGCCGTAACGAGAAGGACTGGTGATATTTTACTTCAAAATCGTGCTTCCTTCTTTATCCTCACTCAGTATTTAGACTTAAAGCGAAACAGTGAGCCAACAGAGAAGCCTCAGCAAAGCTGTAATAAATCTCAGGAACCAGAAATCTTCAAATTACGACGCTACAGCAGACTTACCGGCTTAAGGCGAGTCGTTCCATGCCGCAGCGTAGTTACAATCTTTTCTTTCCTTACTGAGAGAAAATACTCCTTGTTTCCCTCCTGAAAATTACGAATCTGAAAGCACTTTTATACCCAAATAAATACAGCGAAATCCTTCCAAAGTTTACACACAAATTAATGGCACAAGAACAGAAGTGTGTGTAGTATCCTGTATATCTAAACTTCATAGAACACGCATCCTATTTGAAAATTAATAGTGTCTCAGTTTGACAAGAAATTTACAAAAGCCAACAGAATTCGTAGCTTCATTTCCGTCTTCAAAAAAAAACTTAAAATAAACCACGTAAATTATCGTCTCATGTTTGCCAAAATCACGCAAATTCGTGTACACATTTGCTATGTCTTCATTCCGTTGTGCATGACTCTCTCCTGTTGCTTCGATAATTCGAATGACAATGGGAACTCATAGTTTGTAGTTTTAAACCATGAACAACTGGAAACAAAACAGAGGACATTGGATGAACTTAAGTGTTGAGAGAGTAGATCAGTTTCCCCGATTTGCAGCACGACAGGCATTGTAAGTATAACGTAACAATGAGGCTCTTTTGTGCAACAATTGTTGCAGTGGAAAAGAAATACATATTACATATTTTGAGTGTGTCTTCTTAGCCTTAAGTATCCAGCATGCAACGCACGAAATGATTTTTAAAAAAAATTATTCAACATAAAATGAGTATTTTGATTTTCTGTACAAATTTTTTCCGAAATAGTTCTCCTTCTCAGAAGACCTAAGCGAGATATGATCAAAAATACAATTGGTCGTTATGTAAATTATCCTTTATTTTGTCTGATTTTAATGAAAATTGAATTTTCTCGACATATTTTTAAAAAATTCTCAACATTAAATCTTATAAAAATCCTTTCATTGCTAGCCGAATTGTTCCACGAGGACGGACGGACGGACATGACAAAAGTAATAGTCGCTTTTCGCAATTTTGCTAAGGCGCCTAAAACGGAATTCATCTGGAAGATCGGGTAAAATTTTCTTAACAATATATCTCGCTTTTGTCACGAAAATGAAGAACAACAATTCTGTTACTTCAGATTACGTTTTACAGAAGTTCAAAGCACGGCTTCACTCTTTCCTCTTAGACACAAGTTCGTGCCTACAGACTTTTAACCCTGAGTTTAGGAGAGTATTTTGAACGTCCACAAATAACTTTAATGCCCTTTAATTAGTGGCCGTTTTAAAATCGGTAATAACAGTTTCATTGTAATTACTGTCTTTATCAGCAGGCATCTTTCATTCATAACGCGGAAGTTCCCTATTTCGTTTTTCATGTCTTGCATCTTGCATCTCAACTTAGTTTAATGGCGCAGAATTGATTACAACCTTGGCAGCCACATGTACTGTAAAATTACTTTTATTTTTGTCAAGTCTGGCAATGCACTCTATCAGCTGGAACCAGAAAAACTACTCTAAATGCTATCTCGCTTAGTAACACAGCTTTGTTTCCTCCCCTGATAACAACCGAAGGGCATATAACGTTAATTCTGGCTTCGAACTGCAGTACGCAGCTAATTATACGGGTGTATTTTTCCCAGCTCTACAAATTCGCAGTGATTTAGCATTTAGTAGAACTACCAAAGCAATAAAGGTTAAAAAATGGTTTCACCATTGCAGTACACCATGATAATGGTACTACTATGTAATCAAACGTTGCAAAAGCTAACAACACTGCTGCACTCTTGTGTCAACAAGAGTGAATTTAATCAACGTCTATGGCAGAAAAGCCCCTGGTACCGTGCAGATGATTAAATGTGGTTTCTTTGCATGGTCACGGTTAGGACCCCTCATCTGTACACCGTGCGATATGATATGATAATATTCTATATTACATTTCTCATCCCCTAAATTCCCCACCCTTCCTTATTCTGTACAGGCTACCATCCAGTTGAAGCCCTTATGACAGTGAGTCACCCTAAAGCAATTACTCCCTCACATTACGTCACAGGGGATGATCCAAAAGCTCTGCCCTTGTCTCGTCCGTCAAGCTATGCGTTGGCATTTACATTCTCCACAGCGTCGCACTGAAAACACCCGCGGAATTTAATGGTTCTCTGCTACGCGCCCTCCAGAGTAGACATGCTGAACTGCCTAATTCAATGATGATCTCACCCAATACTCACTATGAAGAGCGACAAGAAATGGCAACGCAAACTCCCCGTACCACGATTCCTTGTTTAAAAAAAAGGAAAATATTACTTTTTTAACATTTTCTACTCCGTGCATTTTGATATACTTGTTACAATTTGCACCAACAAAATACACACACACACTATTATGTTTTAATTTACAAAAACTCCTACATGTTTCGGGTCCCACTGGTCCATTATCAGAGAATGTGGTTGTACAAAACAATCGCCAGACCATACTAACATCTCCAATATACGGAACAGTAGTGAGATCATTAATGTAGGATTTACAGTGGCGAATATGTAAATTAAAATTACAAAATACAAAGTTATAAAAAGTTAAATTACAAATTTCAAAAATTATTTAAAAAAATAAAATATTTGAGGGGGGGGGGGTACTACCATATATAAAAATGTGGCTAAAAATGTTAAAATAAATTAATACAAGTGTCACAAAATTTAAATACAAATACTATATGACACGGAACGGTAGCTGTTCTACATTCCAGTGGTTGGAACCACCAGTAGGTTGGAGTGTTTCGGGACACTAAGGCGCGGAAGGTGGGTTGGAAGGAAGGCGTACGGATGTAGATTGCTTTTTGGGTGAAGTAATATGAAGGTCAGATATTAGCTGATACATCGGGTTACGGTCTCCCGTGTTTTGATCCGGAACAAGTTTTTTTTGTGGTGATAATAAGACTGAATATAAAAGCGTTCAAAGGAAATTAGTAACGGGCCTTTGTTACCCTGCTTGCGTACAGATGTTACCCTGCTTGCGTACAGATGTTACCCTGCTTGCGTACAGATGTTACCCTGCTTGTGTACAGATGTTACCCTGCTTGTGTACAGATGTTACCCTGCTTGCGTACAGATTATTATTATTATTATTGATAAGTCCAAACGTATGTTTGATATTCAAAATATGCACAGCATATGTTGATCGCGGATCGTTCTGTTTTATCTACCTGACGTGTTCCTCTTACCTTTCCTTTATACTGCCACTTGTTTGTCCACCATAAGAAAGTTTACACGTGGCACATGTGTGTTGGTAAATCCCACTCTTTATATAACCGTTGATATTATTGTTTATTTTTGGTTTTGTAAAATCATATATAGTGTTAGTACTTCGGAAGGCAATACTTACATTAGTCTGTTTATAAAAATTGATAACTTTGTATACTAATGGATTATAGTGTGTAAAAGTCGTCTAAATTTTTAAATGTAGATTTTGCCACCATGGCGTTCAATGAGCGATATATAGTGATACATGCAATTTTTACGGTACGCGTCACCGTCAAATGGTGCAAGGTATAACATGATCAAACCACAGGCGACTGATGGTTACGTCAAGTGCCCATGCATTTCAAGAAAATCGGCAAATTTATCCTCTCGGAAATGCCTTAGTTGTCACAGCTGCCTGGGTTCCTTACACCGTATCTTCAGTAACCTAGAACATAAATTCTTCTTCATTTGTACCCAAATGGCGAACGGTATCGGAGATAGATCCAGCCACTGAAGAATTTTGGAAACGGCACCCCAATCAAATCCAGCTGCCAATTTCAACCACTGTCGGGCACATTTCTCTCAGGGTTCCGTACCACAAATTCTGCACCACAACTAGAGCACATATTCGACCAACCCAGGAGAACAGAACCCACAGCATTACGACAACCTTGAGCAGATAGCCTGGCAGGTTGCTGATAGGGTCCAGGACGATTTCCCCCGACCATTAGACGAGTCACACACGTGTGTCTTGTGGATGTTAGACACACAGTCATGCGTAAAACACTCTTCGATGGTCCACCGAAGTCCGTGTACAAGATAGAACACGTAACATTGTGGCGCGTTCGCCTAATTTTTATACCTCCTCAGCTATCCAAACAGCCTGATACCTTTCATTCGAAGAGAGCGCTTTTGTTGCGGCTTAATGTCGCCGGCAACAATAAAATATTCTTAGGTCTTCGTTATAAAGTGCCAGATATTTTTCTCGGTTTTAACCAAACCTGGTTATTGTCGATAAATTTTCTCAAAAGCCCGAATGTATATTCCACGGAAATCTGTCCAGTGGGAGCCGTGGTGATACATGCGGAGAGATGGACAGACGGATGGACGTTAGTAAGTTATAAGGCTTAATTCGCGGCTATGCGAACAAGCTTAAAAACAGCTAATTCACAGCCTGCCAATGTCGTGCCTCTTCTTCGAATCGCTCGCGTAAGGATGATCATTTACTGTGAGAAGTGCGCTCCGGAATAGTGGTATGAATGCAGACGAGCGTTGACAAGTACGTGAAGGACGGTTAACTAGGAAAGTACCAATTTTAGAAAGACGTCGTGTGACCTGTCCACAGATCTCTTCCCGCAATTGCAATTAGGGCATCTTCTATTTCCAGGATGTCTCCACAGTCCGTGGATGACCTAAATTCACAAACTGTCGTAGCTTTCCCACTTCTTGCTAACTGAGACGCTGTTCCATTTGTCTAAACACATTAGCATCTGGATGACGTCGACCAGACAGCGTAATGCGTACCCCAATGCGTCAGTACCAGACTATTAAAGGCTCCGAGATTTAAGCGCATAACTCACTACTCGACGTGTGCGTATTTCATGATTATTCGACCACAACCGACCCCTGCTGCGCACTATGGCTTGAGTACACCTAACAATGCTCTTTACAGTAGCATCAAATAACACTACTGAGCAGGGTATCGTTCCATTTGACTGGGACGTGGGTCTCGAAAACTAAACACCTCAGGACTCATGATGTGTTGACAAATTTCGCCTTATCTCTCGTAACAAGGAATTGTTTTATGTAGACGGTGTGGGCGAAATTCCTTTCAGCCTGTAGAATGGATATAAATGTGGACAGTGCAGCAAATGCGGGAAGTGGAAAGCATGATTCACAATGAACAGGCTTCCCGGTTACCAATGGTATATTAAGTCTTCTAACCGCCTAATTAATTGTTAATTAACTTACAGCATAACAATGTTGCTAGAATATAACCAGAGCATATTTCTGTTTAAAGCAGATTTCGAACGATGAATTGTTATTCGTAACTGTTTGTAATAATATTGCACCAGCTGACATAAGGTCACTTACGGCTTTCATGCTCTATGATACTCCCCACGGATACATTGCTTTTAAACAAAGGCAAATGCTTGAAATTATGTGTTGTCAGTCACGAAGTTTGATGTATTTTTAACATGTCACATATACATTAAAATATATTCTCTAAAGTGGCATGCGTTGCGAACCAAAATCAAATTTAGAATAATGTAACGGTTGACGATGGATTTCCGGTGAGGAAAGTGAAAGGAAACAAGTGTAACAATTTATGGAATGGGGAACGAATTTAGAAACAAGACGAGACACACACTAGTGAAGACCAAAAGAACAGTGTTGAAATCATCTAATGCCCACTGTTCCATATTCTCTACGGTCAAATGGAAATAACATATTTTTATCAAAGGACAATTTTTTTTGAAAGAATACAATGATAGTGTAGATCAGCAGAATCTACATATACTCTATGAACATTGATCGTACCATCTAAATCCTCAATGCTAAGTGTATCGCAACGAATACGTCCCTACTCTTACGTTTATTGGACCATGCATCATTGTAATAGTTGAAGAATAAAAGACTAACTTGACATCACTTGCAATTTTTTTTCACTTCTTATGTGCTCAACATGTTTCGGACATTAATATATCCATCATCAAGGCTTGCGACTGTGCTGTTGAATTACCACATCGGTCGTTTCTACGACACTACTCAAACCCAGCCGTACCAAATCTCCAACACACAACGAACCAAGAACAAAACGACCGATGTGGTAATTCAACAACACAGTCGCAAGCCTTGATGATGGATATATTAATGTCCGAAACATGTTGAGTACATAAGAAGTTAAATAAAATAGCAAGTGACGTCAAGTTGTTCTTTTATTCTTCAACTCACTTACTCCTTGGATTCCTTACCAAACAGCTTACCATTTCTCAGCTAGTCAAGAAATTCTTCATATGTTATGGACCCCGAAGGTTCATTATTGCATTCACAAGAGAACGCCACCTGTCCCTATCCTGAAACGAATATAAAACTTTATGAAGAGAAGGCCTTTTTTTTCAGATACTGCAAATACTGCAAACCACGACGCAGGATATTTGCTCCGGAATGTCAGTGGCCTTTCTTTCGAGAAACGTGGTATAACCAAGTCCAAAATTCCATCTGATGAAACACACGGCAGTAATTTAGGGTGTTATTCTAGTAATTATACTGACTGGGCCACGCGATTTACATTCGAAACAGTAACTAAGTGGTAACTGTAGGAGACCTTACTTTATAAACAAATTAATGATATGGATCTTGGAGTTATATTTTTTACAACAAAATATCTTTCCTGTAGATAAGCAATTGAGATGCGGCAGTACGAACAAACATCCTTTTCATATTTTAGGGTACTCTCGTTTTAAGCTGGAACTCATTCCACCAAACTCGTAATTTCTAATAATGATGTAATAAACATTTCACTTGCATAGGAATTTCGTGGTCACGTTGATGTATTATTTCGGTACGATCGTAATTCATACCGTGTTTGATTGTTCAATTACGATCACGAAACTTGGCCTAACTGGTACTGTGACGCCGACTCCCAAAGCCATATCTTGACAAGAGTAATGCTAAGAGGGCACAAGGTTTGCAATTAGTGTTACGGGGTCTTCGTCGTTGTTCCACTATGATTATGCTCAACACCGTTTATTTCTGAGGTGCATCTAACAAACATGATGTTTCGGGTGTTTGTTCTACACCCATGTTGAAATAATTGGTTGTCTTTCCGTTAAAATATTTTTGCAATCTTAAAGAATATCCTGAAGACGGGAGCAAAACAAACTATCGAAACGTTAGGATCGTCTAACACAAATCACGGAACAGCTAATACTAACTCATAAACTTGGCTACTTATTATTATTATTAACATCATCATAATAATCATCGTGATCTTCGTTATCCTTATCACTGACATTATATAGTGAAATTAATATATTTCCTTTACATATTCGCAAGCTAGTAACAATTCGTTGTATGCACACTTGCACGAATGGTGGACCAAGCCCGTAACTGACTTTACCGGTATTTCTCTCGCCCCATCACAAATATATGCCTTGCAGTGTTTCACGAACGCCATCTAAAAGCACTACTTGTCTAGCGCAGAATTTATAGCAAGCAATTTACTTCTTATAGTGACTGCCATCAAATCGAAGGGCCAATAAAGTAACCGCGCGTCCTCCTTGATTTTGTTACTGATTTTAGGAGAGTAACCTGTGCGGCATTGATTGTGACGTCCAACAGTCTAGCAATCATACTGCGTTCAGTACAAATCGGCCAAGTGTGTCTGAACTTAAACTGGAATATACAAAGAGACACGCGCGCGCATGCGCCCACAACACGGAGATTTTATAATTCTTCTAGGTTTCTTTTTTTTTTAAATTCAAGGAAAGAAAGTATGTTAAAATGGAAAATTTAGGAATAAAGAAATTACAACGTTTGTATTTCGAATGAGCAAATTCATGCACCTGGTGAACACACCTCCGATGCTTTGAGCCCCAAAATATTACACTGCCCTGTCCACAACTATTCACCAATGGAACCTACTCAGAACCAAATAAAACCATTCCACACCTCTGCATTTTGTTTAAGTTACAAAATTCCATTTTAATATTGTTATCCCATATACGTATAAGTTTCCTAACCGGTGTCTTACTAACAGAATCCCCGAATAAAATCCTCTGTTCCCTTTTCACCTTTCCTAGCGTGATAATATCTGCATGTTCATCCCGTCTCATCCCTCTTCATTTATTCGTTTTAATAGGATTTAATAAAGGGCAAAATTTATGAACCTCATCACTGTGCAAGAGTCTGCGTCCTAACCTGTCTTCTTAGTGCCAGATACGTTTTTGTAAAATATTCACAATCTACATTCCTTCATTGCGTAAGACAATAGTAACATTAAAATAAGAAAAAATAGCTGGAGATGAAATACTAGGAAATAATCTGACTTAAATGGGACAAAAACGTAAGGTAAAATATATGAAGATGTTTAAGTGAATTTGTCTGTCCTGAATTACGGGTCAGTGCCTGCTGTTATGAACAGGATAAATGGACCTGCGGCTTGCATAATAGAAGGGGGGCATTTTGATTAAAAGAAGAACTCTTAGCTTCTACTGAAAAGAAGCCTGCTCATTGGAGTTCATTGTTTTCAGTTAATTTGCCAGTCATTTGGCAACCTACAGGAAGTAATTCTTGCATTTACTCTATGTATGGGGGGACCGCGGTAGCACAGTGGCTAAAGTGCTGTGCTACAAAACGGAATGTCGCTGGGTCATTGGAATTTTTCAATGACGTAAAATCCTTCCGATCGCACTGTGGCCCTTGGGTGGACTTAGCCTCTAACATAAATGAGCACCAGGAGCATTTTCTGGGGGTAAATGCGGTCGGTGCGCGAGGCTGACAACCTTACCACCATCCTGTGCCGTTGTCATGAAATCTGGGAAACTTAACTTCCTGGAATTCTCCGGGCCACTGCAGGCCTCTAACGGGACTGTTCTACCGTTTTACTCTATGTATGAGTTTGTAGATTATGACATTAGAGTGCCGGTATATGAACATACACATTACAGCCGTGACGTTACGATATAAACCAAGAAAGTCAGCTTCTACAAGAGAAATAATTTTTGAAGCAATACTGCCCAACAAATTGGTGCTCAGTTTGCTGTTCAGAGTGCACGCGACTTCACATTGCAGTGGAGAGAGAGGGAGAGAGAGGCTGCTGTTTCAGTGTGGAGTAACTTCAAAAGGGTGGGACTTGACAAGAGGGTGGCTTTATTCTACTCATCATCCCCCTCCCAACATAACCCCGGCGCAGCCATCAACTGCTTTATTCCCCTAGCCACAATAATTCGATGACCCAAGGGGAAACTCGGCCTGAGTGATCAACACTACACTTATGTTAATAATAACCTAAAGTTGGTAGCACTGGCAAACTCTGGTAATGGGATTTGAACATGACACGATATTTTGTTTGTAAGACGTGTCGTTAGGAAGAGTGATCATGGTAGGACCACCGACCGAGTATTGCTACTGGCAGGAGGCGTGTTCTTCTGAAGTGCTGCACTTGGAAAGAAATAAATGCTTAGTTAAAAGTAACATTCAGTCAACAGCCTGATCACTGCAAGCACGCTAAGTCATATGAAGTTTAACTATAAAAGTTACCACTCCGACAATTCAAATGTTCTTTTCCGTTACCTGAATATTGGTGGTGTCTTAACTTATTTATAACTGTTTTTCACCACGTGGATTACGTAACATATTAAATCTTTGAATTTTAAAGTGTACTGCAAGTTTTGTTAAGAAGAAACGCAGACCGCTTTATTTAAAGCCCCAGTCCGTACCGCGCTGTAAACACTTTTCATCTAGGTTATAAAAACCAATCAGTTTATGCTGTAAGTGGCACAAGTCGCTGTTTGTTCTCAGATAAATACAAAACACATAAATACAGTGTG
>Ga0123353_10009032_pt1 | contig 13695 bp, 8 predicted proteins | sample TergutLab28metaG_3_FD_92763 | JGI IMG/M metagenome (GOLD analysis project Ga0123353, IMG submission 92763) | Labiotermes labralis P3 segment gut microbial communities from Petit-Saut dam, French Guiana - Lab288 P3 | ecosystem: Host-associated > Arthropoda: Insects > Digestive system > Gut ... | reverse complement strand
TTTATGTCCAACATCACGCTTCAGCCACTTTATGTCCAACATCACGCTCCAGCCACTTTATGTCCAACATCACGCTTCAGCCACTTTATGTCCAACATCACGCTTCAGCCACTTTATGTCCAACATCACTCCAGCCACTTTATCCATTGAATAGGGGGCTGGGCGGGCTCCAGAGCCGGTCTAGACGTCGTGGAGAAGAGAAGTACATTTGCTTCTACCGGGATTGGAACCTCGTACCCACCAGCCCGTAGCGTAGTCGCTGCGACTGAGCTATCCTTGTTCCTTTTATTTGATAGTCGTTTTGTAAATGTGTGCGCGTGCGTGCGTGCAACAGCGTGCACTGTCTGTGTATTTTAGGCGGCCAGAATTCTTTAGTGATTCGGAATGTTTATGGTTGTAGAATTGCGGGCTTTGATATATATATATATATTCGATTTTCGCCCATAATCCAGGTAACGAACTACTTTCCTAACAGATTAAATCCTCACCTACAGTAAAGTCGCGTTCTAAGCGAAATATTTTGTACTTGTGTTCTTGTAGCCGTCGACGAAGAAAACTTGAGGGAAACGTCGTCGGGTACTCGAAGATGACTCGTATGCCCGCCCATATCAAGAACAGTGAAATGAAGTAAAACGTAAAGAAAGGCCGTTACCGATAGCCAAGAGCTGCAGGAATAGTGGCAAGAGCCTGCAGCATCGACTGGTCCAGACAGTCACCGGACCTTGCAGTTTATTATTATTATTATTATTATTAAATCGTATTTGATTTGGTTTGTATACTTTACAGTACTGTATTCGGAGTATTACAATTTTAATAGTATTTTCCCCATACAAAAACTTTAAACCACACACGTAACACACAGTGCATGCATTTACGGTTGGTTTTCTTTGTGTAAGGGATGGGAACTGGCGAGTCTGCGTGGGTTGTTCTCGGTGTGTGCGATTCTGGGTACACGCGCTATGTCAGGAACGTAAATACCTCCTTAAGCACGACTCTGCCTTAATTAGAGCCATGTGCTTAATTTCAAGGAACCTGGGGAAGCAGGGCACCTGTGACTGCCACTCACTGTTCCTGCTCGAAGTTTCATCACATGTGACAATATTGAGTGATATTTTTACACAGCGCAGCCGTAAAGCGAACTTACTTGACGGGCGGTGCGTCCGACACAGCAGCCAGAATACGTGCGCTGTGTAACCGATTGTGAAACGGCGTTACAAAATGATGGGTGTATACACCGAGTAAGAAACTGGACGGAGTATCATACCACAGTTCTAGGTCTGACACTTGTCACGTAAGAGCCAGGCATTGAACCGACACTAGAACTGGTATTATCCAGTCCACGGTATGGCTACCTGATATATTTCATTAGTATTCCGATACCCGTCTCCCACCTTGTTTGAAAGATATGTCGACACCTGTCAAAGGTTGTGGGAGTTAGAGAAAAGTTGACTGACCTACAGTGTAGGCGTGTACATTGTTCTTCGTGTTCAAAAGAACTCCAGAAGGAATAGCTCTTTGTGTGCTGAATGCATTCTTACCGAACAGTGGGTGTTCTGGATTGTAGTGTTAAGGTACCACGTACGAATCTTGGACAGGTAATTCACGGTGCTGACCGAAGGTGTTCACTGATTTGTTTTCTTTCTACAGACAGATACTGTAATTTAGTACGAAAAGGGTCTTTTTAGTGAAGTCAAGAGATCTGTGGTAGGTTATCTACAGGGAGTGTGTTTCATCTCTTGACTGTTCGCCGTACAGTACAACGGCCGACGTCGTTGCTGCTCAGCGACCGTCGCCCGTTCAACAAGGCTAAGTCCAGCGATGGGAGGTTCTGCGTATCGATAAGTTTTGATTCGTGACGCGTAATTGTAACGTGGTTATTGGCTACGCAGACTGCAGAACGTTTGGATTAGGTAACACCTAAATTCTGAAATTCATCTCAGTAATATGTAAATCTTCAATACACGTTAAAAACTGGGACTTTTATGCACGGTCCATGCATGGGTTTCGCATGATTCTCAGAACCAGCACATATTTCCCTAACAAAATTAACCGACTGGTCTTTGTAACGGAGAAACCGTGTTTTCTGTAATGTCACTTGATGCTTGGAGTTACCACTGGGCTTTAAACTGTTAGAGACGTTAACAAGACTGGCAGTGTAGCCTAACGTATGACTTACTGACCCTTGGAATATGGGACCGATAGGTTGTCTTGAAACGTTGGCAACAAATAAGGAATATACCAACAAATACACTGTGTTACAGTATAAAGTCTTTACAGTTAAAACACTAGGATTCCGACGTATTTCGACTCCTTCTCGTGGATCATCAAGCGGGAGTGTGTAGCATTATTTGCATAAAACGTAGACTATAAATAGATGCGTACCTAATATCGGAACACGCACAATATTGTACCAGCATCAAGACAGAAAGGTAAATCAATCCCTGTACAGGCCTGGACAGGCTCCGAGGGTTCCAGGAGACTGAGTCTGCAAGATTTCGTGACAATCTACACATGAAGATGGTAAGGTCAGCCGTACACCGATGTCCTGCCATCATCTCCTCGTCTTATATTCGCTGCTATGTGCCTTATCCAGTTGAGTGGACAATAACCTAAGAAACAGTTATCTCTTTGCAGACGCGGACCTTTCGAAAGCAGTGCAACACGCCGTCACAATGGGTAGGGAAGGACAGTGTCGGGTGCCGAAGCCAAGACTGATACAAGTCAAGGATGTGTACCCTCACCCCAGCAAGACATACATCCCGCACTGCACGATTCTGCACCAGTGTGGTGACGATGCAGGGTGCTGCAAATCCGACACACTGACATGCACTGCGCACAAGGCGGAACAGGTGGAACTCTACTTTTATGTGAGTTGCTGCAAAATATGCTTTGAAATCTGTTGTTCGTCCACTCCTGTTGCTGTGTTTTACTGATCCACTGACTTGCTCTTTATCGTATTTTTGTGTAGTCGTTGGGATTTACTTAGTTGCTTTTGTTCTAAAAATGATTGTGATTAGTTGTGTTTATGCTGTAATCTAAACACGTTCTTGATCACTTCCCACATAATCAAGCTCATTTTGCATTCTGTTTTTATTTTTATTCCGTCGTAAAGAATAATTGAAACTTGCGTACAATCACCTATTCGACGTGTAATTAAAAGGTTTTGTGAGAGCGAATAGGTAGAAAATTGCACGAGAACGTAAACATTCAACTGGCCAACGAAAAAGTACTCAGACGAGATCTGCGCTCTTCCGGGATTTTGCGCAGCGCAGATTGGTGGTTTGTCACCGACATTTCGGGACAGTCAGTCGGTTCCATCTTCAAGGATCAAACACTCCGAGAAGTAATCTTGGACTGCTTGACCCTTGAAGATGGGACCGATGGGTTGTCCCGAAACGTTGAAACGAACTTACCAATTTACGATGTGTGACATCGCAGAAGAGCGCCGATCTCATTTACCCCGTGGCGGAAGCCTGAAATCACGCAGTTTACTGAGATACAAAAACACACAACGAACAAAGAAATCTAAATTTGCATAAGCACTTGCCTTGTGCCGCAGATGGTAGAGAAATGCATGAACGCACAACATATAAGAGCGTATTTAAATTTGTCGCTGTACATGACATTAACGTGTATGGGGGAGTGGAAATATAATCAACTGCTTTTTGACCTTGGCAGTTGATGGAGGTTCTGGTGAACTTCACGCCCAGGCCGCTTTGTCCTCGGGGAAAGAAAGATCCCTTTTTAACGATTGAATAGGAAGCCGGGTGGGCACCACAGTCGGTCTGGATGCTGTGGACAGGAGAAGGAACTTCGTGGCCCTTGTCGGTATTCGATCTGCGATTCCTCTGACGCCCGGCCTTAGTCTAGTCACTATACCAGTCACGCTGCCCTGTCTAGTCACTGTGCCAGTCACGCTGCCCTGTCTAGTCACTATACCAGTCACGCTGCCCTGTCTAGTCACTATGCCAGTCACGCTGCCCTGTCTAGTCACTATGCCAGTCACGCTGCCCTGTCTAGTCACTATACCAGTCACGCTGCCATGTCTAGTCACTATACCGGTCACGCTGCCGTGGCCCACAGCGCGTAATTTGTTCACCGATAAATGCTGCAGCTCATACACACTTCGTGATATTTATTTGCAAGTAATTAAGCTTGTACTGTGTGTGTGGGTGGTGACATGGCGGACTCTGTGACCCTGTTTGGAGTATAAAGTACAGCGGAATACCGAATTGTCACACTTGGAGATAAACGTGCAGGTTTCCTGGGATGCGACTGCGCAATGATTGGTAAATAGTTACCGACGGATCAGAGGACCTTCGTACGAACTTATACTGGGTCTAAATAGGTCAAGAATGATATGTAACGTGTGTACAGTTTTACACAGTAATAAAGTGTGATCGCGTTGGATGCAAAGATCCAAACGTGCCTTGGTGTTACGTCGTTATACGTACTACGTTTTTAGCTTGTTCACCTTCTACCGTCGTATGAATTCCAGTTGCTGTAAATAGTAAAATGTAATGTAATAATTACGATATTTTTTTAATTATCGAGTACCGCATAATGTCTGTATCTGATGGTGATGCACACCGGAAGTTGTTCTAGGCAGTGTATGCAGTATTTCTGCCGATCCCAGTGACCGCACGATCTAAGGCGTGGGTTTGCGGCCGCTCACTTGCTGGTATTGTGGGTTCGAATCCCATCGGCGGGCGTGGATGTCTGTCGTGAGTGTTGGGTGTGTTGTCAGGTAGAGAGAGGTCTGTGTGTAGGGCTGATTACTCGTTCAGACGAGTTTAGGCCTACCAATTGTGTGTCTGAGAGTGATCGCGAAACCTCGATAATGAGGAAGCTGTCCCATAAGGGGCTGTTGGGCCATGGGGGGGGGGGGATGCCCTGTTGTTTAAAGCAGGTGTACACAGACCCCGGCCGACTAAATTTGGTGCGCTGGCGCCTACTATTTTCAGCACAATTATTGCAGCCCCCCTCCCCCGCCACGTACAGCAGTGTTCGTCAGCTCACGTGCACCGAGCAGAAGGCCCGAGAAGAAGACTGAGGCTCGCACGTCACTCCGGGACTGTGGGTCTTCGTGTGGAATTTGCTTCTTGTCACCATTCTGCCGCCAAGAATTTGTAGATGGCTCCTGGATTTTTCGAGAAGTGTATCTCTGTGTTCAGGTAACGTAGTAGGCCAAATTGAACTGTCAGCCGTTGCGCGCACACCCATTTTTGTTACGTTATCTGCAGGCTCCGAGTGTTATGTATCTCGATGTCTCGTACTGAAAGTATCTGCAGCTGAAGTTGCGTGTTGATCTGCAGTTCTGAAGTTACATCATGCAGAGCGCAGTTAGTCCTTACGCTCATTAAGGCGACACCATTACTATGATAACTTACTGCGCATGCGTGGCATACGTGCTTGTTCGCATATCCTAAACGTGTTAAATCAACCGTATTTAAAATTTAGCTCCACACCTTAAAAATAAATCGGATTGTATCGGAAACCAGGTACGTGCGAAGGAAATCAACAGTTCTCATCAGGAATTACCAATTCCTTATTTACGTTTGTCCAGATAGAGGCCTGCAAGATCGAAACAAGCCTTCGCGCTTCGTCTGTTCATAATTTATGAATAGGAGGAGACAATTCTTAATTCGAAGAGGAAGTGGGGAGTGGTATTATCTGTCGGTAGCCGTTGTGTGTCAGAAAGAAATAGACTTAAGTCCAATTTAAAATGTAAATCAGCTGTTTAGTATATTAACATAATCCGTTGAAGTGATATATGTCGGCCTGGAAGCATTGAAAATGAGTATACTGAAGCCACGGAGAAGAGTTGTTAGGGGTAACAGCGCTCGAAGCTTCCGCTTCCTAGCCGTTTATTGAGTATCCTTCCAGCCCGGCTGTAACGTGTAAACCAGCTGATAACTTCTGCCTGTAGCCAGTGTTATTCCTGCGAGTGGAATGGCTAGATGGTTGGAGAGGAATACGGAGGAAGTAGTACATTAGAGGAGAAGGGGATCGGTCGGTCGGTCGATGTGACATCTTTCTGTTGCCGAAGTATGTAGACTGTTCTGTAAACTCTGATGTTTTGGGCTGTAATACCCTTTAGTTGTGTACTGCTGGAGACAGCTTTGCGACTCTGTTTGGAATGCCAGCCAGGCTTATATTTCCTCACATTTCCCCATCATTCGCCAGCTTGTGTGGTAGAAGAACGGATTCCCAGACAGTAGGTGGCCTCCGTCAGTGGAACGTACTACTTCGTCATCTTTCAGGTTCACATCTACTTCCTCACTGATGAGGAAACCGCACACCCCATGTAATTAAATTTTATACTTTTACACACATCTGTGAATGGCCTATGGTGACGGCTCTTGTAACATAACGTCGTATTCTCGGCAGTGATTGCATTCAAGTTGTCTTTCATTTTTTCCTCGTTATGTGTGTCAGACAAATTACAGACCAAAGGGTACCGGATGATAACAGCATTTATACAAACGCTCGTAAATGGGTAGCTCAATTGGTATAGTGACTAAGTTATGGGCTGCACAACCGGGACATGGGGGTCCGATTTTAGGCAGAAGCAAGAGATTTATTTTTCTGTTCTCTGTTGGGGCCCATGCAGCCTCCTATACCGTAGGCAGGGCCGTAACTCTGATCTACGCCTGGGGCCAGGTACTGAGCCGCGCCATGCGCCCGTGCACAGCAGTTTTAAAAATTCTGACATTTTTGTCGCTTATTATACATAAGATACGCAATATGTAACAAATATTACGTGTATTTTAATTTCCTACTTTTAATCGAGGGCATTTACCCTACCCCTTGCACGAATCTGACAAGATACCCAGAAGGCTCCGTCTCTGACGGTAAAGTGGGCGTAGCACGAAGCTGACCATGCATCCACATTTAGTGCCGAATTTAAGAATGCGTGGAGCTATGCCACATCCGTTCACTCGTACGGGGTATTCGATCCTCTGCTTAATTAAGCACAGGAAAGAATTTGCATTCTGCCTATGATGTAACTCCGTTACACTTCTGTGTTGCTTCCATTGAGGAATCGGTTGAAGTTTGCAGTAGTAATGGGTAAGCAGAGTGTTAAGAAAATTAACGAGTTTTGTGGAGAGTTTGTTTACTTTCGTGGGAGAGGTGATAAAGCAGTTTTTGTCGAAAATTTTTAAGGTAAGAGCCCATTCGGGAGACCCAGACGTAGAGAAAATAAATATTAAAATTGGGTTTTAAAATTTAAAGAATTAAAATTGCTCAGAACAGGCTACTGGCGGGTTTTTGTTAACACGGGAATTAACGGTACGGGGGGGGGGGGTTACTAGCTGAGCAACTGGTAGCTTCTCAAGAAATGACGTAAGTACCTGGATTAAGGAGGACCGCGGTAGCACAGTGGTTAAGGTGCTGTTCTACAAATCGGGAGGTCGCTGGTTCGATCCCAGCTGATGTCAGTGGTTTTTTCATTGACATAAAATCCTTCCGATCGCACTATGGGCAGAAATGAGTACCAGGAGTATTTCCTGCGGGGTAAAGGCGTCCGGTGCGTGTCTGACAGCCTACCACCTTCCTGTGCCGTTGTCACGAAATCTGGGAACCTTAACTTCCTGGAACCCTCTGGGCCTGTCCCTGCCTGTAATGGGCCTGCTTTACGTTTGCCTGGATTAAACACTTGAGTTCCTACCTCACCACAGACAGTAGGGATCTCAGTTAAGAAGACCAGTCGGTTAAATGGGGAAACAGTCGCCGTGTATTGCAAGAAAAGTATGCACGTAACTCATAAATACAGTGTGTGGGTAGAGTGTTGAAGTGTATGGTATGTTTAGTAACCACTGTTTTTTATAGTCTTAAGATGAAAACATATCAGACAACTAGACTTGTCATTTTGAGGTGCGTCATCCCCGTTGTGTTGGTTCAATAACAAAGAATTATTGTGTATTACACATACAGTCGAACACAACTGTATTTCACCTAGTAGTACAGTAGGTATACAACTACATGTTTCGGCCCAGTATGTTGGCCATCTTCAGGTTGTGATTTAACTTACAGAGCAACTATACAAGATGTGTGGGGTGTTCTTATAGGGTATTGGGGGTTGGGTGGGGGGAACGAGATCTCGTAGGGTTCAGCCTGCAACATGGATACCACTCCAACACAACCAAGCCGAATCTCCAACACACATCGAACCAAGAACAATAGACCAATGTGGTAATTCAACAGAATAGTCGCAAGCTCCTGATGATCGATATATTAATGTCCGAAACATGTTGAGCACATAAGAAGTGAAATAAAATAGCATATGACATCAAGTTGGTCTTTTATTCTTCAACTATCACAATGATGCGCCTTCCAATAAACATAAGATGTACAGTGCAAGTTTGTGGATCGTTTATTGAAGCATTTTTGTGACTTAACGGAAGGTGTGGATGACAAAGTGACAGGTTACTACGCACATAACCTGTGGTTTCTCACAAAGTGAAGTAAGAAGAAGGTAATGGAGAGCACGCGGAGTTGTCTTCCTTCAGTCAGAATATGGAGACGAGCTGTAATGAAAGTTGATCTGGGCGGAGCTGTCGCAAGTGACGAGGAAGCGTTCTATGAGAATCGGAAGACATCCGTCCTACTGCCAGGCGGAGACATGTTCATTGTTTCAGGTTCCGAGAAGGGCGGGCTACTAGCGGGGTAACAAGCTACTGGCAAGATAACGGCTTGTACAGAACTTGTGAGCTGCCCAGGACCCCCATACACAAGATCAAGTAGGCCACGAAATTGAGGACACCCACCTGCATTTGTGCGTGGGCTTTTACTTCCAGCCTCCCTTACGTATTTGTCGTCTGAGTCGCAATAAATTGGTCCCAACATTTTCTGTTGCTGAGGTTAACGTGCCTACCCCCCATACACACCAGGTTGTAACAATTTTCGTTTGTTTCTTGGGTTATGTTACGTGACAAGTCAGCTGTGTAGCTTACGTACTAGCGAATTATCGTATATTCTCGAATCTAATCCGCACCCTTTTTACAGTTTCAGAGGGCTAAAAAATCAGATGCGGATTAGATTCGCGGTCGTGAGCTGGATTTTGGAAAAATGATAGAGCCGCTGTACGTGCCGTAAGAACAATGCAATACAGTAATTCATTATTTTATTTATTATTTATAATATATAATATTTATAATTTATTATTCATCGTACTGGCCGTCATCACTCGTAACAGAATCAGTCTGCCTTGTAGGGAAGGGACGGTTGAAGGAAATGTGCGGATTAGAACCGCGAACTAACTTTTTTTTTTTCGTTTAAGAAATCGGCAGAAACTATTGCGGATTAGATCCGAGAATATACGGTACATATGACAAAAATCAGAAGGTGCAATTTAGTGGCAATTTGGGCATATTTCAAGGTATTCCTTTCTTTGTCTGGGAAGAGAAGCCTCGCCAAAAGTCTCAGGATGGCCACTCATTTGGAAGGGATCCGATTCTGAAATGTTCAGAATACAAGTCTGAACAATTACAACTGATACACCAGCCTGGTCGATATATTCAAAGTTACATAAATACGCATGGTACAGAGGATAAATGCATACAACATTTGTGGAAGGATAACCTAAAAGGAAGATACTGTTTGGAAGATTAAGGTTGGGGGAGAATATTAAAATGGATCTTAAATATTTTGAGAGGATGACCGTTGAACGCGTCTCACAATACGTTCCATTGGCCGGCTTTGGTGAGCACTTTAATGGACCTTCGTGTTACAGAAGGTGGGGTGTGTAAGTTTTCTAGGTGATTGCGCTGTGGTTTTGGGTAAGTGATTATTTCAAAAGTAATAATCACCAAGCCAATCTTGTCTCCGTACCTCCCTCCGTGGGGGTAGGATACAGTATTTGGAGGACACTGCTTGACATAGCACTAGACCGTGAGTGTGTCGCCAGTCCGTACCGCATGCAAACGTAAGTACGTCCCTGTGCGCGCCATCACACCATATAGTGCAGAGGAGTTAACCTTCACTCATTCTTAACTTCGGCAGCAGACAGTGATCGTCTTCGCGCCTAGGCCGCTTTTCCCTCGTGGAAAGGTGCATGTGTGCCCGTTGAATAGAGGCCAGGTGGGACGTTTCGGTAAAGAGAAAAATATCTTTCCTCTGCGGAAACCGAACCATTATTCACATGTAACGTTTAGAATTTTCAGTAAACACGGCATTTCTCACGAGGCCTTGGTTGATGACCATCCCCAATTCCTGTAATTGATGAAATGTCGTCAAAATATGAACGTTGTGCAGAAGAGACTCACACTCGATTCACTTCCGCAGAATCCGTTTTCCGTGAATTACATTCACCTCCAATCTTTTGTCGTATTGTAAGGTACCCGCACACATATAACCCATTAAGTTGATACAGCATCCAAGCACTGAAGTCGTATAGTAGAAATCTCGCTGTTTGACTTAACAGTCATATTCCGCTGCGTGACTGCGCCATTTGATAGTGGCACGATTTGGTGAGGAGTAAATTTCCGGGATTTGAGCTTCTCATTGTGGTGATTGTTCCCATTGCTTATGGTTTGTGACATCATAGTCTGATGTAGGTTTAGCATCGTTTCGAAGGAATCTGCTGCCTGCCTCCATTAACTGGGTGGAATTACAAATTTGCCATCGTTTGGGAGAAATGTTATTCCTTCATGTCGGGGTAGAACTAGAAACGTACCAACCTTTCGTACCTGCTGCCTTCATATTCGTGTTAGAATTCAGAATTTTACAGCGTTTCGGATGAACCTAATGCCTTCATTTGAAGGTTCGAATTTTAAATTTACTCGGGTTTCGGATTATTCTACCGTATCCATCGTCAGGATGGAAACCGGAATTTACTGCCTCCATTTTTTGGCCAAAACTAGAAATTTACGGAGGTTTCGGATGAACCTTCGGCCTCCATCGTCATAATAAAGTGAGAAGTTAGCCAACGTTTCGGGCGAACTTTTGACGTCGTCATCAAGGTAGAATTAAAATTGTACTAACACTTCCACCTACAAGACTGCCTACACCGCTGTAAGTAAAACTCACTGTACCATACCTGTATGTACAGCTGTCTTCCTGAGGATGAACCCTTGGGTTCAAAACATGTAGAAGGCATCATAAAAATTAAAATATTAGTTTAGAAAATTTGCATTTTGGTGGTTTATGTTGTATTCGGACGAACGTGCTATGCAAGTCAGTGGTCGGTGGTCTGTGCGATAGCCCATCGTCACATCCCCGAGAACAGTACAGGTTTCCCGTCTTGCTGTCCCACAGTCCTTGTCACTCGGACTGCGACTCATGGCATAAGGAATTCTGCCTGGGTTTTCCGTCGCCAACTTGTGTCCACGACGCAGTTCACGTGTGTGTGGTTTTGCTGCATGCCGCGAGGTGCTGGAGTAATGCAGTGCGTGCAGAGGCTTTTACGCTGACATGCCCACACATACTGTAGCAGCACGGTATATTTGTGTTCACGCATTTGTTGCATATTCTGCACAGCAACCAGCCCAGTACGTGTGTATTATCCGGGCACGAGTTGTTAAATATTTTTGCGGAAACACTTTGCTTGTTGTGCACGGTATGTTATTGTATTATGTGGTGTATCCATTTTTATATCCTCTGACGAAGACCTCTGCTGTTCATTCGTCCGTATCTTGGTATGTCTTCTGCTACCGTTGACGGTTGACGATCTTTGATAAATATCGATAATGTGTTTATTTCCGTTATTTTTTTTTAAATTCTTAACGCATCAGCTGACGTCGGGCCAAGGCCGCCTCACTGTTACGGTTTATAGATCACACACAATTAGACACACAGCCAGTGGGACGTTTCTGAACGGGTGATCAATTCGTTGCGGAGGCTCCATTAATCATGAACGTAATGTTAAAACATTAATTCGTGTGTATAAACATAGGAAATGACCGGCATAAACCTAGCATTAGCTTGTCAAAATAAATAAATAAATAATTTTTTTTAAATCTTTCTCCGTGCATATTGTATAAATTTACATTTATTTGAATTACCAACACAAATGCACACTGTTATTAAAACGTTATAAAACCTCACTTGGTTAAAAACATTTTAAAAAGTCATACATAATTCTCCGACATGTTTTGGTTGTTTCTTCCAACCATCATCAGGGAGCTGCGTAGTTTGACTAGAGTTACTCTTGTGATATATGTTTATGATGTGAATGGTATGATGGCAGCATGTCGTTTATTGTATACGATAGTTTTGGATATGGTGTTGCCTGTCTTCCCCGTGTCCTTCGTTAGCTGCAAATGTAAATGTAAATAAATAAATGTCGAAGTCCGTAATGTACTGCAGGCTGTAAACCGAATGTTGCTTCATCGATTATATCATCATCATAATCATCGTCGTCGCCGCCGTCATCTTTACCCCTTTCTTCTTCTGCTTCAGTTCTCTTCAACACCAGCAATTCATTTTCCGTTTGTTTAGATATAGCTATAGTTATGTATCACACTGAATTTGATGGTGGAGCTCCCAGAGTCATTATCAGTGGGTAGTGTATGCGTCAGACACCCGGCTTGTGTTTTATAACGTGAGTGAAATTCTGGATGATGTGTTCGAAGGCCATTCATAACTTTTCTTTTAAATAACAAAGGAGTAGAGATTGCCTTCATAATTACACGCAGATGTTCCTTGTCCGTGCGTGAGAGAATGCTGACTGCTGACATGATAAGCCAACAGATGTACATTTTTAAATATGCTCAATAAATTACGTTGACACTTTCCTAGAAAGTTGTCGCAGTCTGTATGCTTAATATGTGGCGTTCGGTTAATGGCTGATGCCCTCAGTGAGCAACTTGGCCAGAGTGGCAACGCTTCTGACCTGTATTCGGGAAGCAGCCGTTTCGAATCTGGTTGGGGCACGCTTTTTTTTAGATTTGCCAGTTTTCCTGGCAGGACGTTGTCCCAGATTATGCTTGGCCTGCTTCCTGTCAAGATACTTTTTCAGTTCGTTCTTCACTTGTCATCGTACCGTTCGAGTTAATGTAATCGGAATCACTGACAGCGTCGTTAAATGACTCGTGAGTAAACGAATCGGCGATGCTTTTTGCAAAGTTGGGCAAATACAGAAATGGCCCTAATGTTGTTGTTAACATCACCACCGCATACACTGTGAGATTGAGTCGTTGAGGCCTGGCCCAGTTAGCCGCTATGAGGTTTTTGTCACCATTAATTTTGATTACACTCGCTTACGCAGTACTTATGTTCCGTAAAGTCCGGCGCAAATCGGAATGGAGTGTACATGCGTTCAAATGTGTGTGTATATATACAAGGGACTCCTCTCGAAATGCAAATTGGAACACACAGGAACTTGATCGGCCGTAATGTGACAGCCCCGACGCCTGTGTTATCGCCCAATAGTATTCTTACGCCAAATCCGTGTCAGTGCGCTTTCATTTCTGCAAGGAAAAATTCGCCGCGGGTTTCAGGAGTGTTTTTATAAATTTTTAAAAATTTCGTAAGTATTAAATTGCGTAACTTGGAATTGCTTTTAAGCCCAGAAGTGTCTTGTCTCCAAGAGCGGGGGTACTACCGGTCGAAATGGAGACGTTGCTGAGTGTGTCTGTACTGCTGTGCATCCTATTGTCAGCAGATGTACGTGTATCCAGCCAAGGGACTGACCTTGCTCTGATCTTGTTACAATCAGCACATGATTATGTCCGGTTAACCTCGTAGGATCTC
>Ga0123353_10009031_pt1 | contig 13695 bp, 12 predicted proteins | sample TergutLab28metaG_3_FD_92763 | JGI IMG/M metagenome (GOLD analysis project Ga0123353, IMG submission 92763) | Labiotermes labralis P3 segment gut microbial communities from Petit-Saut dam, French Guiana - Lab288 P3 | ecosystem: Host-associated > Arthropoda: Insects > Digestive system > Gut ... | reverse complement strand
TACTACTGCGCAACAAGAATCATTGCGCATCATGCTGCGCAAAAAACCATACACCAAAGCTTTTTGCTTGCATTCTGCTATGCTTCTAATTGCGCAGTAGTATTAAAACTGTAGGGACGGCCTATAGGCAGTATCCTACCTAAAACCCAACGCCGTGAGCGTGAACGCGAATCCCTCGTCCCAATCCCATTCCGGAAAATAAGACCCGGAATTCCCGTAGTAAATCAGCAGCGCCAGCCCCCCAACCAGCACGGCGGTACCCAGCACGCGCAGGAGGATCCCCGCGATGGCCAGGCCCCTGCCCTTCTGGCCGGTGGAGCCACACTGTGCCAGGCCGACGATGCTCAGAATCAGCCACGCGAATGGGATGGGCAGCCACGCCATCACAAAACCCATGATGGCGAAGGTATTCGTACCCGGCGGCCGTGCGGGATAGGCCGGGTAGGCGGCATACGCGGGATACTGCCAGGCGGGATACGGGTAATTCGGATATGGTTGTGGAATGACAGCCGCAGGTTCTCCGCAGCGCGGGCACTCGGACGCGCCGGACTCCAAGGCGGCGCCGCAGTTTTGGCAAAATGTCATGGGGATTCCTTTCTATAGGACCTACAATACTATACTGAGATTAAAAGCAACGCTTCTTATCGAAGGATAGTATAAGGCCGTACGGCGATTGCACCTTAGATGAAATAGCCGTTTTTCACGGCCTTGAGCTCAAAATGCGTCTTCGTGGACGAGACCCCGGGAATGCCCTTGATCTCCCGGTGGATGGCCTCCAGGGCTTCGCTGCTCCGGGCAATGATATTCAGGATAAAGTCGTAGTCGCCCGTGAGGTAATGGCAGGCGAGAATGTTCGGGTGGGCCAGGACGCGCGCAACGAAGGCGTCGTAGTGCCGCGGGTGCTCCAGGCAGACCTCCATCCAGGCCGAGATGTCGTTGCCCAGGCGTTTCTGGTCCAGCACGGCGGCGTAGCCGCGGATGATCCCGCCGTCCTCCAGCTTGCGGATGCGCTCGATCACCGCCGAAACGGACAGGCCCACCTCCCGGCTGAGCGCCGAGGCCCGGCAGCGCCCATCATGGGCCAGGCGGTCCAGAAGTTGCATATCAAGGGCGTCCATGGCGTGCCTCCTTGTTTATTCCGCACCGGGTGTAATTCCCCGCTGTCTTGCGGCGCACGGGGCCGGGGATCGCCCCGGGATTCATACCATGCATTCCGCACCGGGTGTAGTTACCCGCCGTCTTGCGGCGCACGGGGCCGGGGATTGCCCCGGGATTCATACCATGCATTGTCCCGGACGGCGGGTTGCCGCCCCTACAGGCTGCGTTGGAGAGAAACAATCAGTTCCTCCGTCGGCTGCGCGTAAACGCTTTGATGGCTGTGATAGATCACCTTGCCGGGGGGAGAGCCCGCCGGTTTTTTTAGTGCCCTGGCAGGGGTGAAGTCCACCTCGGCGGAACCCCGCGCCCGGCTGTGCCAGGCCGCCAGCATCGCCGCCTCCCGGATGCTTTGCGCCCCTGGCGTTTTGCCCTCGACACACAGGATTACATGCGAACCGGGGATATCGTGCGTGTGGAACCAGAGATCGCCCGGCTTTGCGAGCTTGAGGCTCAGTTGATCATTTTGCAGGTTGCCGCGCCCCACCAGGATGCGCAGGCCCTCGCTGCTGGTATATTCCATCGGCGGCAGTGGCCGCTGTTTTTTTGGCTTCGCGTGTTTCGGCCTTCCGCCTTGCGGTTTTCCGCTTTGCGGTTTTCCGCTTTGCGGTTTTCCGCTTTGCGGTTTTCCGCCTTGCGGTTTGCAGTAGCCCTGGGTTTCCAGTTCCTCCCGCAGGGCCCCGATTTCCCCGGGGCTTTGCGCCCGCAGGAGATGGTCGGCCACGCTTTCCAGGTACTGCAATTCCGCCTCGCCCTTCGAGATGAATTCCCCCAGCAAGCCTGCCGCCGTTTTGGCCTTCCGATATTCTTTGAAATAGCGCTGCGCGTTGGCGGCCGGCCCCCAGGCCGGGTTCGCGGGGATGGAGAACATCTGCCCGCCGTCGTAGTAATTCTCCAGCCGGTAAGTGTCGCTTCCCCGGGCTTCGCGCTCCAACCGCGCTTTGTTCGCCAGAATGAGTTCGGCGTATTCGCGCAGATGCTCGCGGTCCCGCGCCCGGGCGAGCTCCTGCCGCTGCGCCGCGAGTTTACGCGTTATGCGCGCTGTTCGATTTTCAACGAGCTTCAACAGCGCGCCGGCCTGCTGCCGCTTGCGCTCGGCCCGGTCTTTTTCATCGTAATAAGCCTCCAGCAGCGCCGAGCAGCCTTCCACCGGCATGGGACTCGCCACGGCTGGCGGCGTGTAATCGTTCCCCGGCGGCAGCTCGTAGCGCGCCCCGGGCAGCAGGAGCCGCCCGCCCTGGGTCACGTCGGTGCGCTTGAGGCAATCAATTATGATGCCGTCTTCTCGCAAAAGCAGCAGGTTCGTGCGCCGTCCGGTGAACTCCGCGCAGAGGCTCAGGCGCGCGGGCTCGCCGATCTCCGTTGTGCCTGAAAAATCAAAGAATAAGATTCGCTCGAGACCACCCCAACGAACCTGCGGGTTCGCCGGGGATCCCGCGTCCGGCTGGCGCACGCCCGTAAGCGCCGCGCCCTGTAAGTGTTTACGCAGCAGCATGCAGAACATGCCCGGCTGCGGCGGGTTTTCAGGGGCCCGCGTGATGAGATTGGCCCGCGCGCGGCCGGGGCTGAGGCAGATGAGCAACTGCTGCTTGCCCGCGGGTGTGTGAAAGTGCAGGACGAATTCCTCTTTGCCCGGGTTGTGGATTTTGTCAGCACGCGCGCCGGCAAGCCGCGCATTCAGCTCAATGCATAAAAGATGAATGAAATTCCCGTCAAGCCGCATGGTATAGCACCCCGTGTTCCCCGGCTATATGCCATTTCACGTCTGGGAAAGCCGTGCGCAGTTTTTCCGTCAGGGTGGGAACAATATGAATTTCAGTTTCGAAATGCCCCGCGGCCAGGAGAGTCAGACCGTGCTGCGCGGCGTCGAGAAAGTCGTGGTACCCCGCATCGCCGGTGAGGAAAGCGTCGGCGTAGCCGTAGACATCCTCGAGAAAATGGCAACCCTCCCCGCCGCAGATCGCGATGGTCTTGATGGGCTTTCCCGCGTCGCAATAACGCACGCAGGTGATGAGTTTTTGCGAAACATGCTCCGTCAATTCCTTGACAGTTATGGGTTTCGGCAGTGTGCACAGACGAATGAGTGGGGTGAGGAGCGCGGGTTCGCCCAAGGCCAGCTTTTTGGCCAACAGGTCGTTCACCCCGCCCGCGCAGCAGTCCAGGGGCGTGTGCGAGGCGATGCACGCCATGCCGCGCCGCGCCAGCAGCCAGGCAGGATCGTTGCTCAGCAGCTGCTTTCTGGCGTGGAAAAGCACGGGATGGTGGACCACGATCAGTTCGCAGTTGGCATGGGCTGCTTGGGCGATCACCTGCGGCGTGACGTCCAGGCATACCATGACGCTTTCAATGGGCATGGCAAGATCGCCCACTTGCAGGCCCGAGTTGTCGAATTCCATCTGTGAATCAAAAGGGGCCATGCTATCCAAAAAGTTGTATATATCGCGCGTGCAAATCATCGTAGGCCCCTTTCTGGCTGTCATTTTTTCGGCGGATCTGCAGGAGCTTCAGTTCCCGCGAGAGGATTTCGCGGGCATACGGGCTATCATTGTGCGGCAGTTCGCCGTAATAGATGTAGCCCGGCGGATACGCGCGCGCAACGCCGTCATGCACGGCGCGCAGGGCCAGGTAGGCGCGCCCTGCGTCGCGGCAAACCGATTCGCGTTCGATCATAAACCCATGGGCAATCAGCCATTCGCGCAGTTCTTCGGCGTGGCGCATGGGCTGCGCGACGATCACCGTGCCGGGATTTTGAAGCCAGAGCGCGGCGTCCAACAGGCGGGCCATCAACGTGCCGCCCATGCCCGCGAGCACCCAGCAGTTTGCGTCAACAGCCGCGAAGCATTGAAAGCCGTCCGACAGACGCAGTTCGATCTTTTGCTCCAGCCCCGCCCGCTGTATCGTTTTGCGCGCGTTGCCAAGCGGGCCTTCGCCTATGTCGGACGCGATAGCCCTGGGACATACGCCCGCCCGCACCAGATGCACCGGCAGATACGCGTGGTCGGCGCCGATATCGGCCACAGCGACGCCCGGCGGCACCAGATCCGCCGTCATGGCAAGGCGCGGGCGCAGAGTCATATTAGCCCGCTAAATGCGCGTTCAACTGCGCGATCAACTCGGCCGCGTCCACGCCGTGCACGGCGCAGGCCTCGCCCACGGTTTCGCCGCGGCTGGCCGGACATCCCAGGCAGTGCATACCCATATTGAGAAAATACGGCGCGGTGGCGCGGTCGGCGTCCAGGATGTCGCCGATGATGGTGTCTTTCGTGATGGTCATGATTTGTCCTTTCATAATGCGGGCGGCTGACACGCCGCCCCTACAGCTTGAATGATTTCGCGATCTCCAGCAGGATTTTCGCGCCGGCGATCTCTATTTCCCTGGAGATGTCGAAGGGCTCCGCCGCCTTCAGCTTTTGCTGGAATTGCTCGCGCATCCGTTGGATATCCACGTTCTCGAAACTGAAATCGTCGGCGAGGACCTCGGATTTGATGTGCTCGCGCACGTGGCTTAGGGCCTGCTCCAAAAACTCGCTGTGCGTAGCGAGGTGCAGCTTGATGCGCTGCTCCACGGCATAGCCCGCCTCTTTTCGCAGTGTCTGAATCTGGCGAATAATATCGCGTACGACCCCCTCGCGGCGCAGCTCGTCGGTCAGTTCGATATCCAGGGCCACAGTGATTTCGCCGCCCCGGCAGGTGGTGCTCACAATGCCGGGCATGGTCTGGGTTTGCAGGGTGAACAGGCTCGCGTCCAGCGCGCCCTCCCAGCCGGGCACGTTGACCGCGCCGCCCGCCTCGATTTGCATCACGACCAACGGCAGCTCCTCGGCGGACAAGCCTGCCAGGTGGTTCTTGAAGGCGTTCACCTGGGATTTCAAGGCCGCGCCGGCAAGCTTGAAATTCACTGCGGGGATTTTCATTTGCAGCTCCCGCGCGCTGAAAAGAATCATTATCTCTTTGACATTCAGCTCGGCCAGCAGCTGCTCATAAAACACGCGAAAGTTTTGCGCAAGCGCTTCCTCGCAGCAGATGAACAGCGTCTGCAATGGCTGCCGGACTTTTAAATTATTTTCATTGCGAAGCCTGAGTGCCGTGGCGATGACTTCGCGTACCAGCTCGGTCTGCTCCAGCAGGCCGTCGTCCTCGAGATTCGGCAGGGGCTGCGGCCACTGGCTAAGATGAATCGAAATCGGCGCCTCCGGCTCAATTTCCCGCACGAGCTTTTGCCAGATGGCCTCCGTCTGGAAGGGAATGACGGGGGACATCACCTGCGCGGCGGATTTCAGGGCAAAGTAGAGGCTGTAGTAGGCCGCGCGCTTGTCCCCGGCGTCGCCGGCCTTCCAGAAGCGGCGGCGGTTCAGGCGGATGTACCAGTTGGATACATCCTCCACATAGATTTCGAATTCCTTCACCAGGGTGAAGGCCCTGTAATTGTCCATGAGCTTCGTTGCGCTCTCGATGAACCGGTTCGTGCGCAGGAGCAGCCATTGGTCCAGCGCGCACAATTCCCCTGTAGGGGCGGCTAGCAAGCCGCCCGGCTTATCAATCTGATAATACGTATCGAAAAACGTGAAGATATTGCGGAAGCCCAGCAGCTTTCTCCTGGCTTCGTCGCCCAATGTAAAACCGAAGCGCACGTCGCTGGGGACGGGATTGCCCGCGTAGAGGTAGCGCACGGAGTCGCTGCCGATCTCCTCTGCGGCTTCGTCGAACTGGATCATATAGCCGGTTTTGCTGAACTTGCCGCCGTCCTCTCTTAGAACAGTCCCGTGGCATATGGCGCGTTCGTAGGGCGGGCGGTCCTCCAGCACCACGCTCATGAAAAGCATGGCGTAGAACCACAGACGCACCTGCTCATGGTTTTCCACGATCCACTCGGCGGGGAAGTTTTTTTCCCAGGCCTGCCTGTCGCTGAAATACCCCAATGTGGAGTAGGGCACGATGCCCGCGTCCAGCCAGACGTCGCCGGTGTCGGGGATGCGCTTGACCGTTTTGCCGCATTTGGGGCAGATGATTTCGATGTCGTCAATCCAGGGCCTATGAAGCTCTTTCAGTTGATCGACAGCCTCACCGCCATATTTACGCAATTCTTCTTTTGAACCAACTACAGTTAGCTCGCCGCAACTGCATGGATAGAATGGCAGCGGCAGACCGTAAAATCGCTTTCGGCTGATGTTCCAGTCTCCCATGTTGGTCAGCCAGTCCTCCATGCGCCGCCCGCCGGATTCGGGCTCCCATTTTACTTTACGCGCAGCTGCGATTAAACGCGGCTTGAGCTCCTCCGTGGCGATATACCACGCGGGCACCAGCCGGAAGATCACCGGGGTTTTGCAGCGCCAGCACACGGGGTAGCTGTGCTCGTGGGGTTCGACCTTGTACATCTTGCCGCGCGCGGTGAGCTCGGCGAACACTTCATTTGCGATGGCGTCGCTGCTCTTGCCGGACAAAAAGCCGAAGCCCTCGAGGAACAGCCCCAGATCATCTACGGGCATAACTTGCGGCAGGCCTTCACGTAACCCCAAATCAAAATCCTCGGCGCCGCAGCCGGGGGCGATGTGCACCACGCCCGTGCCCTCTTCGGCGTCCACGTCCTCCCAGGCGACGATCCTGTGATTGACATCTTTCAGCGCGGGGAAATCGGGGAAGCAGGATTCGTACCCCAGGCCGACAAGCTCGCAACCCTTGAACGCGCCGAGGACCTCCTGTTTGTCGCCGCCAAGCCGTTTGATAGCGTTTTTCGCCAGCACGATGGGCTTGTCCTGGCTATTGAGTTTGACCAGGGCGTAGTCGATATCGGGATTGACGGCCAGCGCCACGTTCGAAGATAAAGTCCAAGGGGTGGTGGTCCATACAAGAATATTGAAATCTTTGCCCTCTACCGGCAATTGGAAGAACACCGAATCGTGGGTCATGAGCTTGTAGGAGCCGGTCATCTCGTGCTCGCTCAAAGATGTGCCGCAGCGGGGGCACCAGGGCATGGGCTTGTACTCCTGCCGCAGCCAGCCGCTGTCGTGGCACTTCTTGAGGAAATGCCAAATGCCCTGGATGTTCTCGTCCGTGTTGGTGAAGTAGTCATTGCCCCAGTCCATCCACTGGCCCAGGCGCTTGGACTGCTCGGTGATAATCCCCGCGAAGTGCCGCACGCGCGCCTTGCATTGCTCGGTGAACTTGTCCAGTCCGTAGGTTTCGATGTCCCGTTTGGACTCGAAGCCCAGTTCCTTTTCCGCGCCGACCTCCACCCACAACCCCTGGGAATCGAAGCCGTTCTGGCAGCGGCAGTCGTAGCCCCGCAGGAACTTATATCTGATATAAATGTCCTTCAGGCTGCGCCCCCAGGCGTGGTGTATGCCCATGGGGTTGTTGGCTGTGATGGGGCCGTCCAGGAATCTGAATAGAGGACGGCCCTCGGCCTGCGCGCGTCTCTTTTCGAAGCATTGCTCGCGTTCCCAGAAGGCAAGCATGTCGTGTTCTTCACGGATGAGGTCTTGTTTCTCCATGGATGTCTCCTAACAACTAAAATGCATTACAGAATACGCAGCCCCGTCAGCGCCTCAAACGCCTGACGCATTTCGGCCCAATGGTCCGGCCAGCCCTGGTATCCGCCGGAAGTTTTTCTTGTGCCGTCCGCAAAAACGATCTCGACAGACCAGGTGGAGCCGTCCGTCGGCGGCAGGGGCGGGCCGTCCTCCCCGGGGTCATACGCGTAGTCGCCCTCCCAGGTGTCGAAGCCGTACTGCGCGGCCGCTGTGCGGAAAGCCGCGATTTTTTTGTCCGTCAGCCTGCCCGCGAAGCCAAAGCCCTCGAACACGGCCTTTTCGTTGCGGGGCCGCTGCAGGCCGCTCTGAAGCCCGGAATAGGAGTGCTCCCAGAGGTTTTTTCGCGCCAGGTCGACTTTGTATTCCTGGGTCCTCATGGCAAAGCCGTTGTGGTGTTTGACATAAATGACGGCGATGCCCTCCGTCTTCGGCGAAAAGACCAGTGACACCAGCATCATGAGGAACGCCAGGGGCATGGTGAAAAACGCTTTGAAGTTCATGACAGTTCTCCTTTTTTATATAATGTTATTATGGACTGGCGGCAGGCTGCCGACTCCACAGCTTGTGCTCAATACTGGAACTCAAGCCCAAGGATGTTGGCGGATTCCTCTTTTGCGCTGCTTCCAAAATTCTTTCGAACAGTCAGCATACTGAGCGTATCGTAGCCCAGCCGATGGTAAAGCCGCAGCGCGGCGGCATTGCGGGGATCGACATCCATGCACAGCGCGTTGTAGCCTCTGCGCGACAGGACAATCCCCTCCGCCGCGCAAATCGCCGCCGTGGCGATTCCCTGCCCGCGCAGAGCCTCGTCCACATAGATATAATTGATCCATGCGACGTTCGACCCACGAAAGCCCAGGCACAGAAAGCCTACGTCCTCTCCGTCGCGCGCAATGAGATATACTTCGCTGGGCTTTTTCAGCCATTCGCGCAGGGTTTCACGCGCGATTCTGTCGCCGCCCATTCTGCCAAAGAACGCGGCCGCGCGCCGTAGCATGGCGGGTTTGTCGGGACGGGCGTAGAGGCGCAGGGTGACATGGGATTCCATCACCCGATCACCTTGGTCCACCCGCGCGTATCTTCCACCTTGCCCCACTGTATGCCCGTCAGCTCATCATACAGGCGCTGGGTGAGTTCCCCGATCGCGCCGTTGTTGACGCCGAGGGTCTCCCCGCCGCAGTGCAGCGCGCCGATGGGGGACACTACCGCCGCTGTGCCCGAGCCAAAGGCCTCTTTTAGATTCCCAGCTTTGGCCGCCTCGGTGACTTCCTCCAGCGCCAGAGGCCGCTCAGTGACTTGAAAACCCCAGCCGCGCAGGATGGCTATGCAGCTCTTGCGGGTGATGCCGCCCAGGATGCTGCCGGACAACGCGGGCGTCACGATCTGACACCCCAATGAATCTGCGGATTTATCGGGGACCCCGTCGTTCTCGAAGACGAAGAACACATTCATCGTGCCCACTTCCTCGATATACTTGCGCTCGATGCCGTCCAGCCAAAGCACCTGGGTGAAACCCTGGGCCTGGGCCTCCTGCTGGGCTTTCAGGCTGGCCGCGTAGTTCCCGCCTGCCTTGGCGAAGCCCGTCCCTCCACGAACGGCGCGCACGTACTGGTTCTCCACGAAAATTTTGATGGGGTTGAGCCCCTCGGGGTAGTACGCCCCCACGGGGCTAAGTATGATGCAGAAGATCAAATGGCTGGCCGGGCGCACGCCCACAAAGGGGTCCACCGCGAAGATGAACGGCCGGATATACAGCGAGGTGCCGTCCTGCGTGGGAATCCAGTCCCGGTCCACTTTGACCAATTCCTCGATGGCGTGCACGGCCAGTGCCTCGTCGATGGGCGGGATGCACAGTCTGTCGTTGGAGAGGTTCAGCCGGGCCATGTTCTCCTCCGGGCGGAACAGGCGAATTTTGCCGTCCACGCCGAAGTAGGCCTTCATGCCCTCGAAGACCTCCTGGCCGTAGTGCAGGCACATGGCGGCGGGATCCAGGGCGAGGGAGCCGTAGGGCACGATGCGGGGATCGTGCCAGCCTTGCCCTTCGTCGTAATTCATCAAAAACATGTGGTCAGTGAAGTATCTCCCGAAGCCCAGGGCGTTCTGGTCGGGTTTTTGTTTGGGAGCGGCGGTGCGCTCGAATCTGATTTGTTGCATGGGTGGTTTCTCCTTTTCTATAAGTCCAAGTATGGGCCGCGTGAGGACGGGCCAGCTAAAATAGAGGGCGATATAGCCTGTTTCGATAAATATGCCGATGATAATGCTGGGCCAGGCGGAGGTGCGCTGCACAAGCATGCTGATGAGCGAGATCAAGAAAATCCCCAAATTGATGCAGGCGAACACGCCCGCCCTTTTTTCCGTGCTCTTTTTGCGTAGAACGCCGTACAGCAGATGAAAAAACGGCTTGGTTACAAATGAGATGATGATACCGCCGATGAGGCCGTATGTGGCCATCCATGCCGGAAGCTGCGCGAACAGGGTATCGCGCATGTCGGGCAGGTTGGTGAAGAACGAAGACAGCAAATCTGTTGCCAAAGAAATACCCAGCAGCCAGCCCAGCCATTTCCTGCGGGGTTCCCTGCCTCGCCGCAAAAATTTCAGCAGCACCAAAACTTGTGCCAAAGTACTTGCAACCCACAGCGCGTCGTCGGCGGAGCCGTTGCGGGTGCGCCCCAGACCCAGCGCGAGGGGAAGGAGCGCCAGTACAATCAGCGAGCAAACCACGCCCGCGAGAAATTTTTGTTTTTTCATCAATGCTGTGGAGTTGCCCATGCTCAGCCCCCCTTCCGTTAGAGTTTATCTGTTTATGCTGGGTTTTCAAGTATGGGCCGCGTGAGGACGGGCCAGTTGAAGTAAATAACGATGTAACCAGCACCAAACAGTAGGGTCGAAATAATGTCTCTGGCAGGAATTATGCCGATACCCAGGATCGCTGTTAGACCAATCACAAATGTGTAAATGATAGCCGTTAGTTTTTCTGTGCGCTTGTTGAACACAAGGCCGATCAGCAAATAGAAATACGGATTAAACAGCGTGATTTCCACAAATTCACGGCTGAGGATGGCGGCAATATCACTGCCGGTGTACCCTGCTGAATGGGTCATAGCATAAACGCCATATACGAAAACTGACAGCGATACCGCAAGGGAAAAGCCCAACAGTCCGCCCAGCCAGGCCCTGTGCGGCCGCCAATCCGGCAGCAGAAATTTCAGCAGCACCAAGATTGCCAGCAGGCTGCCCAGGATAGAAAGCAGGTCGGCATGCCGCGGAGCGTAAACGAAAGCGTCGCCAACGCGGGTTACCACGTTAACCAGCTCAAGTACGATCAGCGAGCAAACCACGCCCGCGAGAAACTTTTGTTTTTTCGCCAGTGTGGGTTCGCCCATGCTCAGCCCCCCTTCCGGTTACTATAATTCGCTTAAGGCACGCTAGAGTGCCTTTTATTATAGCAAGACTTGCGCCGGAATGCAAGAGCTGACCGAAATTTTTTCGGCGAATGCTTTTTTTGTTAAATTATATCATCTGAAGCTTGCAATGGCCGCGCAATGATGGTATAATGTTGAATCGTAAAAGACTTTTCGCAAGGAGGATGATGATTTGCCACAGACCTATGATATCGCCATTGTCGGCGCGGGGGTGGTGGGCGCCCTGATCGCCCGGGATTTGAGCCGCTACGACCTGCGCGTGGCGCTGCTCGAGCGCCTGCACGACGTGGCCCAGGGGACCACCAAGGCCAACAGCGCCATTGTCCACGCGGGCTTTGACGCCAAGGCCGGCAGCTGGAAGGCCAAAATGAACGTACGCGGCAACGCAATGATGCCGGCGCTGTGCGAGGTTCTGCACGTGCCCTTCGAGCCGTGCGGCTCGCTGGTGGTGGGGTTCACGCCCGAAGAGCTGCCGGAGCTGGAGAGCCTCAAAGTACGCGGCGAGGCCAACGGCGTGCCGGGATTGCGGCTCCTCACCCGTGAGAAACTTCTCGAAATGGAACCCAATGTGAACCCGGAGGCCGCCGGGGCGCTGTACGCTCCCACGGGCGGCATCGTGTGCCCCTACGAGCTGTGCAGTGCCGCGGCCGAGTGCGCCGTACGGGAGGGCGTAGCGCTCTACCGGGACTTCGGCGTGGAGGCCATCGGCCAGGACGGCGACGGCTTCACGCTGCGCGGCCCTGCCGGGGAGATCAAAGCAGGGATTGTGATCAACGCGGCGGGCGTTCATGCCGACGACGTGGCCCGGCTCATCGGGGACGAAAGCTTCTCCATCCGGGCGCGGCGGGGGGAATACGTACTGCTGGACAACTCCCAGAAAGGCGTAGTGGGCAGGACGATCTTCCAGTGCCCCAGCAAGATGGGCAAGGGCGTGCTGATCACCCCTACGGTGCACGGCAACGTGCTCATCGGGCCCTCTGCGGAGGACATCGAGGACAAGCTGGACCTCTCTACCACCGACCCGGGGCTGCGGGGCATACAGCAGACCGTGGCGCGCTCCGTGCCGAATTACAGGATCCGCGACGTAATCACCTCCTTCACGGGGTTACGCGCACACAGCAGCAGAGATGATTTCATTTTGGAAGCCAGCGCGGTGAACCCGAAGTTCATCCACGCGGCGGGGGTGGAATCCCCCGGGCTGACGGCGGCGCCGGCCATCGCGGAATATATCGCAGAATTGACTCTGGCCGCCATTGATCCCTACCCCGGCGTGAAGCCGGACTGGGACCCCGGCAGGCCCGAGCCAGTGCGTCTGGCCGAGCTGAACGCCGAAGAGCGCAAGGCGAAGATCAAAGAAAACCCGAAGTATGGCCGCATCATCTGCCGCTGCGAGAACGTGAGCGAGGGCGAGATCATCGACTGCATCCACGCGCCCGCCGGAGCAAGGGATGTGGACGGCGTCAAGCGGCGCACCCGCGCGGGCATGGGCAGATGCCAGGGCGGTTTCTGCGGTACGAAGGTCCTCGAGATCCTCAGCAGGGAGCTGGACCTGCCGCCCGACGCCATCACGAAGTTTGGCGGGGGCTCGAAGATTTTATTTGAGAAAACGAAATAGAGGGGGGCAAACCATGATGGATTATGAACTGATTGTCATCGGCGGGGGGCCCGCCGGAATGGCCGCGGCCCTGGAGGCCGAAAAGAACGGTATATCGAAAATCCTCATCCTGGAGCGGGACGTATTCCTGGGCGGCATTTTGATCCAGTGCATACACACGGGCTTCGGGCTGCACTACTTCAAAGAGGAGCTCTCGGGCCCGGAATACGCGGGCAGGTTCATCGCACTGGTGGAAGCCAGCAAGTGCATCGAGGTCAAGCTGGACACCATGGTGCTGGACGTCCAGCCGGGCGAGGGGTTCCACTCTGTCGTTGCCGTGAACAAAACGGACGGCCTACTGGAGCTGAAAACCAAGGCCGTGGTTCTTGCCATGGGTTGCAGGGAGCGGCCCCGGGGCGCGCTGAACATCGCGGGTACGCGGCCCTCCGGGATTCTCAGCGCGGGCACGGCGCAGAAGTATGTAAACATGGACGGCTGGATGCCCGGCAAAGAGGTCGTGATCCTCGGCTCGGGGGACATCGGCCTGATCATGGCGCGGCGCATGACCTTCGAGGGCGCGAAGGTGAAGATGGTCTGCGAGCTGATGCCCTACTCCGGCGGGCTGACGCGCAACATCGTGCAGTGCCTGGACGACTTCGATATCCCGCTGAGGCTCAGCTGCACGGTGATCGACGTGCACGGCAAAGAGCGCCTGGAGGGCGTCACCGTAGCCTATGTGGACGAAAACCGCAGGCCTATCCCCGGCACCGAGGAGTATGTCCCCTGCGACCTGCTGCTGCTTTCCGTGGGGCTCATTCCCGAGAACGAGCTGACCCGCGCGGCGGGCATCTCCATCGACTGGGTCACCGCCGGGGCGATCGTCAACGAGACGCGCGAAACCGAGGTCCCCGGAATTTTCTCCTGCGGGAATGTGCTGCACGTGCACGACCTGGTGGACTACGTCACCCTCGAAAGCCAGCTGGCGGGCGCGGGC
>Ga0123353_10009030_pt1 | contig 13698 bp, 7 predicted proteins | sample TergutLab28metaG_3_FD_92763 | JGI IMG/M metagenome (GOLD analysis project Ga0123353, IMG submission 92763) | Labiotermes labralis P3 segment gut microbial communities from Petit-Saut dam, French Guiana - Lab288 P3 | ecosystem: Host-associated > Arthropoda: Insects > Digestive system > Gut ... | reverse complement strand
GGTTACAGTTTTTAGTACTCCTGATGATGGGTGCTGTGACACCCGAAACATGTACAGTGACTTTGCAGTAAATAAATATCTGCATACTGTTGCATCTGGTTGGATTTTTATTAACATTGAATTGTGATGCACGGAACCACGAGTTAAAAAAGATCTGTCGTTTCTTTTGATTTGTGTTGATATGTAAGTTCAGTACTAAGTGCGAATCTCTCCTGTTTCTTATACGGTAAGCCTCGAATTCAAACCTTGACTTCGAGATTAATATATTTGTGTGGGATTCTTCACGGCCTTCCTCAGTTTATTCAGGAAAATGCCGAATTATTGCATCAGATTTTGCCATGACTTTGCAGTTTCATTGTTCACTAGTCACCCTCCCTTGCAACCTGTACACTTTAAGTTATATGGCTGCTGTTACAGAACGCTCAGATAACCGCCGCACGAATATTTACTGGAGAAACAACCTCAAATTTCAGGCATATTATTAATTATGTACCGCCGGTTTGACATTCAACAATTCTACTTCCAGACCACACAGTGCATTTATGTGTTTTGTGTAGTTCTCAGAACAAACAGCGATTATTTCGCTATACAACATTAACTGACTGGCTTTTATTACAGAGACAGAATGTGTTTACTCCGCTGTCAGAAATGGATCGTTATATATTGTTGAAGTGAATGTCATGGGTCAAGATTCGTGTCAACTTTCAGACGCTTATTCACCGGCCTCTTACTGCGAAGGGCCTGGTTCAACTCCAGGCCAGGCAGGGTGAGAACCGTTGTGGAAAAATTGGCCGTAGGAAAAGTTTTTCTCCCAGTACTTTAGTGTTCCCTGTGAATATCATTCAACCAGTGCCCCACATTCATCTTCGTCTAGGTGCTACTCTTACCAGAAGGATAAATGACCGAAGCTTGCTCAACAGTAAGAGAAAGTTTTTTCAAAATTCGGGGATCGTTGGATGTAACCTTACTTTCTTACGTTCCGCTGTACACAGTGGACACAAATACGCACTGTAGCTCATAGGGCACACTGCGCAGTCAAAGAAAAAAAAAACCGGTGCGAGATTTGTGTTCTAACAGAGATTTTGGTGACAATTCAAGACTGCTGTGTTGTTACATCGTGCAGACTTTATCAAGAAGCGGGTTTGTTTCATCTTTTGGATTAAGCAGTGCCGAAATATCGCTTGGTGCCAGCGTTGGAGACGTAGGTTGGTTCAGAAGTCTGTAAATATTTAACAGAAGTCACGGCGTTAGGATCCCATAATGATTAAAACTTCTAGTAAAATATGTCTTTATTAGTGCTGTGTGTTTTACTGCAGGCACACGTGCGGCTCAGTGGATCATATCAGATCGGTTAAGAATTGTGTTCCTCACGTGCCGTGCGAAGGGTTTGGATTTTTAAAACACCGGTAAAGGCCTTAAAATGTAAAAGGAAAATATTTTAATTTATGATCTCCCAAAATAGCTAACTGCATAATTTACAGACTTCTGGACAGACAAACTGCTACATTTGTAGGATCGTAAGGTATTTAAAGTAGATAGAATAATAATATGGCCTGAACAGTGCCGCTGTCTACAGGGATATTTCAACAGTTGTTGACAATACAACACAGACACAGCACATTTCCTCCCTGCCATGTTCTGGTCCTGCCAGTAAACTTCCTAACATATATACAGAAGAGCAATCTTTAGCCCTATGCTATAAAATGCAAAAGCAAAATCAGATCGTCAGTCACGTATCTGATCCTTTCCTTCCGACATCAGCCAAGCCCGCCCCTGCAGCGATTTACAAGTTTAGTCACAAATTCAAACAAAACGTAAGGACATTAAAAAGAAGAAGCTGTATAACATAAACAAGCAATGTGGAGCGTGATTTGGGTCGCGTGTAAGGGATTAGATAAGGTGAGGCAAGCACACATTGCTGTGTGTTTGCGTGTGTGTGAGTGTGCGTGCGTGCGTTGGAAGGAGCAACTTGTCGCTGTACCAACACACAGAGCCAGTAGCTCAGAGACTGGTCTCTGCTGCATTCTAGAACACGAGTAAATGCTGGTGTTTGGTCGTGGGGGACTGAAACTGGAGGAATATCAAGCACACACGTATCTTGAAAATAAGAGTCTTCATGGAAGACGAAGATGTCGATGGAATAATGCAATTTTATTACTTGTGTTATTTATCGACGCTTTCTGTCTCTGCAGTAATATACGTTGGTGACTGCTAAGTGAGTGAGTGTGAAGCATTGGTGGAATGGAACTGACAGGGGAACGTCACAGTATTGGGAGGAACGGTCATAGTGCCACTGTTCCAGCACGAAACTCAATCAGAATGACGAGGCTCGAACCGGGCTTCCGCGGTAGCAGTCCGGCCAATTATTGCCTGGATCATTGCATGGCAGTTGGTACTATTGAAATGGTTGGACAACGACTGGGAAAACGAAGACTCGTATCGAGTGGTTCAGGATATGTCCAGTTGACAGCTTACTGCAGAACAGTAATAACTTGCAGCTGTCAGAAAAGTCGGGGAGTTGGCTGATAAGGCGGCGGCATGTTACGGTAGATTGCACAGAGCATGGTGTCCACATTGTACACTGTAACGTTACTAAAGCAAGGTGTCCTCACTGTGCACTCTAAGGTTACTACACCAAGGTGTCCACACTGTACATTGTAAAGTTTTACAGCAAGGTGTCCACAATATGCCCTGTAACGTTACTACGGCAAGGTGTTCAAACTGTACACTGCAACGTTACTAGAGCAAGGTGTCCTCACTGTGCACTCAAATAATACTACAGCAAGGTGTCCACACTGTGCACTGTAAAGTTACTAGAGCAAGGTGTCCAAACCGTGCACCGTAACGTTACTACAGCAAGGTGTCCAAACTGTGCACTGTAACGTTACTACAGCAAGTTGTCCAAACTGTGCACTGTAAAGTTCATACAGCAAGTTGTCCAATCTGTGCACTGTAACGTTAATACAGCAAAGTGTCCACACTGTGCACTGTAACGTTACTAGAGCAAGGTGTCCACACTGCACTGTAAAGTTACTACATCAAGGTGTCCACACTGTGCACCGTAACGTTACTAGAGCAAGGTGTCCACACTGTGCACTGTAAAGTTACTACAGCAAGGTGTCCTCACTGTGCCCTGTAACGCTACTACAGCAAGGTGTCCACAATGTGCACTGTAACGTTACTAAAGCAAGGTGTCATCACAGTGCACTGTAACGTTACTACAGCAAGGTGTCTACACTGTGCACTGTAACGTTACTACAGCAAGGTGTCCACACTGTGCACTGTAACGTTACCAGATTAAGGTGTCCTCACTGTGCACTCAAATATTACTAGAGCAATGTGTCCACACTGTGCACTATGACGTTATTAGAGCAAGGTGTACACACTGTGCAACGTAACGTTATTACAGCAAGGTGTCCACACTGTAAAATGTAACGTTACTACACCAAGGTGTCCACACTGTGCACTGTAACGTTAATACAGCAAAGTGTCCAAACTGTGCACTGTAAAGTTACTACAGCAAGGTGTTCACACTGTGCACTGTAACGTTACTAAAGCAAGGTGTCCTCACAGTGCACTGTAAGGTTACTACACCAAGGTGTCCACATTGTGCATTGTAACGTTACTACAGAAAGTTGTCCACCCTGTGCACTGTAACGTTACTACGGCAAGGTGTTCAAACTGTGCACTGCAACGTTACTAGAGCAAGGTGTCCTCACTGTGCACTGTAACGTTACTAGAGCAAGGTGTCCAAATTGTACACCGTAACGTTACTACAGCAAGGTGTCCACACTGTGCACTGTAATGTTACTACAGCAAGGTGTCCAAACTGTGCACTGTAACGTTACTACAGCAAGGTGTCCAAACTGTGCACTGTAACGTTAATACAGCAAGGTATCCACACTGTGCACTGTAACGTTACTACAGCAAGGTGTCCACACTGTGCACCGTAAAGTTACTACAGCAAGGTGTCCACACTGTGCACCGTAACGTTACTACAGCAAGGTGTCCACACTGTGCACTGTAACGTTACTACAGCAAGGTGTCTTCACTGTGCCCTGCAACGCTACTACAGCAAGGTATCCACACTGTGCACTGTAACGTTACTAAAGCAAGGTGTCATCACTATGCACTGTAACGTTACTACAGCAAGGTGTCCACACTGTGCACTGTAACGTTACTACAGCAAGGTGTCCAAACTGTGCACTGTAACGTTACTAGAGAAAGGTGTCCTCACTGTGCACTCAAATATTACTACAGCAAGGTGTCCACACTATGCACTATAACGTTACTGGAGCAAGGTGTACACACTGTGCAACGTAAAGCTATTAGAGCAAGGTGTCCACACTGTGCACTGTAACGTTAATACAGCGAAGTGTCCACACTGTGCACTGTAACGTTACTATAGCAATGTGTTCACACTGTGCACTGTAACGTTACTACAGCAAGGTGTCCAAACTGTGCAGTGTAACGTTACTAAAAGAAGGTGTCCTCTTTGTGCCCTGTAACGCTACTACAGCAAGGTGTCCACAATGTGCACTGTAACGTTACTAAAGCAAGGTGTCCTCACTGTGCACTGTAACGTTACTACAGCAAGATGTCCACACTGTGCACTGTAACGTTACTACAGCAACGTGTCCACACTGGTGCACTGTAACGTTATTACAGCAAAGTGTCCACACTGTGCACTGTAAAGTTACTACAGCAAGGTGTCCACACTGTGCACTGAAACGTTACTACAGCAAGTTGTCCACACTGTGCACCGTAACGTTACTACAGCAAGGAGTCTTCACTGTGCCCTGTAACGCTATTACAGCAAGGTGTCCACACGGTGCACTGTAAAGTTACTAAAGCAAGGTGTCCTCACTGTGCACTGTAAGGTTACTACAGCAAGGTGTCCACACTGTGCACTGTAACGTTACTAAAGCAAGGTGTCTTCACTGTGCACTGTAACGTTACTAAAGCAAGGTTTCCTCACTGTGCCCTGTAACGTTAATACAGAAAGGTGTCCACACTTTGCATTGAATGTTACTACGGCAAGGTGTCCTCACTGTGCACTGTACCGTTACTACAGCAAGGTGTCCTTACTGTACACCGTAAAGTCACTACAGCAAAGTGTCCTCACAGTGCACTGTAACGTTACTAGAGCAAGGTGACCACACTGTACACTGTAACGTCACTACAGCAAGGTGTCCTCACTGTGCCCTGTAAAGTTACTACAGCAAGGTGTCCTCACTGTACACTGTAACGTCACTATAGAAATTTGTCCTCACTGTGACCTGTAACGTTACTAAAATAAGGTGTCCTCACCGTGCACTGTAACGTTACTACAGCAAGGTTTCCACACTATGCCCTCTAACGTTATTGCAGCAAGGTTTCCTCACTGTAAACTGTAACGTCAATACAGCAAGGTGTCCTCATTGTGCCCTGTAACTTTACAACAGCAAGGTGTCCTCGCTGTGCACTGTAATATTACTACAGCAAAGTGTCCACACTGTGCACAGTAACGTTACTACAGCTAGGTGTCCGCGCTGTGCACTGTAAAGTTACTAAAAGCAAGGTGTCCACACAGTGCCCTGTAACGCTACTACAGCAAGGTGTCAACACTGTGCACTGTAACGTTACTACAGCAAGGTGTCCATACTTTCCACTGTAAAGTTACTACAGCAATGTGTCCACACTGCGCACCGTAACGTTACTACAGCAATATGTCCACACTGTGCACTGTAACGTTACTAAAGGAAGGTGTCCTCACTGTGGCCTGTAACGCTACTACAGCAAGGTTTCCTCACTGTGCACCGTAACGTTACTACAGCAAGGTGTCCACACTGTGCACTGTAACGTTACTAAAGGAAGGTGTCCTCACTCTGCCCTGTAACGTTGCTACAGCAAGGTGTCCTCACTGTGCCCTGTAACGCTACTACAGCAAGGTTTCGACACTGTGCACTGTAACGTTACTAAAGCAATGTGTCCTCACTGTGCCCTGTAACGCTACTACAGCAAGGTGTCCACACTGTGCACTCTAACTTTTCTACAGCTAGGTGTCCCCGCTGTGCACTTTAATGTTACTAAAAGCAATGTGTACTCACTCTGCCCTGTAACGCTACTATAGCAATGTGTCCATACTGTGCACTGTAACGTTACTACAGCAAGGTGTCCTCACTGTACACTCTAACGTCACTATAGCAAGGTGTCGTCACTGTGACCTGTAACGTTACTACAACAAGGTGTCTCCACCGTGCACTGTAACGTTACTACAGGAAGGTGTCCACACTGAGCACTGTAACGTTACTGCAGCAAGATGTCCACACTATGCCCTCTTACGTTACTAGAGCAAGGTGTCCTCACTGTACACTCTAACGTCACTACAGCAAATTGTCCTCACTGTGCCCTGTAACGTTACTACAGCAAAGTGTCCACACTGTGCACTGTAACGTTACTACAGCAAGGTGTCCACACTGTGAACTGTAACGTTACTGCAGAATGGTGCCCACACTATGTCCTGTAACGTTACTACAGCAAGGTTTCCGCACTGTGCACTGTAACGTCACTACAGCAAGGTGTGCACACTATGCCCCGTAACGTTATTATAGCAAAGTGTCCTCACTGTGCACTCTAATATGAATGTTGAAAGGTGTTCACACTGTGCACTGTAACGTTACTACAGCAAGGTGTCCTCACTGTTCACTGTAACGTTACTACAGCAAGGTGTCCTGACTGTGCACTGTAACGTCACTACAGCAAGGTGTCCACACTGTGCCCTGTAACGTTATTACAACAAGGTGTCCTCACTGTGCACTGTGACTTCACTACAGCAAGGTTTTCACACTGTGCGCTGTAACGTGTTTACAGCAAAATGTCCTCACTGTGCACTCTAACATTACTATTGCAAGGTGTCCACACTTTGCAATGTAACATTACTACAGCAAGGTGTCCACACTATGCACTGTAACGTTACTACAGCAAGGTGTCCACATTGTGCCCTGTAACGTTATTACAGCAAGGTGTCCTCACTCTGCACTCTAACATTACTGCAGCAAGGTGTCCATACAGTGCACTGTAACGTCAGTAGAGCAATTTGTCCTTATTGTGCACTGTAACGTTACTACAGCAAGGTGTCCGCACTGTGCCCTGTAACGTTATTACGGCAAGGTGTCCTCATTGTGCACTGTAACGTCACTACAGGAAGGTGTTCGCACTGTGCTCTGTAACGTTATTACAGCAAAGTGTCCACACTGTGCACTCTAACATTACTACAGCAAGGTGTCCACATTTTGCAATGTGACATTACTACAGCAAATTATCCTCGCTCTGCACTCTAACATTACTAGAGCAAGGTGTCCACACTTTGCAATGTAACATTACTACAGGAAGTTTTCCTCACTGTGCACTCTATCATTACTACAGCAGGATATCCGCACTTTGCAATGTAACATTACTACAGCAAGGTATCCACACTGTGCACTGTAACGTTACTACAACCTTGCAGCAGACTGTTTTAGAGCTTCTGACTCAGTATAAACGGTCTTCATATTTCACTGGTGGTCGCTGCTAAGTGAAGGATTCCTGAGCGAGCGACAGCAGAACTGAGAGTCTTATTTCCTTTGTGTTGGCCGAATGAACGCTGCCACAGCTCTTGTTGTCATTCAGGAAGTTTACTGCAAAACAGGACACTCTTAAGTTCGGAGAAAGAGGTTATTTTATAGCCGAATTTTATGTTTTTCGTACCGCACATCGCTCTATAGTCTTGGAAATAAAGCCCACTTATTGCACAATTTTTTAATAAGTTTATTTTTTCTCTACGTGTTTCGTACGACTGTGTGCCCATAACCGGGAGAAATAACTGTATTTATGGGACACTTGTTACTTGTTATTCTGTATGGAAGACTGTCTGGTATGCAGGGTGGACTTTCATTCCACCCTGCATACCAGACTTTCATCCATACAGAATAAGTACCAAGTGTCGCATAAATACAGTTATTTTTCCTGATGTTGGGCACATATTCGCCCGAAACTTGTACAGAAAAGAAATAAACATACTAAGCAAAATTGTGAAATAACTGGGCTTTATTTACAACATTATTTAATGAGCATTTGCGGACAGTCAACAGAGGAAGGCTACGGATGTCAACCGCAGTTTTTTTTTGGTAACATCAGAAGACATAAAATTATCGGCGTTCGAACACAGCTATGGCTATGTCCTAACTTTTGCGCGTGATGGTACTTGTCTAGAGCCAAATTTTGATAAATTCGCCTAATAAATTATTCATATTTTCCTTTCGTTTATTTGTTTCTCATCGTGCAAGAAACTAATTATCTGCTAATCGAATTTTCGTGAAAGTGATACTGGAGAGTTTGACGAAACTTTATTCGTTTCTGGAGAAAACCGAATGAAAAGAACAGAAAGTTGACACGAAGAGGCAGTTCGTTTGTCTACGAATCTGGAGCAAAATTCGGTAAATGTTTAAAGGATAAGGAATATTTAGGATAAATGTTGCTGGGAAAAAGCGGTAATACGTGTTAGATATCGACTGCAGTCACTCAGGAAGTCACACTGTTCGATATCGACTGCAGTCACTCAGGAAGTCACACTGTTCGATATCGACTGCAGTCACTCAGGAAGTCACACTGTTCGATATCGAATGCAGTCACTCAGGAAGTCACACTGTTCGATATCGACTGCAGTCACTCAGGAAGTCACACTGTTAGATATCGACTGCAGTCACTCAGGAGGTCACACTGTTCGATATCGACTGCAGTCACTCAGGAAGTCACACTGTTCGATATCGACTGCAGTCACTCAGGAAGTCACAATGTTTGATATCGAATGCAGTCACTCAGGAATTCACACAGTTTTATATCGACTGCAGTCACTCAGGATGTCACACTGTTTGATATCGACTGCAGTCACACTGTTTGATATCGACTGCAGTCACTCAGGAAGTCACACTGTTCGATATCGACTGCAGTCACTCAGGAATTCACACAGTTTAATATCGACTGCAGTCACTCAGGAAGTCACACAGTTTGATATCGACTGCAGTCACTCAGGAAGTCACACTGTTTGATATCGACTGCAGTCACTCAGGAATTCACACAGTTTGATATCGACTGCAGTCACTTAGGAAGTCACACAGTTTGATATCGACTGCAGTTGCTTAGGAAGTCACACTGTTTGATATCGACTGCAGTCACTCAGGAAGTCACACTGTTTGATATCGACTTTAGTCACTCAGGAAGTCACATTGTTTGATATCGACTGCAGTCACTCAGGAAGTCACACTGTTTGATATCGACTTTAGTCACTCAGGAAGTCACACTGTTTGTTATCGACTGCAGTCACTCAGGATGTCACACTGTTTGATATCGACTGCAGTCACTCAGGAAGTCACACTGTTTGATATCGACTGCAGTCACTCAGGAAGTCACACTGTTTGATATCGACTGCAGTCACTCAGGAAGTCACACTGTTTTAGTAATTAAATTAAGGGATAGTGTCCGATATATTTCAGACATTCAAGAGCCACAAGCTTTCCCAAGACAGACAGACAGACAGCAGTAACTGTTACTGTATGCAGTACAATTCCAACAGGGGGAGGAAAGAATTAAACGTTTGCGGCGAATGTTTTGCGGTTGATTACTTTAATATTAACAACGAAAAGACAGAAGAATGGAGTGCGGGTGTGTAGGACTGGAGAGGAGATCAGCTGTTACCTTGCTTTGCATTAAATGACGATGACTCATTTGTGTGATTCGAAGTTCCTGTAGCCATCTTGGTGAAGATCAGAGTCTGCTGACTGGTGGTAATTTCTTTCCGACTTTTCGTAACAAATTTCTGCCTCAATTTTCAGGAAATTTGAAGAAGACTAACTTCCCCTGACAACTAGGTGTGTTATATATATATATATATATAGTAAATTGGAAGTAACCGGTAGTGTGGATGAGTGGTAAGTTAAGGAACATTTGGGCGAAGCTTCCATACCTCTTAATATCAGTGTTGTGCATTGTTTAACGACGATGTCAGTTGGTAAGGTTACACAGAGTCGGTGATAGATGAAATAATGATGTGAAATGCTGGTGGAAAATGCTGAGAAAGGGACCGAGGAACTGTGACAGAAACGTGGCCAGTGCCACGTGTCGCACCACAAATGTCCCGTGAAACATTCTGCGACTGAAGCGGAGCGCTCTCCGTCTGAGGCTTCACAATGTGGCATTCCGGTTAAGGACAGCTTGATGCCGAGCGCAAGCGCTGACCTTTCAAATGGCACTACACCCTGCCTTTCAGACATCAGCATTTGTTTCCTATATCTTTAGCCTGCAAATTCTACACATCTATCCTGAAGAAGGAGACAGCATATTGTGCCATGGTGAGCCTCGAACCCGGATACATGGACTGGGTTCGAGATTTTGATTTCTTGTTTAACCTGTTTTCCCTTCCCTCCCCTCCAAACTGCTAAGGTCTGTCTAAGGTACAGGCGTCGCGGCTGTGGCTGGAATCCCAGCAGACGCGGGAACGTAATTGTCCTTTTGGGGCCCAAACGCCTTCGGGTCAATGCAGTCAGCTCTTCCTTGCGTGCAGGGGAAACAGCGACCGGACCATGACGATGATAAGTGACTTCTACTTAGTCCGATCTGAACAACGCTTGCAGCTAGACAGCCACTTTCCGCACAAGTTTGTGTGGCGGTCGGGTGATTAAGTACGTAGAAACTCAGACGGAAGGTACTTTAACCGCAATATTACTTGAATGTGAGGGCTGCCTTAAGCACTGTGACGTCCTCAACTTTACGTGTTTTTGTGTGTCAGCTCGCTGAAGCAGCAGATATGCTATTATTAATGTACGAGTATGTAGTTTTATGGGGGTTGGTTATAATAAAATGTTCCTCAATTTTATGGGCGAACTTACGGACAGACCAAGACATCAGACTGGGGTTATAAGAACACTGAAAGAGGTTTGTAACTTTTGTAGCCTTGTGTGGGTCACAGGAAGGGAGACTTCTTGATTAACTTAGTCGTTGAAGCCACTATATCAGATCGGTTATAGAGTGTGAAGGGCGAATTTTAGGTTGGCGTGAAAGAAGGACGTAACGAATTGGAGAAATAAATATTCAATAATAGTACTAAAACATAGTACAAGAGATACGGGTTATTAAAACTGTACAATTATAAGACAAGGAAACCAACAGTCTTAACATTAAGACACCCAACTTAGGCAAATTGAAGAGACGTTGTAGCATTTGTAAGCACAGCAGGTAGACTGTGGGAATTCTGACTGCAGAACGGACTTTGCTGTTGTCGCGACAGACATGAAGGCTGCGCACTGCAAGAACTGAATGGCAACAGACGCCGTCTTCCGTAGAGGGTGGCTCAGCTACTGTGCGTGGTGCATGGCGTGGTGGTGCACTGCAGCTGCCAAGGTCAGCAGTCCGAGAATGAGAGGAACTGGAATTTATTTGTTTGCTTGTTGGTTTGCTTGCTTATTTCTACTTGATAGCAAAACACCTGCAAATGATGTGGTGGTGAACCGGAGAGACTGTAGGAGGAAATGGTAGGGGCCTAATTTGGGACACTATCCTACGATTTGCGTGAAGGCAAAGAGGAAACCCACGAACAGTTGTGTTGTGGACGATCGGAGCCTGGAAGGACATGAGAGCAGGCATCGCGGAGACAAAGTTCAGAGCCACTGTCGCTTGACGGGCAACAGCTGCTGATCGAAGTCTTCTGGGACAGTAGATCGCGGTACCGACGTTTCGAAACATCGTACTGCCTTTACCTTCAGGGTAAAGCAGTTCAAGGAGAGCTGCTTGACCCTACACAAAAGTACTACGATCCTCCGAAAACCCCGGTAAATCTTTACCAGACCTCACGGCGTCACTTTCCACAGGCCTTCAGTCTTTAACAGTACTGCTGTGAGAACTTTAAATATCGTCAGACAATGGCTGTCAGTCTGCAAGCAGGACCCACATGGCGCCCAGTCAATCACAAGAAATCCTGGCTTTCTATTGCGCTGCGTCTCGAAGGGGAGGTGAACAATTTCCATATTAAATGTATGGAGGTTTCATTAGCGGCAGCTCAAATATTTATCTTTGGAGTTTGCATTTTTATAGAATATTGCTCCTTCATTAAGCGGAAGACGATATTGACAAGAACTGTTACAGGATAGTGGCTGAGGAAACGTGAGTGATATAACTTCGCCGCTGGAGTGGGGACAGCGCGATAACAATGACATTGCAGGACACCATGTGGTCTGGTAGGTAATTACGTGTATGTCTAAGGATATCACTCTCGCAGCAGAATAACATTTCACGTTTAGATAACGGAATTGAGTTGTTACTTGAACGGAAATTGAGCAAACCTACCGGATGGAGACAAGCAGACATGGAGACATGGAGACAAGCAGATATGGAGATATGCAAACATGGAGACTCGCAGACATGGAGACACGCAGACATGGAGACAAGCAGATATGGAGACAAGCAGATATGGAGACATGCAGACATAGAGACATGCAGACATGGAGACATGCAGATATGGAGACAAGCAGATATGGAGACATGCAAACATGGAGACAAGCAGATATGGAGACATGGAGACATGATGACATGGAGACATGCAGACCTGGAGACAAGCAGGTATGGAGACATGCAGACATGGAGAGAAGCAGATATGGAGACATGCAGACATGGAGACATGGAGGCGTATAGACATGCAGACATGGAGACACACTTATATTGTCTACTGCACATGGAGTTTCGAGTTTGACGCGATACTAAATTACAGTAGCAGCACAGAATTTAGCAAATAGAAGACCATACAGCACACAGCAAGTACAAGTAGACTGTCAGTCTACACACCAAACAGGCAAATAGGGCAGTGCATATATACGAGTAGCTACACCAGTCAGGAACCTTAATTCGAGATGAAGGCGAGTGCTTAGCTTCAGACTTCGTCCGCCTTATCCCTAGAGAAGAAGTCCATACTAAGAACTGAAGAGAAGATACGAGATTGTATTACAGAAAATACTGTAATTTACCGTTTATAACTCAATGGTAAATACACTTACCATGTGCTCCAAAGTTAAAGTCTCCATCTTACCACGCAGTCTATACACCCACGAGTGTGTGTACGTGTGACAGGCACAGGTACACGTGTCCCTTCACACACCAAAAAGGAAAATACAGGAATCGGACTTTTGACTCCACTCAGTCTTGACTTCGGCATTAATTGCAGGTGAGTGGATACCTTCAGGTTCCGGCCGTTTTGTCCCCGTTACCCATGTTATAGAAGTCTGTATGCCTCCAGATTCGGTCTGTACCTTTTGGAGAAGACAGAAATCTTTTCCTTTGCAGGAAGAACTGCCGGATGATACAGCCCGTAGCGTAGTTACTGTGCTGACTGAGCTATCTCGGCTCCCACGCAGTGTAGGTGGGCGTTTGATAGGTTTATCAGAACATAATTAACTTTTGTAATGGAGAGATACATGGGCTGGACATGTGGCACGTATGGGCGAGGAGAGGGGGTGTATAGGGTCTTGCTGGGGAAACCGGAAGGAAAGAGGCCACTGGGGAGACCTAGGCATAGATGGGTGGATAATATTAGGATGGATCTCCAGGAGGTGGAATGTGGGTATATGGACTGGATTGGGCTGGCCCAGGATAGAGACAGGTGGCAGACGCTTGTGAGTGCGGTAATGAACCTTC
>Ga0123353_10009029_pt1 | contig 13699 bp, 7 predicted proteins | sample TergutLab28metaG_3_FD_92763 | JGI IMG/M metagenome (GOLD analysis project Ga0123353, IMG submission 92763) | Labiotermes labralis P3 segment gut microbial communities from Petit-Saut dam, French Guiana - Lab288 P3 | ecosystem: Host-associated > Arthropoda: Insects > Digestive system > Gut ... | reverse complement strand
CAGCGCTTCGACTAGAGTGTGTGCCCGTACCATGTTGTTGTTTGGCATATTCATTACCTCGCATCTTGTGACCGCTGACTACTTACAACTGTTCGAGTTTATTCAAGCTTATGTCCTGTAATCCCCGTTTATTTTAATGTAATCGTATGTTATATCGCAACCCCAGCAGGTACATTCCGCGTTTCCTGCGCTTAGAGCTATTTCAATGGTTATGTCACGTTCCGTGAGGATTTTCTTTGCCGTTTGCTCATCGAAAGATAAGCCCCGTCCCGCTTCGCATACAGCGATTCTTCCTGCCTTTGACTCAAATGCGATGCTGACGGTATCGGGGTCAAAGTTAACACCCGAGTATCCCATTGCGCATAGTATTCGTCCCCAATTTGCATCCGTTCCGAACATTGCCGCTTTGACAAGAGTCGAGGATATGACTGCTTTTGACAAGGCTTCGGCATCTTCTTCATTTTCTGCTCTGCTGACGCGGCATGTTATCAGATGTGTTGCACCTTCTCCGTCTGCGGCAATCATTTTCGCAAGATCAATGCACAGCGTATTTAAGGCTTCCGAGAAGACCTCAAAAAATGCTCCTTCACATGTGATTTCGGCATTTCCCGTAAGTCCGTTTGCCATCAGCGTCAGCATATCGTTTGTTGATGTATCTCCATCGACAGAAATTCTGTTAAAACTTACATTAGCTGCGCGTACAAGGGCTTTTTGAATCATTTCGGAGCTGATAGCGCAGTCTGTCGTAAGAAACGCAAGCATTGTACCCATGTTAGGGTGTATCATGCCGCTGCCTTTCGCTATGCCGCCAATCCTTACGGTTTTTCCGTCAATCGTAAACTCTACGGCAAACTCTTTCATGGTCAGGTCTGTTGTCATTATTGCTGCGGCTGCATCTTTTGAGCCTTCGTATGAGAGTTCTGATACAAGCTCTGCAACACCACCTTCAATAATTTCGATAGGCAATGCTTGCCCGATAACTCCGGTAGATGCAACAAGCACGTCGTTTTCATTCAGCCCCAACTGCGTTGCTGCTGCATTGCACATACGACGGGCATTCTCCTCACCGAGAGGTGCGCATGCATTTGCGTTTCCGCTGTTGACGAAAACTATACGTGCTTTTCCGTCTTTCAGGTTCTCTTTTGTGACAAGAAGCGGCGCGGCTTTAACGAGGTTTTTTGTATAGACAGCCGCTGCCGTACAGTCGTTATCCGCGACTATGAGCGCAATATCTTTTTTGTCCTTGTTCTTTGTTTTTACACCAACGTGTATACCCGACGCCTTAAATCCCTGTGCGGCACAAACACCGCCTTCTATGTATTTCATTATTTCTCCCCTTTGTTTTACGCAACGGGAATTGGAGTTATATTTTCCAATTCCTACCGCCAGAGAGTACATCCTGTACTCTACTGTCGGACGCTCCACCGTCCATGGTTACGCTTGACGGAATTGAAAAATATAACTCCAATTCCCGTTGTTCAAGTTTGTACCACTAAATCCAGCATTAGCTCCATATTTTGTACAGCTGCGCCGGCGGCGCCTTTTCCGAGGTTGTCGAATCTTGCTGTGACTATTGTTAAGTTGTCGTTGCCGCTTACCGTAAGTTCCATGTAGTCTGTGCCTGCACCCCAATTGCTTTCCAGCATACCGCTTCCCAACTCAGGTGCAACGGTTATATATTTCTCACCTGAATAATAATCTTCTAAGCTTTGCCTTATGCCTTCCGCAGTGTGTTTTATATATAGCTCATTGTTGTGAAGCATTATTGTTGTTGCTATGCCGCTGTAGTAATCATCCACAATCGGGCAAAACACCGGCAAGCTCGTGAGCCCCGTTACATGTATTATTTCGGGAAGATGCTTGTGTTCGAGATTAAGCCCGTACATTCTTGGTGCGTACATATCGGTTTTTTTTTCGTTCTCGTATGCGCTTATCATACTTTTTCCGCCGCCGGAGTACCCTGTCAGAGATATACACGTAAGCGGATAGTCGTACGGCATGATGCTCCGTTTTAACAAAGGGTATACCGACGCAATAATACCGGTGGCGTGGCAGCCGGGGTTTGCTACTTTGTGGGCTTTTTTTATTTCCTCACGCTGATGATAGGAAAGCTCGGCAAATCCGTACACCCAATCAGGGTGAGTTCTGTGTGCGGTTGATGCGTCTATGACACGGGTTTTGCTGTTTTCTATCATAGCGACTGCTTCCCTTGCGGCATCATCAGGCAAGCATAAAAACACTAAGTCCGCTTCGCTCATGAGTCGCCTTCGTTCGGAGGCATCCTTGCGTTTTGATTCATCTATATGCAGTAAATTCACATCGCCTCTGCCTGCAAGCCTTTCATATATTTGCAGACCAGTAGTACCTTCCCGTCCGTCAATGAATATTTTTGGATTCATACCGCTCTACGCTCCTGATACTGTCTATGGGGTATATGTCAGACTACTATAACATAGAAGGGAGAATAACGCAACATAAATATTGTATAAATATGCACTAAAGTAAATTAACATCCGCGTTTCTTCTTTTTACGCTTACAAAATTAAAGCAAGACACACAAAAATTGAATATCCTTGCATGTCTTGCGAAAAAACGTTTAGCAAAAAACGTTAAGGAACAATGGGATTAATAAATCCCGGTTGGAAATTTGTTCCACTCCTGTTACATCTGTTATCAGTTATTACTGCTATCCACCAACTTTCACCATTATGAATAATATGTTGAAACGCAGGACGATGTTGAGGACTTATCGATTCAATTCTATTAACTGCAACACCTACGCATCTGTTTTGACTAAGCGAGAACAAGCATCCGGCTTCACCAAAATCTTGATAATCCGTACGACCGCAGTGAGCACAATCATAATTAACTCGATGTGCATAAAAATCTGCAACTCTCGGCAGAGCCGTTATTCTATGACCTTGATGTGTACGCGTTTCCTGCCTGTGACAATCTCCGCATGTACGCCTGCATTGCGTATCATTTATACTGCTAAAGCTCCAATTCCTATGTCCCTGTGACCATAAGTAACGGTTACAAAGACTGCATATTCTATGACAATGAGTTCCATTATGGCTATCTCTCCAGCCTGATGCATGGTTCCAGTGGTTTGCAACATGTAAATGCTGCGCCTCGCATCGTGTACAGTTAATTACACAATGAGTTCCATCGTGAATATCAGTCCATCCGCTATGAGCATGCCCGATATACTCCAAATGCACACTACAATCAAAACAGCTTCTCGCGCAATGATGACCGTCACCGAGATTCCACCACCCTAATGTTGCATGAGGCTGATCATTATGCTCAATACGTCCGCATCCGGTGGTCGTACAACTTCGTGACTGGCGATGATGTGTTCCGCTTATACTCCCCCAAGCGGACCAGCCACCCCATGTATGTGCAGCTTCTTGCGTTATCCCGCAACCTGCTGTCGTACATGCTCTTCTATGGTTAGCAGTGTTAAAGTTTGACCAGTTACCCCAGGTATGAAAAGCAGTGTCGGTAATATTACACTCAGTGCATGTCCTCAAGTGATTTGCGTCATTAAACGGACCCCAGGAACCCCAAACAGGTGTGTGGCGATCTTCACCAAAGCACACTGAGCAGGAGCGCCTGTGAATTCCGGTAAGTACAGACCAATCGCTATAGCTGCAAAAACCGCTTCTATAGAGCTTGCACCCGGTACAATACCGGTCGTGATAACCATTACGATAAAGAAACTGAGAATAATTATGCGCAACCTTAACACTAACAGGGAGAGCTTGTGGGTTTACATGATATCCTGACACATCAACGTTTGCGCTGTAAGTATTGCAGTAATAACCGGGCGGCACATTATCGGCTCTGACACCAACATCAATTGTAACACTATCATTAATATCAATGCTTGATATGATGCGGCTGCTCAAATAAAAAGCATCATAATCGGCGCCGCTGATGTCAATAGTTATCTGCCCGGTGGGAGCATTGCCAAGCTGTGCGATGGTAAGAGTAAAGTGGTTATCAAAACTATAGCCGCAATCAAGGTCATCAAAAGCATGACCGTCATCAGGGGTTATCAAAATTCCTCTATGATAGAATGTAGCAGTTATTGTTATAACACCATTAACAGCATCCGGCGGCATTACATAGTATCTTGATACCCCCGTGCCGATGCAGGATATATCTGATAGGCTGCTAAGCGAAAAAGCAAGGTAATCAGAACTCAGTCCGGAATCATAAAGAACATGGTCGATATCAACAAAACCACCGTTTTTACTTGCTGCATATGTTGTAACGATACCGGGATTTCCGAAGAACACATCATCGGTACCCATAGGCACAGTATTACCCTGAATAAGGTTTATGGTATATGGTATATAATCGGTAGGTGGAGATTCCCCTTCATAGTTGCGGCATGACGATATAAGTTTAACTGTGATTTTTTTATCAACATCCGCCGGCTTGACAATATACGTCAGGTCGTTAGCTCCGTAAATATCTTCACCATTAACACGCCATTGTATAAGGTAATCAGACGCATTGGAAGTAGCCGTAAAGGTTAGCTCCGAACCAATACGCAACGGATCGTCGTTAATAACAACGGAAATGTTCCCTTTATAGGCTGCACGTGTAATATTTGCAGTTAGGCTATCGGGCTGAATAACAGAATAATTCCATGCATGTAAGCCGCCAATTTCAAAATCGGTGAACATAACCTCAATATCATTACCGACATCAGGTGATATGAAAGAAGGTGTACCGTACATGGAAATGATAACTTCATCATCCTCAATAATCCCGGCTAATGCCGCGCAGCCAAGGTCTATAACGGTGTTTCCGTCATAAACCTTGCTATCAGACTCAAGTAATACATTGACGGTTAACGGTGCGGGGGTAACTATAAGTGTAGACGTTCCGAAATCCGTATATCTGCCGTTATTATAGTGCCCGGTAACGATATATTCGCCTACTCTAAGAGGAAAGCCTGCGGAATCAAGCTCTGCGCCGGTATTTTTCACCGGTTCGAACTCATACATCCAATAACCGGTATCGGTTTCACCCATTATAATGAAGCCGCCGTCAAAACCGGTAATACCGGAACCGGTATATTGAAACACCCCGTCAAGCACTCCTATATCGAAAGTACAATGTATACAATCATCACAGCGCCGCCCGTCGTCACAACAATCATGACATTGATCGGGGTTATTCCCGCAGTCCAAGCAGTCGTCACAGACGGGGCACCGATTTGGATGACTACACTCATCATCAGAATTATCATTGCTCGTATCGTCTGTATCGGAATTATCATTCCCGTCATCTTCGTCATCAGTGCCGGTATCATCAGTGCCGGAATCATCACCAACGTTCTCGTCATACCCGGTATCATCGTGTTCGGGAACACCGCAAGGGCATAACCCATTGTTGGCTGATGCTACACTATTGATTCCATCCGCTGTCGAATGCAGTGGGTCAGAAAAATGAGTACCCGCCGCCGCAAATGGCGTAACATCCCTAATAATCAGGAACATTAAGACTGCAACCATAACAACTTTCAATCTGTACATATAAATAACCATGCCTTTCCTTTTTTATTCATATCTCCGAAAAACAAGCTTACTGCAAACAAGAACACCAATGAACAAAAGAGTATGTATGATGACCCACCAGTCAAAGAGAGCTATTACACCTCTGAAGTTCTGAACAATTAGCAACAATATCAATGCACTGATACTGAGGACATACATCGATATCAGAGCTCCAAGCCTGCGCTTTTTATTATATTGTTCCTTATGCTCAAGGAGCGTGACGAAAGTGTCATCATTAAAACTGTCAACATTACGCAGCATTGCCGAGCATTGATTGTCAACATTTTTGTTTTCGGTTTTTTTCTGATAAACAGCACGAAGTATTGTCACAAAAGAAAGAAGAATCCCGGCAATGGTCAACAAAACACTTAAAATCGCCCACGACGGCATACCGATAGGAGCAAAAAAGAAAATCGGTGTACCGAATATATTAAACAACGGAAGCAGCTCATCGACTATGTCCAGTATATCTTGATAAAATTGTTCACTTACTGCAACAGGAACATTTCCGCAATCAGGACACTTCGGATCACATCCGGACCTGCATTCAAGACAACCACCGCAAGTGTCGCATAAATCGCCGCAATATTCGCAGCAGCACTCTGCGCATCTGCGCCCGTCACTACAGCAGTCGATGCAAGCGTACCCGCATCTGAGACATGCTCTGCAAGAATCGCACAAATCACAAAAAGCGCCTGCCGGTTCTCCAACCCCGCCGCAGTTCGGACAATTCGCTGAAGTGGATGCGGTTATTAATGTAAATGTCATAAGAGTAAAAATAACAAGCAGAGCAACACATGCAAGTATGAGTCCTTTAAAATAACCGCCGGAAGACAAAGCAGTCCCTAGAGTATTTTTCATAAACTGACCTCCAAAAGAATAAAGCTATTGATTTGTCATGCAGCGTAGCATAAGAAAAAGGACTGTACAATAAACGTTTGATTGTAGAAAATAAGAAAATAATGTTGAATCTTAACAAAAAGAGGTCTTGTAACTTACAAAAATTCCAACTTGCAAAGGAGTTATTCAACACAAAAAGCGGATAAAAATATTTTTACGCATATCCGTCTTTTTGTTTTTCATTACTTGCACTTACAAAGCAAACGCAATAGTGTAGCAGGAGTTTTATTGTTTCTCATTACTTGCGTTTACTTGATAAAAAGGATATACTCAATACAATTTATGACGAGGGGGCGAAGCTCTTGAAGCTTATGGCTATTGACGGGAACAGTATTGTAAACCGTGCTTTTTTTGGAATCAGGCATCTATCTGCAAGTGATGGCACACCGACAAATGCGGTTTACGGTTTTATTGCTATTTTGCAACGGTTGATAAATGAAGAATCCCCCGATGCGATTTGTGTTACCTTCGATTTGCCCGCGCCGACTTTCCGGCACAATCGTTATAGTGAATACAAGGCGCACAGAAAAGGCATGCCCGATGAGCTTGCTGTACAAATGCCGATATTAAAGGATGTCCTTGATGCAATGAACATAACTCGCTTCGAGCTTGCGGGATGGGAAGCCGACGACTTGCTTGGCACACTCGCAAAGCGCTGTGAGGCAGAGGACTGCGAATGCGTAATTGTAACCGGGGATAAAGATTCGTTGCAGCTGGTTACTGAGCGGACACGGGTCAAGCACATAAAAACCCGCGGCGGACAGACGGAAACGAATGACTATACTCCCGATGTGTTTATCGAGGAATATGGTTTTGAACCTGCTAAAATGGTTGATTTAAAGGCACTGATGGGTGACTCGTCAGATAATATTCCCGGCGTAACAGGCGTCGGAGAAAAAACTGCTATGGATCTTGTGCAAAAGTTTGGCTCTATAACAGAAATCTATTCCAAGCTGGATAATCTTGATATTAAAGAGACCTTACGTAAAAAACTTGAAACCGGACGTGATAATGCGGATTTATCCTATGAGCTTGCAGAAATATGTGTTGACGTGCCTTTTGAATTTGACCTCAAAGACACTATCTGTAAGGAAGTTAACAACGATAAGCTATATGAACTCTTTAAACGTCTTAGGTTTATCCAGTTTATTGATAAATTCAGGCTCAAACCACCTGGCCGCGACTCTGCTTCAAAGGCAACGGATATTACAGCACCCGATGTGATAGATGTTACATCCGGCGATGATTGTGCAAGGCTGCTTGAAAACGCGAAGAAAGCTGATTGTGTTTCTGTAAGATTTGATACAGAGTATCTTGACAGCGTTGCGATACAAGCTCAAATGACAAATGACACTTTGCAAACGACAAATGACAAAGGACAAATGACAAAGGACAAAGAACAAAGAACAAATGCTTTTGTTTTACAGCGTGGAGCAACGGATAATTTTGATGATGCACTTAATGAGATACTAGGTGGTGGAGTAAAAAAAATCGGGCATGATGTCAAGGATATTTTAAGAACCTGCCTTGAGCGCGGAATCGATGCCGATGGCTGGATTTTTGATACTGCCTTAGCGGCATATCTGGTTTCACCGACGGACAGTAATTACAGTATTTCTAAAATATCCGAGCGTTATTGCGATTATACTCCGGGAGAAAGCCATGAGGAAGACGGGCAAATGTCCATGCTGACAGACCCGGGAAAGCTTATTGCCGAAGAATCCTTTGCCATCGGGCTGTTGAAAAAAGCACTGGCTGAAAAACTAAAGGAAATGGAACTCGAAAGGCTCTATTATGAAATCGAGCTGCCGCTTTGTCGTGTTCTTGCCAATATGGAGCATATAGGTTTCCTTGTTGACAGAGACGCACTGGTTCAGTTTGGTGAAGCATTAACCGGGAGCATCTCCGAAATTGAAACGCAAATCTATGACCTCGCCCACGAAACCTTTAATATTAATTCCCCAAAGCAGCTCGGCGTTATTCTCTTTGAAAAGCTTATGCTCCCCGCACCAAAGAAGACAAAAACCGGTTATTCCACAAATGTCGAGGTGCTCGACAGCCTGCTTGGAAAGCACCCGATCATAGGGCTTATCAAGGATTACAGAGAGCTTTCAAAGCTTAAATCCACATATGCCGACGGTCTGGTCAAGGTGATTGGTCCTGACGGGCGCATACACACGCACTTTCAAATGACTGTTACCGCAACAGGTCGTCTGTCCTCGACCGAGCCGAACCTGCAGAACATTCCGATAAGAAAAGAAATAGGCGGTGAAATCCGCAAAATGTTCGTTGCCGACGAAGGAAACGTACTTGTCGATGCGGACTATTCGCAAATAGAATTACGCTTACTGGCGCACATAGCAAATGACCCTGTTATGCTCAAGGCATTTGAACAGGGTGAGGACATCCATACCGTGACGGCTTCACAAGTATTTGGCGTACCTGTTGAGGATGTAACTTCACTGCAACGCTCGCAATCAAAAGCAGTCAACTTCGGAATTGTATATGGTATCTCCGCGTTTTCGCTGGCAAATGACATCGGTGTTACACCAAAAGAAGCAAAGATTTATATTGATAACTATCTTGAGAAATACTCAGGAGTTCGTGAGTATATGACAAATATAGTAAAAAGTGCCAAAGAACTCGGCTATGTCACTACACTCTTCGGTCGCCGAAGATATCTGCCGGAGCTTAAATCTCACAACTTCAATACACGCTCCTTCGGCGAGAGAGTTGCCTTAAACATGCCCATACAAGGCACAGCAGCGGATATCATGAAGATAGCAATGATAAATGTAGCAAAGCGACTTCATGCAGAAAGTTTGTCAGGCAAACTTATTTTGCAGGTACACGACGAACTCATAGTTGAGTGTCCGGAACATGAAGCGGAGAAAGTAAGTTTAATACTTCGTGAAGAAATGGAAAATGCGGCAAAACTGTCAGTGCCGCTGGTTGCCGAAACACGTGTAGGCAAGAGTTGGTATGATGCCAAGTAAAAAGCACAAGAGAACTGTTACCCTGTGTTAGTCCTTCTAGTCATTCTGCGCGCAGTCGCAGAATCCACGTCTCACTAACACAATATGTCCGGTAGAACACCTCCATGTAGCAATAGATTCTGCGACTAATGCGCAGAATGACGATGCCTGGTAGCGAGTTCTATTCGCCTTGTACTGCCTTTTGTACCAGTCCCTTGGTACGCCATTTTCCTATGCGGAATATAATAATCGAAAAGAGGAGTCCGAAAGTCCAGGATATCACAAGTGAGTACATCAGCGCATCGGGGCGACCCATAAGATGTACAAGCAGATATGCGCTCGGAAGTCTTATAACTACTGAGTTTATTATCGATGCCCATAATGGAGATATGGCATCTCCCGCGCCTCGAATCAGTCCCCAAAATACATTGCTTGCCGAAAAAGTTATGTAGCCGAACGCTAAAATCCATAACATTCGTATTGTTAAATCTATTACTTCCTGTGTTTCTGTAAACCACCCTGCAACAACTCTCCCGAAAATTAACATAACGGCAACCAAAGCAATCGAAGTACCCACAGAAATTCGCAGACATTGCTTTATACCCTGATCCACTCTGTCCATCTTTTCCGCACCGACATTTTGCCCTGTATACACGGTCATTGCGTTGCCGAACGAGAAAATAGGCATCATGACAAAGCCGTCAATTCTCATAACGATGACATTTACAGCCATAAACATTTCCCCGAACCCGTTTACGAGCGGCTGGGTAATCATCATGGCAACGGCAAATATTGCCTGTGAGGCTCCTGTCGGTACACCAAGCTTGAGCACCTGAGTCACATACTTCTTTTTCGGTAAAAGATAGCGCCATCCCATGTCAAAAACATCACGCATTTGCATTAACTTACGTAAGCATAAAATGCTGCTGAACGCTTGGGCGATTACGGTTCCGATTGCCGCTCCGAAAACACCGAACCTCAGAACAACGATAAAAAGGAAGTTAAATGCAATGTTCAGAAGACATGTAATTATCAGATAGAACAACGGCGCAATAGCTTCACCAAGCCCGCGCAGTATTCCCGAGAGCATATTAAAGTATGCCACGCCCAAAATACCCCAAAGCAGAACATTCATGTATAATGTGGCATCATCAAGAATTGCCGCCGGAGTCCCTAAGAGCATCAATACCCGTCTGGTAAGCAATGGTCCGAATACGGTAATAACAACGCCTACTATGGCAGTTAACGTGATGGCTGTTCCTATTGTATGGGAGAGATCATCCCGGCTTCTTGCGCCAAAGTATTGCGAAGTCATGATACCTGCGCCCATTGCAACACCCATGCTCAGCATAAGTATCAGAAAGAAGATAGGCATCGATCCGCCAATAGCTGCCAAAGCATTATCCCCTACGAACCTGCCCAAAAAAAACGCATCCACGGTACTGTATAACTGCTGAAAAGCATTACCGATAAGCAGGGGAATAGTAAACAAAAGCAACCTTTTCCAAGGTGCTCCTTCCGTCATATCCACTGCGGAAAACCGCTTATATAACCGTCGCATTACCCACCTGCCGCCTTTAATGTTTTGACATTATATCACAAGAAACAACGCTATTGCAATGATGCTCATAAATAGTATAATAATACCATGAAAAGCAATACCAAAGAAAAAGGTGATACCCCCCATGAAAAATACAACAATCGGCATCGGCGGGATGAATTGTGCCGCCTGTGCAAGCAATATAGAGCGTATTGTTAACAAGCTTGATGGCGTACAAAAAGGTGTTGTTAACCTCAGTACAGAGAAGCTCAGCATCGAGTTTGATGAGAACATTGTCATCTTTGATACAATAGCTACAGCTATAAAGAATCTCGGGTTTTCCGTTTATTTGCCCGAAGAGAGCAGGATAAACGAAGTCGAAGCCATGACAAAACGCAAAGAGGACGAGCAAAAAGCCTTGTGGTTTTCATTCAAATGGTCTTTGATTATCACCATCCCGTTATTTATTTTCTCAATGGTTCCGATGACATTTTATTCTTTGGGATGGAATGTGCTGCCTGAGCGCCTCGATCCTCTGAATTATCCGAGCTGGAACGGTTTGATTCAACTGATTGCTGTTCTTCCTGTAATGTGGCTTAACAGGGGGATATTTAAAAGGGGCTTTCGTGCTCTGTTCACAGGTGCTGCAAACATGGATTCACTTATAGCAAAAGGTACAATGGTTGCGTTTTTGTTTAGCTTGTATATCACCATAGAAAACTTCTTTTTAATAAGTACATCTTTAGCTGCAACTATGGAAGAAATGATTTTTATGGAACGCAATCAATTTTACTTTGAAACCGTTGCCGTAATACTGACTTTGATTGTCCTGGGAAAATACCTCGAAGCTAAAACAAAAGGCAGTACATCAGAAGCAATAAGAACACTTATCGGGCTATCTCCGAAAACCGCAACTATAATAAAAAACGGCACGGAGCTTGTCGTTCCGATAGAAGATGTTGTTGTCGGAGATATAGTCCTTGTAAAGCCGGGCGAAAAACTACCCGTTGACGGCATTGTTGTACAGGGCGCAACCAGTATAGACGAATCAATGCTGACGGGTGAAAGCATGCCTGTTGATAAAAAAGAAGGCGACAACGTTGTCGGAGCGAGCATAAATAAAAACGGTTCCATAAAGTACGAAGCGACAAAGATTGGTAAGGACACGGTGTTATCTCAGATTGTAAAGCTTGTAGAAGACGCTCAGACATCGAAAGCGCCGATAGCAAGAATTGCCGATACAATATCAGGATACTTCGCTTATGCAGTACTCGCAATCGCAATAATTGCAGGGGTTGCGTGGGCTATCGCAGGGTATGACATGGCTTTTGTCATGGTCGTTGTTGTGTCTGTTTTACTTATTGCTTGCCCTTGCGCGTTAGGGCTTGCAACACCAACAGCGGTCATGGTTGGTACAGGAAAAGGAGCGGAAAACGGGATTTTGATAAAAGGCGGAGAATCCTTGGAATCCGCTCATAAAATCAATACAGTCGTTCTTGATAAAACAGGAACGGTTACCGTAGGAAAACCGTATGTTACCGACATAATCACTAAAGTAAGCTGCGATAAGGATGAGATTCTTCTGCTGGCGGCAAGTGCCGAAAGAAACTCTGAGCATCCGCTTGGCGAAGCCATTGCAGCTCACGGTATGGAAAAGCTTGGAAAACTGTTAGAGCCTGATAAGTTTGACTCTATAACAGGACAGGGAGTAATGGCTGTTATTGAAAATAAAAACATCTTGATTGGCAATAAGAAGCTGATGGACAACAATATAATTGACCTCACCGCCTATGATGCCGACCTCGACAATCTGGCAAGTGAGGGAAAAACACCTATGTATCTGGCAATCGACGGAAACCTTGAAGCAATACTAGCCGTTGCCGATATTATAAAGCCATCAAGCAAAGCAGCAATCAGTCGGCTGAAAGATATGGGTATCGATGTTGTTATGATAACGGGCGACAATAAACGCACAGCCGAAGCAGTAGCAAAACAAGCAGGAATCGAAAACGTGCTGGCGGAGGTTTTGCCACAGGATAAAGCGGACAAAATAAAAGCCTTGCAAAAGCAAGGAAAAATGGTTGCAATGGTGGGCGACGGAATAAACGACGCACCCGCCCTCGTGCAAGCTGATATAGGTATAGCGCTGGGCGGCGGCACAGATGTTGCGATAGAATCTGCCGAAATAGTACTTATGCGCGACGACCTGCACGGTGTTGCCGGGGCGATATACCTGAGCAAAAGAACCATGAGGAATATAAAGCAAAACCTGTTCTGGGCATTTGCGTATAACATAGCAGGAATCCCTATCGCCGCAGGACTCCTGCATATATTCGGCGGTCCCTTGCTAAACCCGATGATAGCTGCTCTCGCAATGGCATTCAGTTCAATTTCCGTCTTGCTGAACGTGCTGCGGATTAAGAGGTTGTCATTGCGGGCTTGACGCATTAGGTTTCATAAGTTCCCGAAAATACTCGCAATCTCGTGAAGCACGCATTATCCAGGGAATTGCGGGTATATTTCATCCTCCACAGAGGTGAATAGGTCGAGCCCTTTAGGTTCCGTAAGTGCCAAAAATTACCTGCAATGACGGAGTGCTAGTAATGACGCACCTTTGTTGCTACCAAGCTGCCGTTTACATAGAGGTACATTGTCGGAAGAGTGTTGCTCTGAACTTGAGTTATAAATGACGGGATATCCATTACTACATT
>Ga0123353_10009027_pt1 | contig 13700 bp, 16 predicted proteins | sample TergutLab28metaG_3_FD_92763 | JGI IMG/M metagenome (GOLD analysis project Ga0123353, IMG submission 92763) | Labiotermes labralis P3 segment gut microbial communities from Petit-Saut dam, French Guiana - Lab288 P3 | ecosystem: Host-associated > Arthropoda: Insects > Digestive system > Gut ... | reverse complement strand
CAGCTTCTTTGTCATTTTTTTTTTTCTCCCTCGGCAACACTTCAAAATTGGATAGGTTAAAAAGAAAACACTTTCTTTTACCTTCCCCCCCCCCCCCCAATTTATCTGCAGATCTTTCCTCTCCTCTAGCCTTCCAATTCTTAACAGTGCCTTCTCACAGCTACCTTTACTTCAAATTTTAATTATAATACCCTTCTCAGTATCCTTGACCTACCCATTCTTTTTAGCATGGTGAAACCCATTTTAAAATTTTCTCTCACTAACCAATTCTGAATTCCAACTTCTTTAAGAACTTCATACCCAGTGCTATCCCTCTTTGTTTCTGTCTCTGTACTTTTACAAAATCTACTGCTTGGATTTTGTTTTTGTTCCTACATGGAAGGGTCTGGTACTTTCCATCTCCGACTTTTCTTCATACTGTTATACTTTTATATTCCCAACATTTCTCAATTAACTGTCTCAATATAATGATCAAACACATTACTGGTCTTGCCCAGTGAAAACATGCTGCTTCTCACATGTTCTACTATCTCAATTCTTTATTTCATTACATACAATTCTTTCACAGATTTTGTGACAATAATGACTGAGAAGTGTCATTCCTTTGTAAATGTGACAGGAATGCTTGTCACCTTCCTTATATACTGGTACTAACACTTCCTTCATCCAGTCATCTGGCATTTCAATTCCTTATAACTCTGCATTATCCACTGCATTCCTATTGATCTTATTTTGTCACATATACTGTCACTTCACCACCTCCTGGAGCTTTGTTATTCTCAAATTTTGCAACAGTGATTTCAATATCTAACATAGGGGTACACAAGCTTACCAAAACTCTAGAAGCCACCTTTAAATTCTAGGTGCCGGAAAGATGACATGAAACAAGTTCAATACTGCCGCAGACTACTGGAGTGACCTGTGAACCTCACTGTTGTCTGGTGCTTTCTGCTTGATGAATTTTAGTATGTATGAAAAAAAATGCAATAATTAATTATGCTGAAAACATTATGCACCACCACGCAAAATTTAGTCACGTGTGATTTTTGCACCCCTGGCCTAATACACACACACATTTCCTCCATGTTAGTTTATTCACTTGTAATTGCTTCTCTTGTAGTTACTATGGACACTTTATCTTGTGATCTTCCCTTAATTATCCAGCAAATGTAATGCTAGACTTCTCTTGAGCCTATTTTATCCTACTGATTGGTTGCACATCCTAAATATTTTCCAACTCCTGTTTTCACCTTTCATACTTTTAAAAATCTGTGTTGCTTCATTCCCACTTCTGATTACTGTATTAATTCTCTAACACTTTACCCAGGTGTCCCGTAACACCACGTCTGCTCAATTCAGAGCAAGCTTCTACATTTTTCTGACACTTTACCCTTCCTCTACAACATACTTCCTCACCCAAGCATAGAAAGATGAATGCTGGTAGACTCTTCTTCAGTATCACTTACATATTTTAATCATGCTCTCCATATTCCAACACAATTTTTGTTTTGCACCTATTCTAAACTCCGGCAGTAGTAAACAGGTACCTTCAAAACTAACACTTGGTGTCAATGCTACACAGTTCAAGTAAAACAATAGCAAAGCCACTGTTACGGTTTTGCTACTACAATACAGTCGGTAATTAAATAACATCCTGTTTCCAAACAATGTCCAGTGAATTTGTGTCTCATCTTCATTTGAAATCACTTCTTATTTTCCATTCATTCTTCATCCCTCACCACCATGTCCCATCACACATTTGTACCTTGAGCACCAACGTCCACTTTCATGCACACCTGTTCTTCTACAGCAGCTCTTGTCTGTGTCACTGAACCCTACCTGAGGAATCAATAGTCCTTAGACTGGCCAATATAAGCAGAATAGCTGAAGTGGGAAACATCAGTGGACGAATTATCAAATAAAAATTCAGTTTATAAAAGGGCAAGAAACATAATTAAGTTACGTTGTTTTTTGAACAAACGGGCCGGGATAGCTCAGTCGGCATAGCGACTCCCTACGGGCTGGACGGTACGGGGATCGAATCCCGGTGAGATTTTCGCACCCGTCCAGACCGGCCCCGGAGCCCATCCAGCCTCCTATACAACGGGTGCCGGGTATTGCCCGGGACTAAAGCGACCGGAGCGTGGAGTTGACCGCCCACCCCACATCTAGCGCTAAGTTAAAGGAAGAGTAGAGCTATACCTCTACTCCCCGTCTGGGCCTTCGTGGTCTGTTCTAGGGCAAACGTTACCTTTAATTCTTTGAACAAAGCTATTATGTCTTCAACCATCTACCTACAGCCCCTGACTTAGAAGGGTAAATCATAATTATACAGACAAATTAAAGAACTAATGGGACTAAACGAAAAGGAACAGCATGATGGGAGTTTCGTTCATCGTAATCAGTAACACTTTAGGTATCTGTTTGTTTTCGAGTGTTCAATATGGCTCCCCCAGTAGTCTGACACACTAGATTAGAGCTGGTGACCTATGGCACACGGTATTCACCGCTGTCCCAATTTTTTAATTTCTTTCGCCCGACCAGCGTCCCTGTATCGTGAAGAGCATGTGAGCACACACACATATCTGACTGTGTATACTATACGTGAATTGCCGTTGCTACCAAATAATATTGCGAGCGAAACATTTTTGCACAAATCGGGAGTGTTGACTGGGTATTTATCATTGGGGTGCCGGCCTGGCGGTGACTGGGCGAATACGTCACATTGGGCAAAACGTTTTACAAGTTTCTTTTCAAACAGGCAGTAATAGCAGCTCCAGTTACTGCCATATTTTCTTCCTCATCGCATTCCTCGATTTATTAGAAATGTAATAATTATATTATGCATTAATTGCACAATTATAACATGCATAAATAATAATTAATAATAACCATGGAAGGCTCCAAAGCATTCTTCTGCTCTTCAAATTTTTCCATGGGCACGCGCCCTCAAAAAGGTTCGCCAGGCCTGCACGAGATTAAAATTTCACTTAACTGCTACACTCTGCTTACAATGTCACGTTCCGCCACAGTAATGAAGCATTTCATTACATCTCAAAGATCTTGCAGATTTTTTTTATACAGTTGGCATGCAGACTTTTTTTTTTTGGGGGGGGGGGGGCAAACAGTTGGATACAGAGACCTAGGTGACCATGGATTGTACCCTCGACGTCCCATCCATTGTTGTGGTTATGTTTACCACATACGCACACACGCACAAAACTTACACATCCTTACCATTTTTTCTAATGTGACCCCTTTTGAAAAAAATCAACAAGGTCGCCTTCAGCCTCATATAATGTATTAGATATATACTGGGCAGATACGAACCAAAATGCATTCGTCCGAAAAATTTTAGTATTTACATTCAGTCCCAAATGTAGGCTCAGAAAGGAAACAGGGGGACCGACGGACGAACAGACACAACCCTCTTTATTCAAATGAATTTTGTGCAAAGAACGCACTACCACCAGAGTGCACGTTTATGAACTGACTGCACTGGTGGTATCGTCGGACAGCTCCTTTTTGGCCGAACGTAAGTTCTTGTCTGGCAATAAAGAGGGAATGGGAAAGTTGTCACGCGAACATGGTTGGCAGATGTGGGACAGGGTAATTCTGAAACCATGTGGGAAGATAACTATTACAGAAGCTTGACCAAGAATTAACACTTTTAAGTATCCACTACATTGGTGTGGAAACAAAGCTTGGGTTTCATGGTGTCAGGGTAGCAGTTCACTATCAGTAAATATGAAACACATTTACAGTACTTTTAACATTTCTTACAGAAATATTTTTATAGGCACAGACCTACATGAAGGAAACTTCCAGACCACAGGCGATTGGACTGTGTCACGTGTCTAGCAGATTTAATTTCTATTTATGGAGTTCTGCACACACAATTCCCACAATTGTAGGTAAAGTGCCTCTACTACTGTGACTTCACGTAATTAGTATCATAGTAACAAACCTGACTTACGTTTTCGAGTGGTTGTGAAGAGATCTGATCCCGCATCGGACCCCTGAAAACAAAACACATTCATTTAAAAGCTTTCGAAGCAAAGAATCGTGAAGAACAAGTAGGCTATACGAAACACTGCAATAAGTAATCCTATAGCACAACGTATCATTTGACAACGTAAGTAGTGTCAAGGAACTAAACACTAACACATTAAAACCCTTAGATTCCATACAAATAACTGCATCAAATAACACAGTCATACAAACAGGTGGTGCACAGGTTTTCAAAAAATCTAGAAGCCAACTCAAAATTCTAGGTGCCCGAAGGGTAACATAAGCAAGTCCCCAAACATCAGGCGCCACCGTACATGATTCACTCTCCACTACGACGTGGTGCCCGGCAACTGTTAGCCTCTGGTATAAGCCGTTCATAATCCACCTTGGTCGCTATAAGGCTACGATATAGATCCTCCAGTCTGTAACTGATAAAATAATTTCTGTGCTTCTGTATTCTGGTTCACAATGTCGCTTGAGTAATGACGGTTCACTGACATATTAAACAGTGGCAATAACGGCTGGAAATCGATGTTTTTTACTGACAACAGGTTCTACACTCTTTCGTCCCGTTCCATCAGACTGACTGATTAAACATTTCATTCAAGCGCTTCTGAATTACTTTCCGCAATGTTATTTCAGTCACTGGGCTTCATTGAAATATTAAATAAGAATTTAAAAAAGTGTGAAGCCTTTCTTGAGATTGTCAGTTGGCGTTTTGTCCTGACACTCAGATGGCCATTCGAACACGAAACAAACAGCACGTCCAGAACCCATCTTAAACGGTGTCAGATATTCAATTCAGAATACTGTGTACGTATTTTGCAGTGCTGCATGTTCAATAACAATAGTCACTTTCTGTATGTGTCTGTTGGTTTTCGACTGATATATATTTATCTGACTACGAACAAAATTCCTGTGCGAACGCTTACAGGAAGGCAGTGGATGCAATATTACAGGACGAAAGAAAGGCTGTGTGTGTCACAAATATCAGTTATCATTCTACCAGCCACATGAATCGACAACTTCCTTAGCATGCTCCTACCATAAAGAACTGCTGGGGTGTTGCGTCATAGGTTTATCGCGTGAGCCTGACGTCTGCCTGCTCTCTACGTACGCGCGGAGTGGTGTACACAGAGGTCATCAGCCAGAAGGCAAGTGACAACAAAGCAATGAAGAATAAAGCCGCCCTTATGCTTAACTAAGCACCCGCAAAGTATGTTAGGGAGTTGAGGTACAGCTCCATCCTTCAACCAAACAATGGGTGGAGGTGAGCGGTCGGCTTTACGCCCTGGCCACATTTACCCCAGGGAAAACGCTTCCCGGTATACACTGAATAATATGCGCAATGAGCCTCAGAGCTGGTCTGGATGCTTTAGACACAAATATCTTGCTCCTGTCGAAAAGAGGACCCTGATTCCCGGTCGCCTAGTCCGTAGCCCACTCACTACACCAACCCAGCATGAAATGTTAATATCATCACCACCACCATCATCATCATCATCATCATCATCATCATCCCAAAATCATTGACGTTTATGGAAATGTAAAGACACAGCGTAAACATATGTAATGCATGGATCCGTGAAAAATCTATCGGGCATATCTTTAACTGAGATCAATATGGAGACACGTCCAGAAGGTCATTTGGCCCTAAGTAAAATGAATCGTAAAACAAAAGTGGATGAAAATTATAGTATAGTACTGCCAAGTGTCAGAACGATTTGCCTCGGGGCTAGAAAAATTTTCATAGTAGTTCGTTTTGGGTTTAAGTGGCCACTACAATATGAGATCCCAGTTCTTGAAAACCAGAAACCCGGGACACTTAATAGCCTCTGGCACCGACATAGTCAACTGACAGTGTCGCCAAACAAACCGGAAAAACAAACACTAATAGATAGGTAGCATATACACGCAACAGGGAAGTGGGTATAATGATCTCTACTCGTAACATCCTGTTATTTCTCGAATAAATTATCGAAAAAGTATGTAAAAAATATAACACAAAGCAATATTTCGGAACAGACCACTATTTTCTGTTACCTTCCCTCAGCCCGGCCAAGTTCCTACTTACACCATGTAGGTAACATTCCTTCCTTTTAATGTCACAACCGTAATACCAGCAAACTTGTTCGGTCAACAGGGTGCTTGATTCTCTATACGAAGGCACAAGGTTCCTTCCGGACACTGCGAACTACTCGCCCGACACAGCGACACATCCCAGAAGGCCAGAATCTTCAAGAACACCGTTGTGAGAACCTCAGATCTCGCGGGAAACAAATGCTATGTATCATAATTAGGCATCAAAGTAGAATGTGATTACACAATAAATTATAATTACAGACAGCAGGATAGAGTGCTTGTTAATTTGGTTGTTAACTGAGACTAATAAGCCCTTAACGTGCGTGCTGCGCACAACAAAGGCTGCCTCCCTTTCTTACTTTCCGTATCAAGTTCAAACTACCCACAACAGCAAGCACTTAAACAACTTTTAATTATGGTTCCATCGGACAATTTCATTAAGCTTTAAAAGAAGTCACTCTGCGCATGCTTATAAACACACAATTCGCCCCGGAAGGATCACAGCAACGGACTAAACTTGAAAACCAAAGCTGCAGCATTTCATGAGCTCAATTCCTAACTTTTTTTTCTTCTCAAGGCTCGACAGCCCTAGTGGGCCTAGGCCTCCTATTTGAGGTTCCTCGATCACACTCAGACATACCACATTCGGTAGGACTCCTCTGGACCAGTGATCGGTCCGTCGCAGAGACTTCTACGTGACAAAACACAATACTCATAAGACAAAAATCGATGCCCCAAGCGGGATTCGAACCTGGAATCCCAGCAAGCTAGCGGCCCTAGACCCACACTTAAGCCCGCGCGGCCACTGCGATCGGCTACTAAATAACTTACTCTCTTTCTATTGTCGTCCATTACAGTTTTTTCCTTAGTGTTTATAAAATAGTTCTCGGTCTTGTCCTCTTTTAAGACATCGTAGTCTGGACACTGAAGACCATGGGAAATGCTAACATTGGTCTTGACAACAAAAATATCCAGTATATCATGAATGAACTGCAGATTCAAGTCTGCCATAGCCAGACTTCCGGATAACAGGAACACACGAGTTTCCATGACGACATAACGTGAAGACACCCCAAATACACGATGGAGCACAGGACGCTTGGAACAAGAAGGCAGGGATGGCATGCTGAAAAGACGGTAGGACAAGTGACGAGGAACGCGTCAACAAGCGGCAAAAAGACCCTGGCGCAATAATAACAATAATAGTAATAATAACTGAAAACTGGAGACAAAGGGAGAAACAGAACGTACAAAAGCGACAACTCAAGACCAAGCAATTAGCAGAAACTGTTTTAAAAATAAAATTATGAGTAATGAAACTGACGGTAAATTCCGGTCATGTAAACAACATGAAGAAACTACTGGCCACCTAATCACAGGGTTATCCATTTCGGCGAAAAAAGAGTACTCAATGAGACGCTGCAGAGTTGGTGCTTATTTATATTATTCAATACGCAGAACACAAGGCACAGAAACGACACAAAAACGGTACACACACACACACACACACATCAAATCAGTATGTGAAAATGAAGATGTAACAGTGTTATGGAACACCGTGTAGACACATACTGCAGAGAAGTTACGGCAAACAGGCCAAATACAATAATTTAAAAAAAAAGCAGGAAACATGTATACTGAGAGACGTGGCAATACCAGCGGACAGGAAAGTCACGCAGAAGCAGAAAGGAAAATAAAACACAATAGTTTATACATAGAGATACAACTACTGTGGAAAATGAAATGTATGATCACACCGATAATAACCGAAGCCACCAAAATAGTAACAAAAAAAGTTTAAACAAATTTCGAGGCCACACCAGGAAAACATTCAATAGATGCACTACAAAAGACATCTGTACTTGAAACACTACGCATAATACGGAAAGTACTGCATCTGAAACTAGAGGCCTGAGCACTGCATATCACCGGCGGTTAAAGGGGAGAAGTGCCAAGAAGAAAAGATGTGTGGCAAGAAACAAGGAAATAATTGATGATGATAATAATATTATCATCATCATCATCTTCATTCAATTCCTCATTATAAATGTGCTGGCATAACAGCCATAAGACCAACTGCGGACACAACACAAAACGTAAGAAAAATACACAAATACCATACAATAAAATGAAACATATAGAAAATAAATAAGACAGCACAACTAAAAACGGCAGTAATAATAATAATTGTTAAAGTAAAAAAATGTTAAGACGGAGAATCTGTTCCTGAATATAGTGACAGTACTGCTCCAGTCAATTCATTTTACTGACAAGCAGGCTTAGCCTTGCAAGGCCAGTTGCTAAGTCGACACTCGATAATCACCAACTGCACAATTACTTGGCAAAGGAAGAGAAAGCAGCAAGAATATACCAAGTAATTACAAATATCCCAACTAAATTACAACCACAATTCGCACGAAACGTCGGTAACCGAACTACTGTTTATGAGTTCTGATTTACTTACTTATGAAAAATATTTGCCTTTAACAAACCGTTAATCAAAACAAGCCTACCTAACATTATGTTCCTTCTGCAGTAACTGGGAAAGTACAAAGCGGCCAAACTTGGTCAGCTTCTCGAGTCCACACACCGTGGTCATCACGGACGCAGCAACCCTCGCATTATTATTATTATTATTATTATCATTCAAAACCACCCACATGAATACTGTATACGTACATTCCCTGCTTTTCCTATGCTTCATGGTCACACCTAACGACACCCAGTTTCAACATTTTCGAGGCTGGAATTGGGCACAACTTACCAAAAGGGTTTCTGGCCTTCATATAAGGAATCTTTCACATGCTGCCTTCTGAGTTTTGATACCGTGTAAATTCCCTGGCTTAAACCGACGTTTCGGAGAAAGATTCTGACTCACGTTCACAGTCGACAAAATCTGGCTTCCACAATTTGGACGTAATTCCGTAACGGCTGATATAGACAGCAGGTTCCTCTGAAACGACGGTATCAAAACAAAAATTATACGGTGACATGACAGGAAGGCAGAAGACCATCAAATATCCACTGAACCTTCCACCCTTGAAGATGAAATGTCTCGAAACGTCGGCCACCAGTCACCCAGCGCCGCGGCGTCACATCACAGAAGAATGAAGACCAAGGCCTACACTCTTAATCTCCCGTTATGCCAAGGTGTTGGTTGTGACTTAACATGAATGAAATTTTGCAAAACAGTAGTCATAACAACAAAACTAAGCTCTGGGCTGCTCCACTGAACAGACAGCTTCCTCTGAAATGCTTTCATCAGTACGGCGGGTTTGCTGATACTGCGAAATAATACAGCACATCAACTGTTCACTTCTCTTTTCCGTAACATATACGAAATCGGTTGGTTTTTACTCAGGTACCATAATCACTAAAATGGCAGTCAAAAAGTTGTAGCACGCAGCTTTCGGTTGTTCCCTGTTGTCATTTGTGCGTAGTCACCACTTAATGCGCACTGTAAATAATGCTTTAATATTTACATAGGAAGAACTTCCGTTCACCAGCAACAGACCACATTCCTGCAAAATGGTGACAAAAACTGTACCACGAAGATGAAACTACCGAGGTTAAAAAAAAAAACGCTCTTTCACCTAAGAATACCGAAAACCTGTAAAATGAAGCAACATATTTCTGCCGAGACTTGAGACTGAAATACAAGAAAATGGGGGAAACATGTAATGGCATTACGATATCAGTGTTCATGAGTTCACGTGTCAGTTCAAAAGCTACTATGGCGGAAAGGCAAGACATACACGCGCGCGCGGACCATCAGCATACCGTTCCGTTCAAAGGGAAGTCGCATGAACAAGAGTGAGGTGTTAACTGAAGAATAAGAACCAACTAGATGCTACTTATTGTTTTATTATACTTATGATAGGCTCAACATGTTTCGGGCACTACTATGCCCATCTTCAGGAGCTCAAGGCTATAGTGCTGATTACCACATGGGCCGCCCGGTTCTTGGGTTACTGTTGGTTGGAAGTTAGGTGCAGGCAGGCTGGATAAGCAACCCAAGAATCGGACGGCCAATGTGGTAATCAGAACTACAGTCGTGAGCTCCTGGTGATGGGCATAGCAGTGCCCGAAACATGTTGAGCCTACCGTAAGTATAATAAAACAATAAACAGCATCTAGTTGGTTCTTATTCTTCAGTTATCACAATGATGCATGGCCCAGTACACATCAAAAGGGTAAGGTGTGTTACGTACGAATGGAGTATGCATTTTCTTTACGAAAAGAATCGGAATACAGAAACCTGATGTTTATGTCACTTATGGAATGTTTTCCTAACCTAACACACAAATTATTTGACTTACAAACGATAAAATACTTTTATAAAGTCAAAACAATAACACTATCAATTACATACACGTCTGCTTTGGGGTTCGAATCGATTCACTCATTATTTATTATACAAACCCAACCCGAAAAACACGTCTCTACACACACGGAATGTTTTCGTTACTACATAACCGATAAATGGCTTATGATGTGGCTTTTATTGCAGTTTGTCATGTGGTTGATTTTATATACATATACACATATATATATATATATATATATATATATATATACACACGCACATTTATATATGTGTACATATATATATATAAATGGATATAGGTGGAGAGGTGGGGTGGGGCTGAAAGGGGTTACCTTAATAACGTCGCCGTGACGCGGAGTGGCACGGTTGATGCGCCACTCCGTTATTGGATTACTACCACAGCATCGTGACACGCAAGCCGTGCAGCTAACCAACCGATACAACTAACCAGCCCCGGGGCTTTTTGTTAGCTAGTTGAGTTGGTTTGCCAAGTCCGCCTTTGTGGCTGCTTCATTAGTTTTCATTACCTCCCCTGGCTCCAGTCGCACAGACGTACGAGTATATACGGCTCCAGGCCCACCCGTGCTCGTGTGGTTAATGTTTTTAGTCCCAAGTAACATGTAATGATAATAAAGGGAACGTGCAATGAATTGTACTGCAGCGGGAGCCACGTCGGCGACAGCCAGTGGTCTCTCTCTCTCTCTCTCTCTCTCTTCCTCCCCACACTCCCAACCCCCTCTTGCAGAGTTATTGTTCTCATAACTGTTCCCATTAGCAGAGCAGTAATCGAGTAAACAACCACCCAACATACAACCAATGCATTTCGTAACACATGAAATTACACTAGTCTAATAAAGCCACTGGTACATTTCGGGGAAGTCCAAACGGATTTACATGGTGCTTTCGTCATCTGTAACAATGTCGTTCGCCGGCTGCTCACGTAACAGCCTTACAAAAAGGCAAGGGCCGAAATTTTTAGAATTTTACCTGGCCCGACCCCGAAGTTAACTTCGTATGTGTTACCTGTACCCGATCGCAATCCCACTGCTTTTCATTCTAGCCCAATATATTTACAACCCGCTCTGGTTAGCGTCTCATTAACTACATTTCTTTTAATGCATAAATGTCAACAACCCTTACATAAATTAGTTAACGATGTTCTAGAAACACGAACTACAGCATAGCAAAATTAGCCACCGGTCTGTATGTCATGTCACACCATGCCTTAGCCGGCGACATACCATATGAACCACACAGACAACGACCGCTACTGCTGAGATGTTTAACAGGCGATGATAATTTGCAAATAAACGGTCAAATGAGCTGCAATGGATCGATGTACAGCCCTGCTGGTTTCTCTCGTAATGATGTACTTCGCGATTCACAATCACTTGTCAGCAAAGTGCACTTAAGAAGGAATGGCACTATCAAGAACCTCCCCTCCCCCCTGGCACTTCAGACAGTCTCTGAATTCCAAAAAGATATGGAGATAAAGCGGCCGGAGCATGAGCACGAACATGGCCATTTGCATATAAGGACAACCGAATCGAGGAATGCGTGCACAGGCATATCACAGAACGAGACGAATTTTGTGGGCTGTGAAATCCTAAGTGAATAATTGGCCCACCATACAATCTACCGCTTGGCAGACGAACTATGGGAGAGATTTTAACTCTCGTCTTTGACTCGTTTGGTACGCACTGGCCGCCCGCCAGTTGCCTGCCTGCCTGCCTGTTTCTACCAGGATATTCCCCTTCATGTTTGCACAGGGACATTATTTAGCTGTTCCAAATGACTCGTCTTTTCACGGCTTATTTATCTTGGCAGACCAACATGAAAGCATTCTATCGTCTTGATTCTGAGACAGGACCAAGTCATGTGTCCGGCCTCCATTGTGGGCGGTTCTCACACGTACATTATGTATTTTTAGACGCCATCTCGTCATGGAACGCATTTTAAAAGCACGGTTCGTTACATGCTGTAAGCGCCTCTTAGCTTCTCCGCGTTTTCTCGTCTCTGCAAACACACATCGCTGGGGAGGTGAATTTTTGGTTAACGACTACAGAGTACATACGGACTGCATAGCAACTCCGACCAAGAAAGAAAGCCTCCCGTAAATAAGCTATACCGCAGCAATTTTAGCCAAACTACACACAGCAAGGCCCTTCTTAAACGTGTGTAGATGCTTCAGGTGGCCCACTAATTTCTTGTTGTCATGCTATCTGAGGGTTCATTAGGGTGTCACAAAAAACCACTGATCAACTTAACCTGAGTCAGAAATACTCTCCCTTATCTACGTCCAGGTCACAAAAGCTGATTTTTCAGCGACGTCTCCCGGCCAAAATTTTGTAAACATTCCATTATTATCAATGCCGCTCTCCTTTGTTTCCACCATAACAATGGAATAAGCACGAGCATTCGCACGCTCCTGTATAATTTTCTTCGTTCCCACATTACTCCTCCTCCTCAGGAACCCTCAGTGTACGATCTTCCCTTAGACAGATGTACAGTAACAATACATAACAACAGGTAAAGCTGTCGTTCTATGTTGAATAAAGCTATAAAATGGCAGGGAGAGATGCATAACTCAGAAATGAATGGCAATATGCTTTCGCCATCTAATTGTATCTTAGGTAGGGCCATGAACGCAAAGGTAGTGGTACACGAGACCGATAGTGGTGATTCGTGTTCACACGCAGAGGTGAGAGTAAAGACAGCGTGCAATTACTTTAAAATGAAACCTAAACGTTAAAGTTCACACTATAACAGGCCACAAAAGGCCCAGAGGTGGAGTAGAGGTATAGATCTACTCCTTCTTTAACATCGGCGCTAGATGGGGTGGGTGGTAAATGCCACGCCCCGGCCGCTTTACCCCCGGGCAAGACCCGGTACCCATTGTATAGGAGGCTGGGGTCGGCCCCAGGGAGGTCTGGACGGGTGCGGAAAATCTTGCTCCCATAGGAATTCGATCCCCGGACCTCCAGTCCGTAACGATTCGTTATACCGACTGGGCTATCCTGGCCCATAAAAGGAAACCTAAACAAGTGGTAAGCAAGGAATTTAACCTTTTGGCGCCGGAATTATTTTTTAAATTTTAGCACACCCTGTATATAAAATGTGAATAATACAAGTACCAAATATGTTGGAATTATAAAAAAAACTGCATTTTGAAGAGAAAAAAACGGAGAGTATATACCATGTTTAAAATATTCAGTACCTATATTTGTTGAATAAATACATAAAATGCAACTTTAGAGGTTAGCGGTGCGGTACGACCACT
>Ga0123353_10009026_pt1 | contig 13700 bp, 12 predicted proteins | sample TergutLab28metaG_3_FD_92763 | JGI IMG/M metagenome (GOLD analysis project Ga0123353, IMG submission 92763) | Labiotermes labralis P3 segment gut microbial communities from Petit-Saut dam, French Guiana - Lab288 P3 | ecosystem: Host-associated > Arthropoda: Insects > Digestive system > Gut ... | reverse complement strand
GGACTGTATCACCAGCGGGAAGTAAAACTTGATAGCTCGCCACGGCGTGTAATCCGAGCGGTGGACCGGGTGGGCAGGCGGGTGGCTCATGTCAGAGCCTCAGCAGGTGACGCGCCTGTTCAAACACAGGCGACAGGTCAATTTTCGTGTTCGCGGCCCCGAGCGTGCCGTCGAACACGTGCGCCGCACCCGCCGCCGCGAGGCCGCTCAGGAAACGGGCGAACTTGCACTCTTTGTCGGACGGGACGTCTAGCACCTCGACCAGGGCGTCGCCGTAGGTGACGGCCTCGCTGATCATCCCCGTGGAGTCCGCCGTCACGAACAGGCGCTCGCACAGGGTCACGAACGCGGGGACGGGGTTGAACGTGTCGCGGCGATAGATGAGCGTGTAGTCGAACGGGTATCGGGCGATGACCTCCTCTGCCCACGCGGGCGTGCGCCGCGAGGTCGTGACCCAGCGCTCGCGCCCTTCCGTCAGGTTGAAGAGCGCGTCGAAATGCCGCGCGAGCGTCTCGGCGGTCATGGGCGAGAACGGCGTGGGACCGCCGAGGATCACGCCGGCCGCCGGGGCCTTCGGCGTGTGGCGCGTCTTGAACGCCTCCGTCGCGTCCGCGTAAAACGTCTTGTCTGTCGCCGTCAGGTTTACCGGGACGCGGATGACGTTCGGCTCGTTGGGCGGCTGGTCGAACGCCGGCGCCATGATGCAGTCGAACGTCGAGAGGCGGTAGCCGCCGGGGTAGAGGATGGCCGCCACGGGTACGCCGAGCCGACGCGCCATGACCTTGCCGGGGTAGAACGCCGTTGACCCCGCGCACACGACCGCCGCATAGTAGTCGTCGCCCGTGAACGCGCCCAGCTTGAACAGGCGTTCCGTGAAGATGCTGAAGCGGTCCGCAAGGAACGACAGCACCTTGCAGACGCGCAACGGGTAGCGGACCTCCACGCAGTCATACGGGTAGCCCAACGCCTGGCAAAACGCCCTGGACTGGTTCTCATGCCCGGCTTTCCCGTCAGAGACGATTAAAAGTTTCTTCATAAAAATTGAAATTCCCTCTGCGCCCCAAGCGGAATGCGGCCATCCTATAAACGGCAGGTCACTCGATAAGCCGTCCCCATTCCGCCAGCTCGCGGCGGCGCTCGCGCAACCACGCGCCCCTGTCCGTCCCCGGCGCCAGCGTGTCCGTCACGCGCGCCGTGCCGCAGGTGCTACAGATTGCGCCGTCCATTATAACCGAAACGCCGCATTCGGGGCAATGGTTTTCGAGCAGTTCCCCGCAATAAACGCACCGCGCCCCTGCGGCCGCATCCTGAAGGCGCGGCCAGAACAGGAGACGCTCCTGCACGAGGTAGGGGACATTCGCGGGGCACAGCGCATTCGGGCAGTACCCTTGCGTCCCTGCCGCGGCCGGCGCGGACACCGCGGCGGCGGCTGCGTCGGGCAACGCCACGCCGAGCAGCTCCGCGAGCTTCCCGACGCTCTCTGCGGAAATCTTCTCGCACTGCCCCGACTCCAGCATACTGATCGCCGACTGCTTACAGCCGACCTCCCGCGCGAGGCGGCTCTGCGTGAACCCTTTCTCGCGCCGCGCCTGCGCCAACTGCCGGCAAACCTCTATTGATAATTGAGCCATATCCTCCCAAACACCTCTTGCGCCCGAAACCCGAGGCGCCTGTTCATGGGTGTGTAGTATGCACCAAATCCGCCTCCACCGCAAGCGTAAATTACCGACATCTTATCAACAGGGCTAATATGCTAAACATCAATAAGTTACGTAATTTTCAAAAAGTTATTATCACTCTTTTATAACCTGAAAGGTGATAATGTTGATAACCTGTTTATATCTGAACGGTTAACGGGTGATAACAAAAAAAGGGTGGCGGCATGAATGCCCCACCCTTTATTCTACCTCGACCTGACAATGCTACTTTTTGGGAGCAGCCTTGGCGACCTTGTTGAGTACAGCGTCTTTGGCGGCCTTGGCCAAGCGGAACTTGACGACCTTCTTCGCAGGATTCCACTTCTCCTCGCCCGTGCGCGGGTTACGGGTCTTACGCCGGGCCTGATCACGCTTAATCAGTTTGCCCAGGCCCGGGAGCATGATACCCTTCTCTTCTGTTTTCGCGCCAGCATAAGCAACGGCCAGCAATGCCTCATACGCGGCAACGGCCTGTTTCTTCGTAATCCCGGCGGCCTCTGCGATGGCTGCCATAATCTCGCTCTTCGTCTTCGGTGTACTCTTCTTTGCCATAATGACTCCTTGTCCTAAGATGAAAACATAGAATACGTCTATGTCACGGGTATTACAATAGAATGATTTGCGCAAAGAATCAAGGGGAAAAATAAAATTTTGTTATTTTTTTTTGGACCGCGGGCCGCGGGCATTATCGGGGGGCTGCCGCCCGCCGCCCGTTGCCCGCCGTCCAAAAAAAGTTCTGCGCCCGTCACCCTAAAAAAGCGGCCGTAAAATCTGAATAAAAATTTTTATCCAGCCCTTGACATTCGGGCGGATTTAATGGTTAAATGTTATTTTAATTTTGGGGGTGTCGTTGCACACGCGGCGCGGCATCTTACAAAGTGTGGTGCGAAACCGAACGAAAGGTCTCAAGATGAAAAGACGTGAGTTTTTAGCCGCCACGGCGGTTGCGGGGGTTGCCGCGGTGTGCGGTACGCAACGCGCTGTCGCGCAGGGCGCGAACCCGGCCGATAACGGTATGCCGAAACTGTCCCCGCCCGAGAAGCCGGCGAAGCTGAACCTATGCCTCCAGTGGGGGATGATCCCCGGCGGGGAGATGAAGCAGAAGCTCGACTTCCTCGAGGCGAACGGCTATCAGGCGGTTGAGATTCAGACGGGCGACTGGCTGCTGAAAGAGGGCGAGAAGCTCAGCAAGGAGATGGAGGGGCGCAAGCTGTTCATCGCCACCGCGTGCGGCGGGAGCCAGTTCGACTACATCGAGCAGGACAAGCGCGACGCGGAGGTCGCCAAGTTCCTGCCGCAGCTTGAGGTGCTGGGGATGCTGAAGTCGCCGGGCCTGATCATCTGCCCCGCGCGCGGCATGGGCGACCGGAAAATCGAGGCGACAGGGGAGGTCATCAAGGCCGAGAACCTGTGGATGAACATGCGGGCCCTGCGCAAGGATTTCGTGGAGAACACGGGCAAGCGGCTGGCGGAACACGCGCTCAAGCACGGCACGTCCATCGTGCTGGAGCCGCTGCGGCGCGGCGAGACGCCGTTCCTGCGGCAGGTGCTGGACGGCGCGGTGATGGCGCGTGACATCAATAGCCAAATCGGCGGCACGGGCGCGACCGTGATGGGCGACTTCTGGCACATGGAGCAGGAGGAGTATGAATTTTTCGGGCCGTTCGCGGGCGCGGGCAAGCTGCTGACGCACGTGCATATCGCGTCGCTGCGCAAACGCCAGATTCCCGGCGTGGACGGCGACGCGGACAACTATGTGGCCGGGTTCAAGGGTCTCAAGTTCATCGGCTATCAGGGCGCGGTCAGCCTTGAGGGCGGCGTGCCGAAAGACGCCAACAAAGAGGAGTTACTCGCAAACATGGTCAAGCTGCTGCGCGAGCAGTGGGCGATGGCCTGATTCACAAATCGCGGGCGGGCGGTTTCCCGCTTGCCCACAGTATGACAGGGAGAAAGACAAGATGCAAAATCGCAGAGAGTTCATCAAGGGTTCGACGGTGTTTGCGGCGATGATGGCCGCGGCGCCGACGGTGTTGCGCGCGCAGGGCGCGAAGAAGGTGTTCAAGGTCGGCATGATCGGCGCGGGCGGGCGTACCTGCGGCGCGTTCGACGACCTGCGCAAGGCCGCGCAGGGGATGGGGCATGACACCGAGCTGGTCGCGGTGTGCGACTTTTTCGAGCACAAGGCGAAGGGCGCCTCCAAGCGCTTCAGCGAGGAGAAGGCCAAGGCGTTCTGGGGAGCGAACGGCTACAAGGATGTCGTGGCGATCCCCGAGATCGAAATCATCGTGACGGCATCGCCGCCGGCGTTCCGCCCGCCGCAGGTCCGGGCCGCCATCGAGGCCGGCAAGCACGTGTTCGCCGAGAAGCCGGTGGCCGTGGACGGCCCGGGCATCCGCCACTTCCTCGAGACCGCGAAGCTCGCCAAGGAGAAGAACCTCTCCCTCGTGGCCGGCACGCAGCGCCGCCATCAGAAGGGCTACCTCCTGCAAGCGCTCGCGCTGCAGCAGGGCAAGCTGGGCAAGATCGTCAGCGGCAACGTTTACTGGAACGGCACCGTGCCCTTCATCCGCCGGCGCGGCGAAAAGAACAACGCCGCCTACCTGACGGACAACTGGGTGAACTGGACGGAGATGAACGGCGACCATATCGTCGAGCAGCACGTCCACAACATTGACGTCGCGAACTGGTTCCTCGGGCGCCCCCCGCGCACGGCGAACGGCTTCGGCGGCCGCGCGCGCCGCAAGACGGGCAACCAGTACGACTTCTTCAGCATTGACTTCGACTACGGCGACGGCGTGCATATCCACAGCCAGTGCCGGCAGATTGACGGCACGAGCGGCAACGTGAGCGAGCATTTCCTCACCAACACCGACATCGAGATTTCCGGCGGCGGCAAGGTCTGGAAAGTCGGCGAGAAGGACGGGATCGCGTTGGCGGGCGACGTGTACGTCAACAACGGGAACACGTTCCGCATCAAGGACGGCAACCCCTACATGCTCGAACACGAGAACCTGCTGCGCGGCTTCCTGAAGGAAGTCCCGATCCTCAACGAGGGCGAGACGGTTGCCATGTCCACCCTCAGCGCAATCATGGGGCGCATCTCGTGCTACACCGGTCAGGTCGTCCGCATGTCGGACCTTCTGGAGAACAAGGAGTCGCAGTTCTTCAACATGGAGTGCAAACCCTCGTGGCAGGACTTCGAGGCTGCCGCCGCCAACAACGGCGACGTGGCCATGCCGGAGTACGGCGACGACCAGTGGCCGCTGCCGGGCAAACCCTGCACCCGATAAAAGGAAAGAAAAGAGTATGTCACATTTCAATCGTCGTGATTTCGTCAAGGGTACCGCACTTGCGGCCGGTTCGCTGGCGCTGCCCGGCCAGGCGCAGATGGCGTTCCCGAGAATCGCAAAGGTCTCCCCGCGCGTCCGCAAGCCCAGCGAGAAGCTGAACGTCGCCGTCATCGGCGTCGGCGGCAAGGGCTGGTCGAACTGGGAGCCCATGTTCAACTGGGGCCACAACATCGTCGCGCTGTGCGACGCTGACAAAGGGCAAGTCGAGCGCGGGATTAACAAGGTTAAGGAGAAGGATCAGGTGGCCAAGGGCTACACCGACTATCGCAAGATGCTCGATGAATGCAAGGACCTGGACATCGTGACCGTTTCCACGCCCGACCACACGCACGCCCCGGCCGCCATCCGCGCGATGAAGCTGGGCGCAAGCGTCTATATCGAGAAACCGCTCGTGCGCACCATCTGGGAAGCGCGTTACCTCGAGCAGGTCGCCAAGGCCTACGGCGTGCACACGCAACAAGGCAACCAAGGCAGCTCCGACAATAACCTGCGCCGTTCCGTGGAAATCCTGAACTATGGCATCCTCGGTAACGTCAAGGAAGTGCATGTCTGGACGAACCGCCCGGTGTGGCCGCAAGGCATCACCGTGGAAGGCTCAGACCCTGTGCCGGATAACCTGGACTGGGATTCCTGGATCGGCACCGCCCCGATGCGCCCGTACAAGAATAACACCTACCACACGTTCAAGTGGCGCGGCTTCTTCGACTTCGGCACCGGCGCGTTCGGCGACATGGCCTGCCACACCATGAACCTGCCCTTCCGCGGCCTGCAGCTCGGCGCCGTGACAAGCGCCGAACTCTTGAAGATCGAGGGTAAGAACAAGGACACCTACCCCAGCAAGAGCATCGTGAAACTGGTGTATGCCGCCCGCCCGAACCTCACGCCCGTTGGCGAAAAAGGGCTGCTGCCCGCCGTGGACCTCTACTGGTACGACGGTAACCTCAAGCCCTCTGCGGACATCATGCCGCAGGTCATCGCGACCTTGGGCGAAGTCCCCGGCACGGGCTGCCTCATCATCGGCGACAAGGGTACGCTCGTCAGCACGAACGACTACGGTGCAGACTCCTACATCGGCCTCAAGGGCGAGGAGAAGATGACCTCCACCAAAAAGAAGGAAGTCTTCGAGCGTATCCCTGAGTTCATCGTGCGCAACAGGGGCGGGCAGCAGCAGGAATTGGTTGATGCCGTCAAAGGCGAAGCCAAGTGCTACTCTGACGTTGACCACTCCGTCCCCATGCTCGAGAGCATGTTGGTCGGGTGCATCGCGCAGCAGGTCGAAGGCAAGCTGACATGGGACACCAAGAAGCAGACCTTCAAGAACAAGGAAGCCGACGCACTCCTCAAGCCCCACATCCGCAAGGGTTGGGAATACTAAGGCGGCGCGTCTGTATTCAAGTGAACAACGGGGCATGAGGTTCCGCCCATGCCCCGCTGTTTTGAAAACTAGAGAAGGAGGCAATCAGATGGCACATGTTACAAGACGTTCGTTTCTCTCGCATACGGCGGCCGCTTCGGCGCTGACCGCATTCCCGTTCATCCGCGCTTCGGCGCAGGGTGGGGCAACCCCGAATGAAAAGGTCAACCTCGCGTGCATCGGCATCGGCAATCAGGGCGGGGGGGACATTGACTCGCTCGTCAAGAGCGGCCTGTGCAACGTCGTTGCGCTGTGCGACACGGAGATCGGCGGCCCGCGCACGCAAGGCGCGCTCAAGAAATTCCCGGACGCGCCGCAGTTCACCGACTTCCGCAAGATGTTCGACAAACTGGACAAGCAGATTGACGCGGTCCTCGTCGCCACGCCCGACCACTCGCACTTCGTCGCCTCAATGGAGGCCATGCGCCGCGGCAAGGGCGTGTACGTCGAGAAGCCGCTCGCCCACTCGTTCCACCAGATTGACCTGCTGATGGCGGCGGAGAAGAAATACAAGGTGGCCTGCCAGATGGGCAACCAAGGGCATTCCGGGGGCAACTATTTCCAGTTCAAGACCTACGCCGAGGCCGGGATGATGAAAGGCGTCACCAAGTTCGTGGGGCACATGAACGGCGGCCGCCGCTGGCACAAGTGGAATGGTGAGGTGGACAAAATCAAGGCCGCCATCGCCGCGCCCGCGAAAACCACGGTGGACTGGGACGCATGGTTCGCGCACGTCGCCGGCCGCGAGCCGACGGAGCAGTACCTCAACGGCGACTGGCGCTGCTTCTACGAGTTCGGTAACGGCGCGTTGGGCGACTGGGGTGCGCACATCCTCGACACGGGGCACCGCTTCCTGCAATGGGGCCTGCCGACATCCGTCGAGCCGATCAAGATGACCGGTTGGAACCCGATGACGTTCCCGATGCAATGCACGCTGCTCTTCAAGGTGCCTGCGCGTGGCGAAGGCCTGCCGGCTTGCGATGTCTATTGGTACGAGGGGCAGAAGAACTTCCCCGATCTGCCCGAGGGCTTCGACGGCTCCAAGGTCACGACGGACGCGCCGGCTTCGGGCGGCGGCTCCGACGCGGGCAAAGACCTTCCTCCCGGCAAGGAGATTTACGGCGACGGCTTCGTGTTCAAGGGCAGCTCGCACGGCTCGACGCTGTCGGCCATCGGCCCCACCGCCGAGGCGATGAAAGCGAAGTTGCCGAAGTACCCGTCGAGCCCGTCGGACCACTACAAGAACTTCCTGCTGGGCGTGAAGGGGCAGGAGGAATGCCGCTCCAACTTCGCGGTCTCCGGCCCGCTCTGCCAGTTCATGGCGCTCGGCGTCATCGCGACGCAGGTCAACGCCAAGGTCGAGTTCGATGTCAAGACACGGCGCATCACCAACCACGCCGCGGCCGACAAGATGCTCGCCATCGGCGAGCCTCCGCGCAAAGGGTGGGAAGACTACTTCAAGGTCTAGGCGAGAGGTCTGTAATTGAGGTAAAAAATGTCTCGTCGTCCCGTAGTCCGTAGTCCCGAAAGGTAACTTTGGGGACTACGGGACTACAGGACGACGGGACTGTAAAGGAGTTTCGGCGATGAAATATTTCCTGTTGCTTTTCCTGCTGGGCTGCGCGTCGTTGACGTATGCGCAACTGACGCCGTTGAAAGGTGCAGGCGCTAATAAAATAGAAGAGCCTGTCGGCGACGCGACGCCGGAGATGATTGAGGACGAATACCTGCGCGTCGCGAAGAAGTGCGGGTTGACCATCGGCTACACGTTGAGCGGCGTGACCGCAATAGTGCTTTCGCCCGAAGAGACCAAGCCGTTCCTGCCGCGCTTCTTCGCCGCGATGGATATTTTTCCTGTCCGCTTCCTGCGCGCGACTCGGCTGCATACCGTGATATTCTGCCGCGACCTCAAATCCAACGGGTTTCCTGCTGCTGGATTGGCGGTGTCCGACGGGCGCATCTACTTGGATGTGACGCATTTCAACAGCAAGACCATCTACCACGAGATGTTCCATATCGCCGACAATCTCCGTCATAACGAGAGCTGGACCAAGCTCAACAGCAAACAGTTCGCCTACGGCGGAAGCAAGTTCAAGCCAGTGGAGCTGGACAAGAAATCAAAGACCAAGGCGGAGGCGGTCAAGAGCGACGCGGAGATACGCAAGGATTTCGTCAGCGACTACGCCATGACCAGCGAAGTGGAAGACCGCGCCGAGACGTTCGCGTGGATGGTCGCAAACCCGAAGCAATTCGAGGCGATGACCAAGGAAAGCCCCGTGCTGGAGAAGAAAGCCCAGATCGTAAAAAAGATTGTGCGGGAATTCGCGCCCGCGATGAACAAAGACTTTTGGGATTTCATCGCCGACAGCGACGACGCCTCGCGTATGGAAGACTTCATGAAACGCGCGAAAATCAACGACCAACTCAAGAAAGACAAAAAAGCCCTTCTGAACAGCGGCTACACGAAGTGACGAAAAACGCTCCATAGCCCCCGTTTAGAAAGAGTAGCGACGGCTTCCAGCCGTTGTTTGCATTGCTGTCCAACGGCAGGGATGCCGTCGCTACATATCCTGTTAATCCTGTCTAAAAACTCTGCGTCTCCGCGCCTCTGCGAGAACATCCCCCCGAGTCATTGCCTCGAAGCGCATCCCGCCTCTTATCTCTTACCTTTGACCTCATCCCAGATCGCCTGCTGGTAACGGTTGGTCGGGGCAGGTGCCCAGCCCTCCTCGCAGGCCTTGCGGTAGGTGGTCTGGCGGGACTGCGCCAGGCCCGCCGCCTTCGCGTAGGCGGACACCGCCGCGAGCGTCGCGGGCGCGAGCTGGAAGCCGCTGAACGCGTCGAGGTCGTCCGGGGACAGCACAGGCCTGAACGGGCACTGCGGTGTCCCCGTGTTCCCGGCGCCCATCATGAGCCCCGCCGCACGCCAGATGCCCTTGCGCAGCCTCACGTCGCATGCCTCGCCGCCGGCGTCCAGGATGCGGGAGGCGTTGAGCGCCGCCCACCGGTCCTCCGGCGCGACGAGCATGGCGGGCCGGTCTTTGCCGGCGATGACCGCCACCACGGCGGCGGCATCCCCCGCGCCGAGCGCGGCGCGTATGGCCGCGGACGGGTCGCCGCCCTTCGGGGGCTTCCCGGCCTCGGCGCGTACCTTGAGCTTGAGCACGTCGCCCAAGAGCTTGGCCGTCTCGGCGACCGTCCCGCCGGCCCGGCCGCCGGTCATGTCCAGCAGCAACAGTGCGCCGCCCTGCCCGTGGGAGGTCAGCAGGCCCCCCGTGGCCGTGAGCATCCGCTCCTGGCGCTCTTCGGGCGTCAGCGCGGGCTTTGCCGCGGCCTCCCCCTTGGCCTCTTCCTTAACCTCTTCCGCCGCGGCGGCCGCCAGCGTGGCCGCTGCCATGAGGACAACAACCAAACCTCTCATAACGATAACTGAACCTTTCATCATCTCGCCTCCCCTTTCCCCATCTCCTCCAGCAGCGGGCGCAGGGCCGGCGGGAGGTGTATCGGCCTGATGCCCTTCCCGCGCAACGCGGCGTCCCGCTCCATGTAAAACCTCACGGCGCCCTCGGCGTCGCCGGCCCGCAGCAGTTCCGTGACGCCCCCCTGCGCCTCGCGCCACTCCCTGTGTGCCTCCACCAGCCCGGCGTGGTAATGGCCCAGGAAATCCTCCGGCGTGCCGCCGTCCGCGAGGTACTGCCTCAGCATCTGCTTGGCGTAGGCGACGTTATGCTTGCTCTCGGACACCGCCTCGGAGTCGTCGTCGTACAGCACGATGTCGCGCTCGAGGATGGCAATAATATTCGTGCGCTCGTTCGGCGGCAGCACGGGCAGGATCGGCGGCGGCCCGCCGGGGACGGTGTTCGCGATCCATCCCAGCACCTGCTCCGTCGCCGTCGTGAACGCCCTTGGCGGCCTCGCTGCGGCCTCCCTGGCAGGCGGCGGCTCACCCGTAGCCGCCTCCGCAACCACATCACCCTGCGCGTGCGCGGTCTCCGCCGGCCCGGGCTCTTGCGTCTCCTCTGTCCCTTGCGTATCCTCCCCAGATGTCGCCTGAACCTGTACCCCGCCCTGAGTCACTGAGGAGACCAAGGGGACGGAAGAGACCGAAGGGGTTGCGGACACAGGCTGGGCATCCTTCGCCCACGGCCACCAGAACCACAGCGCCGCCAAAACCACAGGCACGGCCGCCAACGCCCACAGCAGGACGCGGCGCACCCCTTGGGGCGAGCCGCCGCCCGCGCCGGGCCGCGCCTCGGACACGGAGAGCGGCACGCCGCCCAGCGCCTTGACCTCGCGCATCGCCCCCGCGCGGTCGGCGGCCTGGACGGTCCCCTTTTTAAGGCGGCCGTCCTTGTCGCGGATGGTATAGGTGAAGGTTTTCATAGTCTCTGGTTAAAAGTGGCGGCGGCATCCCTGCCGCCGGGCAACAATCCAACAACGGCTGGAAGCCGTCGCTACTTTAGCAATGCCGCCTACAGGTTTCTTTCTCTGTGGCTCGCGGGGACACTCGCCCTCCAACGAGCCATACCGTTTCCCACGAAAAAGACCCCGCCCGTCAGGCTGGGGTCTCTTCCTGTCTCGTGAAACAATTACTTGCGGAACCTGCGGCGCAGGCCGACCGCCGCCGCGCCCAACGCCAACAGCGCCATCGCCGTCGGCTCGGGGATGATGGGCATCCACGTGGTGCTGCCACTCACGCCCGCACCACCCCAGTTTCCCCAAGTGGGGTTGAACTCCGTGGCGGCACCACCTGCACCAGGCAGGGTGCCCCCTATGCGTGCCGAGAGATTATAATTGTCAGCATTTAAGGGGTTGGCGTTGTCGAAGAGGACGAAAAACACGCCTTGCGCGGTAGAATCCACAAAGACATTCTTAAATCCTCCGAGAGAGACAGCTGTCAGCCCGCCGGGAGGAGTGGTCAACGTCTGCCCATCCCCCAGCGCCACGTGGGAGTTCGCGCCGTAAGTTGCTACGGGCGGTACTATGTCAAACACGCTGTCCAGCCCGGCATAATAGGCCTGGAATCCCGCAATATCCCCTGCGGCGAGGAGCAGCTCAACCGCCGTGCGGTCCGCGGCGGTACCCGTCATGGCGTAGCAGTAGCCAGCGGTACCGAGACCTGTTCCGTTTACAACCCAGTTGAAAGATGCCGCCTGCGAGATGACCGCAAAGGTCGCAACCATAGCGATAACGATGAACTTTTTCATTTTCTATTCCTTTTCTTTTTCGTGGTTTAAGACTGCCCCCCGCGCGGCAGGGCCGCACGGGGGGCAGAGAGTCAAAGCGCCGACGGGAACGTGACTTTCGAACCGTTCACGCTGGATAGGATGAATCCCGCGCCCGGATCCAACGGGATACCCGAGTCATCAGTCCCAAAGTCCGATGTCCAGACGGGGGTAGCGCCGCTATAGGTCACATCAACCCATACGTATGAGTCAGACGCAACCAGCCCAGCGTCCAAAAGCTGGAGCGAATCTATCCACTCTTCCAGCCCCGTGAACTTGATGTCGCCCAACGTGATGGGGACTGGCGTCGGATTGCCCAGAACGGTATAACCAGGGTCGCAATCAATGATGATATCCTTGGCCTCGACCTCGCCCGCGTTCCCGATGATGGTGGCCGTGCTGGAGATGATGACAGCTGCGCCGCGGGGGACAATCACACCCGAGTCGTCAGTCCCAAAGTCCGATGTCCAGACAGGGGTAGCACCGCTATAGGTCACATCAACCCATACGTATGAGTCAGAAGCAACCAGCCCAGCGTCCAAAACCTGGAGCGAATCTACCCATTCCGCAAAATCACCCGTGATCGCGCCCAGCGTCATGGGCGTGTCAAGGCAGCCGCAGAACATCGGGGCGAACACGGTATATCCGTTCTCCCCCGGCGTCTTCACATAGCCGACAACATTGCTCGGCACGCCGTCGGCGGCCATCACCAGACCTGCGACCGCGCAGGCGGCGAATACTGTAACTAACTTCTTCATAATCATTTTCTCCTTCATAAAAGGCCGAAGCCTAGTTCCTAAATGAGCCTCCAGACCCATTTGATGATTGCACTTTACCACACTCGGTAAAGCAACGTCAACAACTTTTTCGAAAAATAATACTTTTTTTAATGATGGCGGTTTCATGCCAGCACACACCTATGCGCTAAACACGTCACGCCGTTTCGGGGAGCCACCTGCCCAAAACCACGGTTGGACCAACCAAAACTTGATCGCCGCTTCTCCCGGACTTGCAAACTCATTCGGATTTCGGACGACTGATATGCCGCGCGGCCGGACGGTTTTCATAAGGCAACGTAAAACCGTTTGCTCCGGATTGCGACCGTCAACCTATCCGCTCAGGACAGCACCACGTTTTATAACGAAAGAACGAACAACAGAACTATCGTGGCCTCCGCCCGTGGGCGTATATGCCGCAGCCTTCCTCTAATCCTCTTGACAATCTCGGGGATTAAATCCCTTCAACTGCCACCCGATTCATCAATCAAAGAACCATTTCCCACTCAAACGGAAAACACCGATTTGCCTAACCGACACTTTCCCTTTTTTAATCGTGAGAACACTTTAACATACACGACCCAAATAATGCAAGCATTTTTTTCAAAAATTTTTATTTTTTTATTTTTAGCGGTTTCCGATAGTATTTCCACGTTGCGCCGTTCGGGGAACGTGTGTTATCATTCTCCAACATTCTAAACGAGGTGCGTATGTCAAGTATAGGAAAGTTGTTTTGCGTCATTGCGCTTGTGTGCCCGCTGATGGCCGTTGCGGTCAGGACGGTGGATACGGAGCGAGGGGAGTTCCAGCATGGGCCGGTGCCGCCGCCGGTGCCGGTGCGTGCGTCGGACGTTTCGCCCACGGTGGCGGTGGCGCAGCGGGATGCCCACGGGCTGGAGAATCTTGCGCTACGTCCGGAGGCTGTCGCGTTTGCGTCCAGCGTCCTGTCGGGTCACGCCATCCATCAGATTGCCCACCTGAACGACGGCAAGTTTGGCAACAGTCACAGTTGGATTGCCGGAACACATTCCCCGGCTTGGGCGGGCATTGACCTCGGCAGAACGTTCTATGTGTGCCGTGTCGCGTTGGGGAGCGACTCGTCGGGCAAGTTCCATGACCGCGCCCCGCGAATGTTTTCCATTCAGGCGGCAATGGACACCAACGCATGGGAGACGGTCTATACCTACACGGGCGACCCTGTGCATACGCGCACGGTCTTCACGTTCAACCCCGTTCAG
>Ga0123353_10009025_pt1 | contig 13702 bp, 13 predicted proteins | sample TergutLab28metaG_3_FD_92763 | JGI IMG/M metagenome (GOLD analysis project Ga0123353, IMG submission 92763) | Labiotermes labralis P3 segment gut microbial communities from Petit-Saut dam, French Guiana - Lab288 P3 | ecosystem: Host-associated > Arthropoda: Insects > Digestive system > Gut ... | reverse complement strand
TGGGAGCGAACGCGTACGCGAACCCGAGCACGACAGCCAGCATGCAAGGGTGCGTCGCGAGGAACTTGACGCTTTCCTTTTTTCCCGCCTTCGTAAACAGCGACAGCCCCGCAGTCCACATGAGTATCCTCATCGGTATCAGGAATATCGAGCCGTAAAGCACCCCTATCGAACCGTACACCGCCCCCAGGACGGGCAGCCCCAGGAATGCCGCGTTGTTGGTTATGGTCGTGTACTTGAGTATGATGCTCCGTTCGGGGGGTATCTTTATGTACAGGACCTTGTTCAGCAGGAAGACAAGGAATTGCAGGCCGAACGCCGCCAGCAGCACTACCAGGCTCTGCTGCAGCATCTGCATCGTGATGTCTTTGTGGAACGCGCTGAAAATGTTGCACGGCAAAACGACGTACAGGACTATGTCTGTCAGGTTGGCCCTGCTGCTCTGGGACAGCAGCCCTCCCTTGGTTATGCCGTACCCAAGCGCGATCATTATGAGTATTGCCAGTTGTATCTGTAAGATATTATCACCGTCTTGTTTGTTGGGATTGGGAAACGGGTTGGTGCAGGTGCGGGATGGGTTGGTGCGGGGACGGCGGACGCAGCGAGCGGCGTCCCTACGATCTGTTGGTTGTCAACTGTCAACTGTCAACTGTCAACAGTCATCTGTCATCTGTCATCTGTCATCTGTTATCGCGGTACGCCGCCCTGATGCCGGCCGAGAAGTACAGCGAGCCCAGGGCGCACACGACGCCGCCCTCCCCCGCCCTTTCAATGGCTTGCGCCACGCCGCAGCCGACCGTCTCGCATGCGAACACCGGCATGCCTCGCCCCGAGAGCCTTTCCGCCAGTTCCCGAACGCCCATGGCCCTGTCCGAGAACGGCCTGACTACATAGAATGCCTCGGCGAGCGGGGCGATGACCCCTATCATAGCGTCTACGTCTTTGTCCGCCAGCGCCCCGAAAACGAAGACTATCTTCCTCTCCCCGAAATGCCGCCTCAAGCTGTCGGCTGTCGCCTGCGCGCCCTGCGGGTTGTGCGCGCCGTCCAGGATAAACACAGGGGCGCGTCCAAGCACCTCGAACCTGCCGGGCCATTGGACGGACTCGAGCCCCCCGACGACGTCCTCGTCGCTGATCGCATATCCCTTTTTGCGCAGCACCTCCAGCGCCGTTATGGCCAGGAGCGCGTTCTTCGGCTGGTAGGCGCCCACGAGAGGAAGGTTCACCTGCCCGTAGGGCGCGATGTCGAGCCGCGTGGCTTCGAGCGAGAATTCCTGGCCCGTTATCCTCGAAAAGTCGGCCCTGCCGAGCCTTGCGCCGCGCTCCTCCGATACGCGCTCGAACACGGCCTCGACCTCGCGCTCGCCGCCATAGATCACGACGTCGCCGCCCCTTTTTATTATTCCCGCCTTGGCCGAGGCGATGTCGCCGATCCCCGGCCCCAGCTCCGCCACGTGGTCGTATCCGATGAGCGTGATCACCGCTACTTCCGGTACGCCGATCACGTTCGTTGAGTCGAGCTCTCCGCCCATCCCGACCTCGAGCACGACGATGTCGCTGCTGTGGCGCAGGAAGTACCTCATCGCCAGCGCCGTTATCATCTCGAATTCTGTAGGCGGGTCCTCCATGGCGTCGGCGACGGGGCGCATTTCGTCGGTCAGGCGTTCGAGCTCGTCGTCCGAAATATGCTCGCCGTTCAACTGTATGCGCTCGTTGAAGCACAGCGTGAATGGCGAGGTGTACAGGCCCGTCCTGTACCCTGCCCTCTGCAGGACCGCGGCGATGCAGGCGGCTGTCGAGCCTTTGCCGTTCGTCCCCGCGATGTGGACGAACTTCAGCGACTGTTCGGGGTTGCCCAGCGCCGAGAGAAGCGCGCGGGTGCGCTCCAGCCCGGGCTTGCTCCCCCGCCACTTGACGCTGCTTATATACTCTAGCGTTTCCGCTATGCCCACGTCGTTTCCCATCTCCCTTAATGAGTTCCGTTCTTCGTTTCCAGCTCGCCCAAAAGCTCCGACACTGTCTTGTTCAGGGACGGGTGCAGCTCGTTGGGTGCGATTTCGCTTAGGGGAAGGAGCACGAAGTCCCTGACGTGCATCTCCACGTGGGGTATCCTGAGCCTGTCGCAGGACATGACTAGGTCGTCGTAGAGCAGGATGTCCAGGTCGAGCGTCCGAGGGCCCCAGCGGACGTCGCGAATGCGCCCGGTCTCGTTTTCCAGGCGAATCAGCAAGTCGAGCAGCTCGATCGGCTCCAGCAGCGTATCGAGCTTCAGGCAGCCGTTCAGGAAGTCGCCCTGCTCTTTGTATCCGTAAGGCGCCGTGCTGATCAGCTTCGATACCCGCAGGACCTTGCACCCGCGGGCCTTGTTGAGTTCTCCCACGGCGAAGCGGAGATGCGACCTCCTGTCGCCCAGGTTCGATCCTATCCCCAGGTACGCAGTGTGCCTGCTACGCTCGATCTCTACCGAGACCGTCTCGACTCCGACCAACTGCGGCGCTTCCGGCTTCTCCACTTCGATCCACACCTTTTGCAGCGGCGGGTTTTCGATGAGTAGTTTTTCGGCCAGGCGTTCCGCGACCGTTTCGATCAGGTTGAACGAGTTGTTCTTGACGAAGTCCTTGATTCCGTTGCATATCTCGCCATAGTCCAGCGTTTTTTCAAGTTCGTCGGACAAGCCCGCGACCCGCAGGTCCGTATAGAGAGAAGCGGAAATGATAAACAGTTGGCGTTTCGTTTTCTCCGGCGGAAACACGCCGTGCCTCGCCAGGACCTCTAGTTTTCTGATGTTTATCTTGTCCATAGTCCCCCGCCGCCACGAGGGCGAACACAGTTCGCCCCTACGGATTGTAAACCGACTGCCGATGGTAACTGTCCCATGGGCGGACACGCAGGTCCGCCCCTACTGTCCGTATCTGTTAATTGCTATTGATGATCGCCTCGGTCATGGTTACTGTCCGTCTCGTCTCCTTTACGTCGTGGACGCGCAGGAACGAGCACCCGCGCATAATGCCGACGACCGACGCCGCCAGCGAGCCTTCGACCCGCTCGTTTACGGGCAGGCCGAGCGCCTTGCCCACGACGCTCTTTCTGGAGGCGCCGAGGAGCACGGGGTATCCCAGGCGCCTCACCATGTCCAGTTGGTTTATTGCCGCCAGGTTCATCTCGTGCGTCTTTGCAAATCCTATGCCGGGGTCGAGTATGATCCTGTCGGCTGGTATGCCGCTTCCCTTGGCCAGCGCCGCCGTCTCCTCCAGGTCCCGGAGGAGGTCGCTCATGAAGTCCAGGTAGTCGATGCTGGCCCTGTTGTGCGCCAGGCAGCACGCCGCGCCCGCTCCGGCGATCACGCCCGCCATGCCCGGGTCGCGCTTGAGCCCCCAGACATCGTTCACGAGGCTCGCCCCCGCGCGCAGCGCGGCTTCCGCGACGGCGCCCTTCCATGTGTCGACCGACAGCGGGACGTCGAAGCGGCTGCGCAGCTTTTCTATGACCGGCACGGCCCTGTCGATCTCTTCCTGCGCGCCGACGCCGACGTGGCCCGGCCTCGTCGACTCGCCGCCGACGTCGATAATGTCCGCGCCGTCCCCGACCATGCGCTCGGCGTGGCGCAGGGCGCTGTCATGCGTGGCGCACTTCCCGCCGTCCGAGAAGGAGTCCGGCGTCACGTTGAGTATCCCCATGATGTAGCATCTGTGCTCAGTGTCGAACTCCCTGCCTCCAATAATCATACGATCAGTACCTTATGGGCCATCCTCCGCAACAACAAACACGGAACCGCATCCAATAATTTTCCATTTTCAATTTTCAATTCTCAATTTGGGCTGCACAGCAGCCCGTTAGCACCCTATGCCCTGATCATCTCCAGGAACAACCTTTGGCGATCGAAATCGTCCCTGAACAGCCCCCTCGTCGCCATCGTCACCGTCTTTGCCCCCGGTTTCTTGACGCCCCTCATCGTCATGCAGGTGTGCTCCGCCTCCACTACGACGATCACGCCTTTCGGCTTGATGAAGCGCTCTATCGCGTCCGCGATTTGGACAGTCATCTGTTCCTGGAGCTGAGCCCTGCGCGCATAGACCTCGACGGTCCGGGGGATCTTGCTCAGGCCCGCCACCTTTCCGTCAGGGATGTAGGCGATGTGCGCCATGCCAAAGAAAGGCAGCAAGTGGTGCTCGCAAGTCGAGTAAAAGACGATGTCCTTTTCCACGACGAGCTCGCTGTCCGGCGCCGGGAACTGCATCGACAGGTGTTCGCCGGGATCTTCGTCCATCCCGCCGAACATATCCTCGCACATCCGCGCGACCCGCTCGGGCGTCTCAACAAGGCCTTCCCTGCCGGCATCTTCGCCGATGCCTTCCAGGAAGAGCCTCATCGCATCCGTTACCTTTTCTTTATCAATCACTGAACATGTTTCCTTTCGTGAGAAATACCGCGAACAGCAGGCCATATCGGGATCATGCGCACCCTCTATTGTCCGTTTCCAATTTTCCGTCCTCAATTCGGCTCCAAAGGAGCCCTTAAGCTATAATAGCACAGAAACGCATAATAGCAAGCTTTGCAAAAGAAAAGTGGACATTTTCTCGAAAACCGTGTATTATTGACGGCGAAGCGTCACAAGGTGGAGGGCGGCATGATTTCAGAGAAAATGATAAAGCTCACGCAGTCGAACAGCGTTATCCGGGCCATGTTCGAGGAAGGGAACAGGCTCGCGGCGCTGCACGGCCGCGACAACGTCTACGACTTCAGCCTCGGCAACCCGAACTTCCCGCCGCCCGCCGCCGTCAGGGACGCAATAGTAGGCCTCGCGGGGAGCGAGAGCCCCGTCGCGCTGCACGGCTACATGACGAACGCCGGCTTCCCGGACGTCAGGCGCGCGATAGCCGACTCGCTGAACGCCAGGTTCGGGACGTCGTTTGGCGAAACGAACATCGTGATGTCCGTCGGCGCCGCCGGCGGCCTGAACGTGGTGCTGAAGACGCTGCTCAACGCGGGCGACGAGGTCATCGTCATATCCCCGTTTTTCGTGGAGTACGGCAACTACGTGGGCAACTTCGACGGCAGGCTCGTCATAGTCCCGGCAGACCCCGCCGACTTCCAGCCGGACCCCGCTGCGCTCAGCGCGGCGGTGACGCCAAAGACGAAAGCGGTCATCCTGAACTCCCCCAACAACCCCACCGGCGTCATCTACACGGAGGGCTCGATCGCGCGGCTCGCGGCAGTCCTGGCCGAAAAGGAGCGCGAGTTCGGATCGCCGATCTACATCGTGTCCGACGAGCCGTACCGGGAGCTGGCGTATGACGGGGCGGTCGTCCCGTTCCTGACTAAGTTCTACAAGAACACCATAGTATGCTACTCATGGTCGAAGTCGCTCTCGCTGCCCGGCCAGAGGATCGGGTACGTCGCGATCCCGGGCGAGATAGACGACTATCGGCTCATTTTCGACGCGGCATGCATCGCAACGCGCATCCTCGGCTTCGTGAACGCGCCTTCGCTGATGCAGAAGGTCGTCGCGAAGTGCCTCGATGAGGCGACGGACATCGGCGCATACGACGAGAACAGGAAGCTGCTCTACAGCGGGCTGAGAAGCTGCGGCTTCGACCCGGTCTTCCCGCAGGGCGCGTTCTATATTTGGCTCAAAACTCCCGGCAGCGACGGGGAGTTCGCGGACGCGGCGAAGAAGCACCGCATCCTTGTCGTACCAGGCTCGGCGTTCGGATGCCCCGGCTACGTGAGGATCGCGTACTGCGTCGCGAAAAAGACCATCGAAGCCTCCCTGCCGGGGTTCATGAGGCTCGCCGAAGAGCTCGGCTGCGCCAGACGGAATTGAAAATTGAAAACGGAATTAGCGGGACTCAACTACCACAGTGAAAGGAATTGACTCATATATGCAGGAAAGAAAAGTGATCCTGTCCGGCATCCAACCCAGCGGGGCGATGACGCTCGGCACCTTCCTCGGCGCGCTGAAGAACTGGGCCGCGCTCGCGGACGAGTTCGAGTGCTACTACATGATCGTCGACATGCACGCGATAACGGCGCGGCAGGACCCCGCAGTCCTCCGGAAGACGCCGCTATCGCAGCTCGCCCAGTACATCGCCTGCGGCCTCGACCCGGAAAAGAACACGCTCTTCATACAGAGCCACGTCCCCGCCCACGCGCAACTGAGCTGGGTGCTGAGTTGCTACACGATGTTCGGCGAGCTCTCGCGCATGACGCAGTTCAAGGACAAGTCCGCGAAGAACGCCGACAACATCAACGCGGGGCTGTTCACCTACCCTGCCCTGCAGGCTGCGGACATCCTCCTGTACCAGGCGGACTACGTGCCCGTGGGCGCGGACCAGAAGCAGCACATCGAGCTGACGCGGGACATCGCGGTGCGCTTCAACGGGCTGTACGGCGACGTCTTCAAGCTCCCGGAGCCGTACATACCCAAGATCGGGGCCAGGATCATGGACCTGCAGAACCCGACGGAGAAAATGTCGAAGTCCGGGATCTCCGAGGGTGGCTGCCTCCTGCTGCTCGACAAGCCCGAGGACATCGTCCGCGCGTTCAGGCGCGCGGTCACGGACAGCGAGACATGCGTCCGCTTCGACCCGGAAAACAAGCCCGGGGTTTCGAACCTGATGCAGATCTACTCGGCCTGCATGGGGGCCGGCTTCGACGCTATAGAGGCGGAGTTCGCAGGACAGGGCTACGGCGCGCTCAAGCAGCGCGTGGGCGAGGTCGTCGTCGAGACCCTGCGCCCGATTCGGGAAGAGGCGCTCAGGCTGCTTGCCGACAAGGCGTACCTCGAAAGGGTCTACACCGAAGGCGCGGAAAAGGCTTCCCGGGCCGCCAACAGGACGCTCAGGAAAGTGTACAAAAAAATCGGGTTTATTGAAAGCAGAGTCAGGCAATCCCCTTGAGGTTGCCGCCAAAGGGTGCGTAATATGCCTTTGTACTTGAAAATAGTCATTTCAGTGGCCGCGGCTCTTGCGACCAGCCTTGCCGCGACCCCGCTGGTCAAGCGCTTGGCGGTCAAAGTGGGCGCTGTCGACAATCCCACGGACTCGAGGCGGGTCCACAAGATCCCGACTCCCAGGCTCGGCGGCCTCGCGATATTCACCGGGTTCCTCCTGAGCGTCCTTTTCCTGGCCGACATAACGCTCCAGGTCCGGGGGATCCTGATCGGGGCGGTCATCATAGTCGGATTGGGCGTCCTCGACGACATCTACTCGCTGAAGGCCTACGTGAAGTTCGCCGTCCAGATCGTCGCGGAGCTGGTCGCGGTGTTCCACGGGGTGCAGATCGAGATTTTCTCGAACCCCTTCGTGTTCAGCGACGTCGACTACGTTTTCCTGGGCGTCCTGTCCATCCCGATAACGGTTCTCTGGATCGTCGGCATCACGAACTCGGTCAACCTAATCGACGGGCTGGACGGGCTCGCCGCCGGCATATCTACGATCTCATCTGTAGTCGTGCTGGTAATCGCGCTCATGGTTTCGGACACGAACGTCGCGATAATAATGGCCGCCCTCGCGGGCGCCTGCATCGGTTTCCTGCCGTACAACTTCAACCCGGCAAAGATATTCATGGGCGACACCGGGGCCCTGCTGCTCGGGTTCGTGCTGGCTACGGTGTCCATAATAGGGCTTTTCAAATTCTACGCGGTAGTATCTTTCGCGGCGCCGCTCCTCGTCCTTGCCGTGCCGCTGTTCGACACGTCGTTTGCGTTCTTCCGCCGGATCTTCAGCGGGAAGAACCCTTTGATGCCGGACCGCGGGCATTTCCACCACCGGCTGATCGACTTGGGGCTAAGCCAGAAACAGGCCGTCGTCGTCCTGTACACGATAAGCGCCTTGCTGGGGCTCGTGGCAGTGGTAATAACGACAAGGGACGACATAAGGGCGCTGATCCTGGTCGTCGCCGTCCTGGTTGCGGCCGCGATCGTTTTTTTCGCGTTCAAGGGAAAGCATAAGAGATGAGCACAAAAAGGATAATGGCCATATCGATCGTCGGCGCGGCCCTCATAGCGGCAGCCATAGCGCTGATGCTGCTGACCTCGTTCCTTGGACGCGACAGCGACGCGGCGCAGCTCCCGGATACGCCGGCTTCGTCCGAGGGGCCGAAAGGGACGGCGCCGGACACGCTTGACCTCGTCGAGGTGACGCCGGACACTGTCCAGGCAGTCGTCTCGGCCTTGGCGCGCCCGGAGGCGTACAGCCGGGACCTGGTCGTTGAGAGCCTTTGGGAAGGCGGCAGCGCCACCTTCGATATCGCCGTATCGGTGTCCGGCGGCGTGACGTCGCTGAGCGCTGTGCCGCCGATCGGGCCGACAAAGAGGATCGTCGTCACGCCGGACATGCTCTATATCTGGTACAACGGAGACCGCGTCCCGTTCATCGGCGACATCAGGTCCACAGGCGAGGGCCACAGGACCGCGGACGAATGGCAGATGCTCGTCACTTATGAGGATATCCTCGTTCTCGACAGGAACGACATCATCGACGCCGGGTACACCGTGTTCGGCGGCGAAGACTGCGTCTATGCCGTGTACAGCTCCCCGCTGCTCGGCAACACGCGGACTTACTACATCTCGTCGGAACTTGGGCTTGTCGTCGCGGCCAAGGAGTACGACAATGCCGGCGCGCTGGTTTACAGCCTTGCTGCGGGCGCATGCAGCGTCGGAGTAGCCGACCCGGCGGCGTTCACGCTTCCGGACGGGACCGTGCTGCTTGGGAGATGACCCTTCGCGCACACGAAAGGAACATGTATGCCATGAAAATACTGGTCATGTCCGACTCGCACTGGAACACGAAATCAATGCTGATTGCCGTCGCGAGGGAGTCGCCCGGGCTGATACTGCACCTGGGCGACCACGACTCGGACTGTTCCGCCATCGAGGAGGGCTTCCCCGAGATACCGATCCGTTCCGTCAGGGGCAACTGCGACCGAAACTCCACCGGGCCCGACCGGGTTGAGTTCACGCTCGGCGGGATGCTTTTTTTTATGACCCACGGCAACCTGTACAGCGTGAAGGCCGGGTACTCGCCGATCATTGAGGCTGCCAGGCGCAAGGGCGCCGCCGTGCTGCTGTTCGGCCACACCCACGTCCCATACTTGTCCGCCGGAGGGGGCCTCACCATAGTCAACCCCGGCAGCATCGGCATGGGCGAAAAAACGTATGCCGTCCTTGAGACAAGGGACGGCACGGTAGAGTGCGAGATAAGGAAGGTTTAGCGGGGGAAATTGAAAATGGAAAATGGAAAATGGAAAATGGAAAATCGTAGAATCGTAGGGTACGTTTCCGTGTCTGTTGTTGCGGAGAGTAGTATGGCGCGACCTGCGGACCGTATTTTTCGGCCTACGTTGCGGCTTATAAGCTAAAATCCTCTTCGGGCAGCCCCGCAAGCTTCAGGTCAGGCACGTATTCGGGCTCGCGCTTTGTCGGCTCGTACAGAAATGAGCCGCAAAAGCCGTATCCTGCCATGATGCCCCTCTTTGAGCAGATGAACTCATCGTACCCCAGGGCCGTGCCGAATCTGCAGTACGCGCAACTTGGCTCGATTTTGCGGCTGAACAGCATAGCTTACCTCGATTCACAATCAGCGACTCACAATCCACCAATGGATTTTATCATGTTTTGTTCAAAAGCACAACACTAGTTTTTTGTGGATTTTCAGTTTTCAGGCTGCGAAGCAGCCCGCCCGTTGTTGTGGCGGCATAGGCTTGCGATGCTGCATGCGGCGCAGGCGGGGCTCCTCGCGGTGCAGACCGCGCGGCCATGCAGCACGAGGCGGTGGCAAAAGTCGGACGACTCCTCGGGAGGCAGAGCCTCCCGTAGCGCCGACTCTATCTTCACGGGATCTTCGGAGGCGACCAGCCCGATGCGGTTCGAGAGCCTGATGCAGTGCGTGTCAACCACGACGGCGGGCTTTTTGTGTATGTCGCCCAGCATCAGGTTCGCCGTTTTCCTCCCTACCCCCGGCAGCCGCAGGAGCTCCTCCATCGTGCCGGGCACGCGCCCGTCGAACTCGCCGATGAGCATTGCCGCCGCAGTGACAATGTCGCGGGCTTTCGTCCTGAAAAACCCGCAGGGGCGGATTATGCGCTCGAGCTCCGTCGCTTCCGCGCCGGCAATCGACTCCAGGGACGGGTAGCTCCCAAAGAGTTCCGGCGTCACTTTGTTCACGCGCGAGTCGGTACACTGCGCGGAGAGGCGCGCGGAGAACAGGAGTTCGTAGTCCTTTTCGTATTCGAGAGCGCAGACGGGTTCAGGGTAGTTTTCCTTTAGCAGTTGGATCAGTTCGAGGATTTCCGCGTTAGCAAGCATTCGGCTACCTCCGACCTTAAGCAGCACGGGTTCGATCCCCCGCTGCCTACCGCTTGACGGTAAAGACATATACCGGGGAAGCCTTCTCGGTCGTGACCGCCTTGTTGTCCTCGTCAAGGCGGATCACCGTCATGTCCACCACAGTGACCGTCAACGGCTGGTCGCCCGTATAGTTCGCGAAGTTCAAAGTGCCTACCAGCTTGTCCCCGGCGGAGAAGGCGTTCGAGCCGGCGTAATATCCAAAATAGTGCTTCCCGTCGGCTGTCATGAAGGGCGAGGCAGCGGCGCCGTCGAGGAGAGGCGTGAACGACGTAAAGGACAGGGCGTCTTCGTTGCTGATGATCAGAGCGAACTCGATACCGGCGTAGGCCTTGGATTCACTCACCCTGAGGTCGACGGAGAAGCTCCCCTGCCCGGCCGGCGCCGTTACGGTGTCCTTGAGCTGATTTTGGCTCGATTGTTTGGGCGGCGCCGGCTCGTTGCCGTTGGCCGCGCCTGTTTCCGCCTGCCCGGGCTGTGCCGCTCCGTTGCCGTCGGCCGCGCCCGTTTCCGTCTGCCCGGGTTGTTCCGCCTCGTTGCCGTCGGACGCGCCCGTTTCAGCCTGCCCGGGCTGTGCCGCCCCGTTGCCGTCGGACGCGCCCGTTTCCGCACCAGGATCAGTTTGCCCGGTCTGCGCCGTCCCGCCGCCGTCGGCCGCGCCTGTTTCAGCGCCCGTGCCCGTTTGCCCGGTCTGCGCCGTACCGTCGCCGTCGGCCGCGCCTGTTTCAGCGCCCGTGCCCGTTTGCCCGGTCTGCGCCGTCCCGTCGCCGTCGGACGCGCCCGTTTCAGCGCCCGTGCCCGTTTGCCCGGTCTGCGCCGCCATGGTATCGTTGGCCCGGTCCGCATCCGGCCCCGCTGGCGAGCTCAGCAAAAGCACGTGCATGACCACTACTGCGGCTGCAACAACTGTTACGGCTCCTATCGGTATCCATCTTTTTCTTATGATTCCCAAGAATTTCTTCACTATGGAAACTTCTCCTTCCCTTTCTGTCCATCGGTTCTCGTACTGTCCCTGGCCCTTTCCATCTCGAAAAAGAGCTGTTACGCCGGAACCACCTCATTGCCAGCGCGTTCTTTTCGCGCGCAGCTCATTCGCAGTCACAGGGCGCAGCCGGGTCGTCGGCGCCGCCGGTGACCAGGGCGTACTTGTCCCCCAGCAGTTTCATGACTTTTCCCGTCTCGCTGTCCTTCAGGAACTCGTGCTCGAACATGAACAGGCCGCCCACGACCTTGCCGTCCCTTATGAAGAACAGCTGCGGCATTGCCACCCTCTTCAGATTCGGGTCGAAACCCGCGTCGCCTTCCTTCTGTGTGACTGTGTCGGTCGGCAGGTAGTCCCCCAGGAGGGCCAGGACGCCCTTGTAGCTTTCGTTGTTCTCGGCCCTGTCCTGTTCGATGTCGTAGTAGAAGACACTCACATTTTCCTCGCTCGCGAAATCCAGCATTATGGGCACTAGCCGCCTGCACCACGGGCAGCCCGGCCTGCCGAAGTACAGAAGGCCCGTTCCGTTTTTGAGAAAGCCAACGAGCTCGCCGTAGTCCATATAGACTACGTTGTTCTCCTCGTCAATTGATAGGGGCGCGTACTGCGGGGCGCCGTCGTCGTTCAAAACGCCGTTGAGCGCCTCATACTCCTGCTTGAACCTCAGCGCGCCTTCTCTGTCCGCCGGGCCCGCCTTGGTAGTCAGCAGGACCGTCTTTGTCGGCCCGTCCCATCCGACCTTGAACCCCAGCGCTTCGGCAATGAACCTGACAGGGACGAATATCCGCCCTTCTATGGCAATCGCGGCAACGTCCATGGCGACGACTGCGTCTTGCCCGCCTTTTTGCACCAGTATGTCCATGCCGCCCTTTTTCAGCACGACAACCGTCCCGTCTTCTGCGGTTGCGGTGACAGTGCCGGCGCCGGCGTCCCAGGCGACCCTGGCGCCAAGGGCCTCGCTGACGAACCGGACCGGGACAAATGTCCTGCCGCTTTCGATGAACGGCGGGACGTCTGTAGGGACGGTCTCCCCGTCGAGCTTCATGGTCATGCCGGATGCGGCGGTTGCCGCGTCCCCTGCCCCGTCGCCGGCTTCTTCCGCGTCGTCCTCCCAGAAGACGGCTTCTATTGTTTCTGCCGCATACCTGGTGACGACGAATACGTCGTTGACTTCGTCAAAATCCTTTGCGCAGCCGCATTCCGGGTCTACAAACCTGAACAGTGTGAACCCGCTGTTCGGCAGCGCGGTCAGCTCGAAGCGCCCGAACGCTTCCTTGGCATACGTGATGCTCACAGGTTCTCCGGACTCGGGGATCAGCAGGAAGTCGCCAGCGGCCGTGAAGCCTTCTTCGGCGTACTCGTCCGCCAAGCCGGCGCCGTCGATGAAGTAGCCGCCGTCCCTTTCGAAAAAGGCCAACTGCGACCCGTCCTCGCCGAACGCGCGGACTTCCATCCGGCCGCCTACGCTGCACGTGAACGCGTGCGAGCCCTTGTCAACGGCGTCGTCGCCCACCCATGAGGCGAACGCCGCAGCCGGCAGCGCCGAGAGGACAATGGCGGCCGCAGCCACCGCCGCAATGATTTTTTTGGTCATCATAAACTTTTCGCCCCTTATATTCTTTCTGCTAGATTTTTTAGTCCGCTTAAGCTGGCATAACGCAAACAAAAAAAACAAGTTGTTTCGTTACCCTCGTCTACTAGCCACCAGCCACTAGCCACCAGCCACTTGCGGTCCGCAGACCGCGTTAATATGGCTACACGCAGCACTCCCTCGGGCCGGCCGGTCCAACCCGGAGCCGGCGAGAGGCGCGCCGGGTTCGAATCCCGCCCCCCTTGGTACGCCAAAACGGGCGCACATTGGCGCCGGCAACAAAAAGCTATACTAGGAAAACCCCCGGACCCGTCGCACGTTGTGTCACGCAAGCATCACTTTTTCAAACAGAGTTGCTTTTTAATGGTAGGATTATACTCCAAATACAAGATATTTGCAATACTAAATGCACTGCTAATGCCGTTTTTTTCGAGAACAGCACAGGAACATTACGAAACAACTGTTGAAATGTGCGCGGGATTTCTGTATAATGTGCTGTATTCTGTCTTTTGGAGGAACAACCGTGATAAGAGAAATGATGTCGTACATATCGAGCTGCGACCCGGAGGTCGGCGAATATATACGCTGCGAGTTCGATCGCCAGCGCAGGAACATAGAGCTGATCGCTTCGGAGAACTTCGTCAGCGAGGCCACCCTGCTTGCGGCGGGCACCGTGCTGACCAACAAGTACGCGGAAGGATACCCCGGGCGCCGGTACTACGGCGGGTGCGAGGAAGTGGACAAAGTCGAGGCAATCGCGATCGAGCGCGCGAAAAGGCTCTTT
>Ga0123353_10009023_pt1 | contig 13703 bp, 11 predicted proteins | sample TergutLab28metaG_3_FD_92763 | JGI IMG/M metagenome (GOLD analysis project Ga0123353, IMG submission 92763) | Labiotermes labralis P3 segment gut microbial communities from Petit-Saut dam, French Guiana - Lab288 P3 | ecosystem: Host-associated > Arthropoda: Insects > Digestive system > Gut ... | reverse complement strand
GAGGAAGATACAAAGGCGGCGGGCACTCTTTTTTCTCTTGGCACACCTTCTGTGTTTGTTGCTTGAAAAACGGAACTACCCCTTCTCCAAAAAGTGGTATAGGATTCAACGGAAGCTGAATGTCTGCCTATTGCTTCACCAATTGGGCGGGTAATACAAGTATAATGATCTTCATAATATTTGGTAATAAGTCTGAATATTTGATGGTGTTGCTTTATATTTTTGTTATAAGTTAACTCCCAGTATGTTTGAGACATAATAACAACAAACACTGCGAAAGCCACGGTTAATCCCAAAATATTGAGGAAAGAAGCGGTTTTAAAACGGCTGAGGGTGAGCCAGAAATTTCGGAGGAGGTTTTTCATAGTGGTTGATGATTAATGATTACTACTGATGCGTTAATTCTTTTTATATTCATATAATTAATTATAAACCAAATAAATATAAGCGTTCTTTGATTTTTTGACTTGAATTGATGTAACTTTGCATTTTATATTTAAGTATGTTAAAAAAATAACAATAAGCGGGCGATATTACCGTTTTTCATCTGAAATTTTTACCGCAAAGGACGCAGAGATTTTACGCAAAGGACGCAAAGATATAATGTAAAAAAATGAATTTATATGACAGAGAATGAATTATCAAAAATTGGCACAAACATTAACCTATTTAAAATTAAGCAACTGTAAATTAAGACTATTAATCAATTTCAATACTGTTTTATTGAAAAATGGCATAAGAGAATCGTCAATAATTTATAGCATTCTGAAATAAAATCTTTGCGTCCTTTGCGTAAAATCTTTGCGTCCTTTGCGGTAAATCATTTTCAAAACTCCTCTGAGAAAATTCTTAACAGAGCAACGTCAATTCAATCAAGATGACAAAGAACAATTAGATTTATTTTGTTATAAAAATTAATGCATCAATAATAATTAATGATTAGTGGATGTCAAAAATCGTGCCAAGTTGTTTAACTTGTTTAATATCAATATTTTAATAATACAATGAAATGATTTAGTGTAAAATTATCATACAGTAGTTGTATAATTTTTTGACAAAAAACTAAAAACTTTTCACTAACCACCAATCGGCTAAATAGACTCTTCTGCAATAAAATCCTGATAAGCGGTTAAAACCTTTGCACGGGAAAGAAATCCAACATAGGTACGGTCTGTGCCGATGATAGGTAAATTGTAGTTTCCGGTGCGCTTGAATTTTTCAATCACAGTTTTTGTAGAATCATCTTCATACACAAACTCTTCCGGCTCAATCATTAAATCTTCTACAAAAACCGTGTCATATTTGGTTTGATCGAAAATAGTTTCACGGTGGTAGTCCATCACCAACAATCCTGCGAATTTCTGTTGTTCGTCAATAACTACAAAAAGATTACGGGTTGATTTGGCAATCACTTGAATATAATCCCGCAGGGTGCTGTGGCTGGGGATTACAGCAATGTCGTGGTCAATTAAGGAGTGCCAATTTACTTTTCTCATCGCAAAATGGTCTTTGTTATGAGTTTTTAGCTCTCCTTTTTCCGCTAATTTTTTCCCATACAGTGAATATTTTTCGATAGGAGAAACAATCAGGTAGGATATTGAAGAGGTTATCATTAAAGGGATGAGGAGAGAATACCCTGAGGATAGTTCGGCGGTAAGGAAGATAGCAGTGAGTGGGGTAAGCATCACACCCGACATAATTCCTGCCATTCCGGCTAATACAAAATGGAAGCAAGGCAGTTGCAACCCAAAGAAAAAGTTCAGAGATTGGGCAACAAAGAAACCACAAAACCCACCGATAAACAATGATGGGGCAAAAGTTCCTCCAACCCCACCGGAAGCTGTAGTTACAGACATGGCAATTACTTTCAGTAAAATAACCGCCAAAATCAAACCTAAAAACAATAGCGGTATGTTTACAACAGAGTAAAAAGGAGAGTTTTTGAAAATTAACTCCGGTGCGTTTGAAGAGAGTATTTCATTTATTGAAATATAACCTTCTCCGTAAAACATCGGGAAAAGGAAAATTAGCCCACCCAAGAACAACCCCCCCAAGATACCTCTCAGGTATTTTCGTTTAATTTTGGAGAACCAACGTTCAACAGTTCGTAGAGTTCTTAAAAAATAGAGCGAGATGAGTGCCGTAAAAACGCCAAGTATCAAATAAAAAGGCACATATTTAACATCGAAAATATCTGCTGAAACAAAAAAGAGCACGTCGTGCCCCATAAATAGGATCGAGAGTACAATTCCGGAGGCTGCCGCAACCATCAGAGGGAGCACGGTTGCAGCTGTAAACTCAATCATTAGCAGTTCGATAGCAAATACGAGTGCAGCGATAGGCGCTTTAAAAACGGCAGCAAAAGCAGCGGTACATCCACAAGCTAACAGCAGCACCGTATTTTTGGGGCTCATCTTGAAATAGCGCGCCAAATTAGAGCCGATAGCAGATCCGGTAAGCACCATCGGCGCCTCCAACCCCACCGAGCCTCCAAACCCTACCGTAATAGAACTTGCCACCATTGAGGAGTACATGTTGTGAGATTTTAACAAGCCGTTGTTGTTGCTTATAGCACCCAGCACTTTGCTCACACCGTGACTTAAATCGTCTTTCACCCAGCGGGTTACAAAATGAATCGTAATCAATATTCCCAACAAGGGAAATGCTAAATAGAGGTAGTTGTGTTGCGCATACGGAAAGGCATTGCCCAAAAAAGAAGCCGTAATGTGTAGCAAGTTTTTGATAATGATAGCCGAAGTTGCCCCAAAAACGCCGGTGAAAAAACTGAGAAGCAAAATGGTGTGGCTAATCCCCAACTTTTCCTTGCAATAACGGCGCGTTTTGGAAAAAAGGGATACTAGGAAACGGGTGACTTTGGTAATCATAATAGAGGTTGCGAAAATCTATTTTTTTTTTGCATTTCATCAAAAAAAACTGCGAAAACTCGCTACACAATAAAAATTCTATATCCTTTTTATTTTATTTTTCAAAATACAACAAAATGTTATATATTTTTTTCAACTTTCATGCAGCCTAATCTACTTATTTCCATTATTAAACGCAACTCTAATGAGAAGTATTTAGGTGTGTAGTTCAGTGCAAAAATAAAACAAGTATCTCTATTTTTATATCCCACTGCTTCCAAATCCTCTTCTTCCTCGTTCTGTTACAGATAGTTCCTTTACCGGCTTCCAAGTAATTTTCTCATATTTTGTAATAACCATTTGTGCGATTCGGGTACCGTTTTGTATTGTAAAATTCTCGTTGGAAAAATTAATGAGAATTACTTTTACTTCTCCTCTATAATCGGCATCAATAGTGCCTGGCGTATTCAGTACAGTGATACCATTTTTAATCGCTAATCCGCTTCTTGGGCGTACTTGCGCTTCATAGCCTTTGGGCACTTCAATAAATAATCCAGTTGGAATTAAAGCGCGCTCAAGTGGCTTTAAAACAATAGATTCTTGTAAAAATGCACACAAATCCATGCCTGCAGAATGTGTTGTACTGTAAAGGGGTAATGGGTTATTCGATTGGTTTACAATTTTACAAAAAGCCATTATAAGAGATTTAAATGGGGAAGTTAAGATTAAAATTTGAGAGAAATCTCACTAATATCTAACGCTTAAAAATTAAAAAAAGTTTAACCTATATTTTTTTCTAATATTTTGACAAGATAATTATTCATTCTTCATGCCTACTAGTCTATAAAACTTGTTGGATTCACTACAGAGATTCGTAAAAAAAGATTTCCCGATTTCTTGTCCTATACCTTTATTAACGAATGGAACGTCTCCCAAAATACTAAAATTAGAAATTAAATGCTTTATTTCTGACCAAAAACATAGTCTTATTTTCATATTATATTTTTTATATTTTTGCACCCCTCAAAAAAAGAGGCTCTTTTTATTGTAAAATTTTAAAAATTAAAAAATAACGTAATGCCAACAATTCAACAGTTAGTTCGAAAAGGAAGAAAACAGTTAACCTCAAAAAGTAAATCAAGAGCATTAGATGCGTGTCCGCAACGTCGTGGTGTTTGTTTAAGAGTTTATACAACAACTCCAAAAAAGCCCAATTCAGCCATGCGTAAAGTAGCAAGAGTTCGTATGACCAACGGAAAAGAAGTAAATGCCTATATTCCGGGAGAAGGTCATAATTTACAAGAACACAGCATTGTATTGGTAAGAGGAGGTCGTGTAAAAGACCTACCCGGTGTACGTTATCACGTTGTTCGAGGCGCATTAGACTCCGCCGGCGTGAACGGCAGATTACAAGGTAGAAGCAAGTACGGAACAAAACGACCGAAAAAGAAAGCATAATTAATTTTAGATTTTAGATTTTAAATCGTAAATCGTAAATAAAATAGTTGCTTAGCCACCAAAATGGGTGAGACTAAGAGTAAATATTAACCTTTAAAATATTGAAGAAACCAAATGAGAAAATCAAAACCAAAAAAACGGATTACCCTTCCCGATCCAAAATTTAATGATGTGTTGGTTACAAAGTTTGTAAACAACCTTATGCTTCAAGGGAAAAAATCAATCGCATTCGAAATTTTTTATGAATCAATGGATATCATTGAAAATAAATTAAAAGAGAATCCTGTAGACGTGTGGAAAAAAGCGTTGGCAAATATTACGCCTGCTTTGGAAGTAAAAAGTAGAAGAATTGGAGGGGCTACTTTCCAAATTCCTACAGAACTTCGCCCCGAAAGGAAAGAATCTTTAGGGATAAAAAATATGATTCTTTACGCTCGTAAACGTCACGAAAAAACAATGGCAGCCAAACTTGCCGCCGAAATTATGGCAGCGTTTAAAGAAGAAGGTGCTGCTTTTAAACGTAAAGAAGATATTCACAGAATGGCAGAAGCCAACAAAGCATTCTCTCATTTCAGATTTTAATACAATGAACTTTTTGAGTGAAAATTTTTGTTGGGACACGGATACCGTGTCCCAACGGGTTTTTATGAAATACAACAAAAATCAAAAATAAACGATATTAATATATTTAATACAAAAACAATATGAATAAATTTTATCGAATTATCAATAACAGTTTAGGTTGGTTAATAGGAATTATTGCCTCATCTGTGTATATTCTAACCGTTGAGCCTACGTTATCATGGTGGGACTGTGGTGAGTACATTGCCACTGCGCATAAAATGCTGATAGGACACCCGCCCGGTGCTCCAACTTTCCAAATTATTGGTTGTGTTTTCAGCCTCTTCGCCGGAAGCGATCCCGCAATGGTGGGATTTTGGGTAAATGTTATGTCTGCTCTATGCAGTGGATTCGGCATTATGTTTTTATTTTGGACTATTACCCTGTTCGGTAAAAAATTGGTTGCCAATTTGGGAGGTTTCACTACGATGAGAACTATTGCAGTTTTTGCAGCAGGTCTTGTAGGTGCATTAACCTATACATTTTCTGATACCTATTGGTTCTCTGCTGTTGAAGGCGAAGTCTATTCTATGTCATCATTCTTTACAGCACTCGTTTTCTGGTGCATCCTTAAATGGGATGAGGAGTATGAAAACCCAAAACCAAACACAAACCCGCAACGGTGGTTGATACTTATCTTTTATCTGATTGGGCTTTCTGTTGGGGTACACTTATTGAATTTGCTTACCATCCCGGCTATCGGGTTAATTATCTATTACAGATTATCGAAAAATGCTACTTACAGAGGTGCACTCTTAGCCTTTGCATTTATTATTTTGGGTATCTCAATACTATATAATATTGGATGGATGTTTGCTATTTGGCTGTTTATCGTGGCACCTTTATTCTATGTTTCGTATAAAAATGGAGCCATTCGCACAAAAGCAGAGTGGGGTGTGCTTGGTGCGCTTATTGCCTCGGTTGCCGTGATGGGCTTTATTCTGTGGGGCATTATCCCCGGAATTGTAAGTTGGGCAGGCAAATTTGAAATTTTCTGTAAAAACAATATTGGGCTGCCTTTTAATGCAGGAACAATTATCTATTTCATTATTGTTTTCGGAATTATTGGATATGCCATTCGCTACGGCTATAAAAAGAAAAAACAACTGCTTAAATTATGCGCATATTCGCTGCTCTTCTTATTGATAGGATATTCAACATTTCTAACTATTGTTATTCGTTCTAATGCAAATCCTACTATTGATGAGAACAGCCCCGAAGATGCAGTTTCTCTTTTATCTTATTTAAACAGAGACCAATATGGTTCTTCACCGCTTATTTACGGACAATCCTATAACTCTCGCGCCAAATATGTTGACGGCTCGCCTGTTTATGTACGCGATGATAAAGCCGGAAAATATATTATTACCCATCTGCAGTCTGACCGTAAATACGACCCCCGCGATCTTATGTTTTTCCCAAGAATGTGGGATCCGCAAAGTAGATCGAAAGCCAATTATATTAATTGGTTGAAAAGTAAAGTGTATAATTCCGGTTCCATATCAGATAGGGAGAACATTAGAAGTTTAGAAAGAGGAAATTTGCCTACTATGGAACAGAATAAAGCGTTCTTACATTCTTACCAACTCAACTACATGTATTGGCGCTATTTTATGTGGAATTTTACAGGCAGACAAAACGAATTGCAGGGCATGGGAGATTTTAACAACGGTAACTGGGTATCAGGCATTCCGGTTATTGACAATAGGAGAGTGGGCAAACTTGATGAAATGCCTTACACGATGGCTCGAAAAGGATATAATACCTACTATTTTCTTCCACTTCTTTTGGGAATTATTGGGTTGATCTATTATTCGAGAAAAGACTTTAAAAATTCGTTTGTCGTATTTATGTTGTTTCTAATGACAGGTTGGGCAATCGCATTCTATTTGAATAATGCTGCGTTTCAACCGCGAGAACGGGATTATGCTTATGTCGCCTCTTTCTACGCATTCAGTATTTGGGTCGGGTTCGGAGTGTTTGCATTAATTGCACTGTTAGAAAAGTGGAAAAACAAAAAAGGACAAATTGCTGCTTCGGTTTTAATTGCCTTGATATGTTTGGGATTAGTACCGGGTATCATGGCAAAAGAAAATTGGGATGACCACGACCGCTCGCACCGATATACCGCATTAGCTTTTGCCAAAAACTACTTAGATGTTTGCGAACCTAATGGCATTTTCTTTACCATGGGCGATAATGAAACTTTCCCCTTATGGTATGCTCAGGAAGTGGAAGGTTACAGAACCGATGTGCGTGTGTGTAACCTAAGCCTCTTGCAGGGAAGTTGGTATATTGACCAAATGAAACAAAAAGCCTATAACTCTGACCCGCTTCCTATTTCAATGACTTGGGAACAATATCGTGAAGGCTCACGCGATCAAATTGCTTTTAATGTTGCAGGAAGTCAGTTTTTAAATATTAAAGATGTTATTGAATATATTAAAGACCCAAAGTTTGATGGGAAAAGTTTTATTGCATTACTACCCGCAAATCAAGGATATATTACTCATGGTGCGAATGTTCCTGCAAGTTTTTCAATTCCTGTAGATAAAGAAAAAGTATTGGCAAATGGAACTGTCCGTCCGGAAGACGCGGATTTAATTGTAGATAGAATCACTTGGAATAGAAGCACCACTGAAATTAATCAAATCATAAAGAACCATATGATTATGATGGATATTTTAGCTAACTTTGACTGGGATAGACCTCTGTACTTCTCAATTACCTCTGGTCCTGAAGCCTATTTCGGATTGGAAGAATATTTTCAGTTAGAGGGTTTGGCTTACAGGTTAGTGCCTATTAAAACCCGAATTGATAGAAGAACAGGAGAGGAAGGAAGAGTCAATACTACTACGCTACCTGACAAATTGCTGTATGATTATCCAAACCACGCAAGAGTGGACATAGTTAACAATCCCGAAAGAACTCAAAAACCGGTGTACCCTTTTCTTTGGGGTGGAATGAATGACAAAAGAGTATATCACCCTGAAGAAACCCAGCGACAATTTGCTGCTATTAAAAGGATTTATTTCCGTACAGCCAATCAATTAGCCGCAGAAGGCAATATTGAAAAAGCAGAGCAAATTCACGATAAATTACTCGAAATTTTCAATCCGGATATTATTCCCTATATATTAATTGGAAATCATGGCAGTGCCCTCTATTCTATTTGGCAAGCAGAAGCTTTGTTAAAGTTGGGTACCCCGACTGCTGAAGAAAAAGGACTAAAAATGATTGAGAGGATGTTGGATGAATTGAAAGTTACTTTCGAATGGTTTGAAAAGTGTGATGAACGTACTGTCTTAACTATCCAGGATGAAAATATCAGCCTCTGTATTGCGTATTTAAACAATATTGACAGAATGCTTTCCAATGAACAGCGTTTGTTGTTGAATGATAAATTTGAACAGATAAAAATGACGAAAACTATCACTAAATTACTATCCCAGGCAAGTTCAGAAATAGATTACTACTTCAAAAAAGGAGCAGATGCCCAACGAGAATTAGTTGACCAATTCAAAACAATGGTTCAGTATAGTGATATTGCTACTATGACAAATGACCCTGTGTTGGCAGACAATGTTAATCGCATGATGGAAGCAAAAATTAACATGATCAGCGCCGCAGACCCGCAGATGGGAAGAATGTTCTGGGATTATTTCCTTGGCGATGGCATTAATTATTAAGAGTTAATGATGAATGATAAATGATAAGATGAATAATTTCCCCCGCTTATTTTTCAATTTTTAATTTTTAATTCTCAATTAAAATGTATTACTATAAATTTAAAATTTCCTTCGACGAAGTAGAAGATTTTGAGCGCAATATTGAAATCTTATCTTCCGATAATTTTGAATCGTTCCATCACATATTGTACAAATCTATTGGACTTAAAGGGAACGAACTGGCTGCTTTTTCTATTTGCGATACCAAGTGGAACAAGAAACAGGAGATAACCCTTATTGACATGCAAGATGAAAGCGAGACTGAAACGCCAAATTATGATGCTGAAGAAGAGTTTTCAACCTCCTCAAATATTCCAAAGTTTATCATGAAAGATGCTGTGTTAAAAGATTTTATTACAGACCCACATCAATATTTAATGTACGAATATGATTTTATTAATCCCAAAGTTTTTTACATAGAATTACTCAAAACATTACCGGCAAAAGAAAACGAGAGGTATCCTTGTTGTACTTTATCGTTAGGAATTTTGCCTGTTGAGACTGATGAGAATGAAAAATCACTCCATCTTGAAGATGAATTTATGAACGATTTTTTAGATGAAATTGACGCGGATGATTTAGAAGATGGTTTTACTGAAGATCAAATTTGGAATGATTCTCAAACAGAATTTGATTCATTTTAACACCCCTATAAATTACAGCGCATTCCTGAAGCAAGTAGCATGTCCAAAAAACGATAGCGGTAATAACTACGCCTGTGTGAGATAGTTTTAGAAACATAGGTCCCTGGCTAAAGAAAGTAGCACTGATAATATACGACATGAGTACAGTGGAGGTAATTAGCAATCCCCACCATAATCCAATGTTAAAATCGGAATTGGTGTCAATTTCTTTTTGTAAAATGTTTTTATCTAAGAGAATAAAATTGGTTTCATTGTAAATTTCAGCAAAAACCGCGTATGGTTTAATAAAGTTATAACCTGGGATAACCCAACTTAAGTAAGCCCAAAAAGGGGCGGTGCTTTTTTCCATCCAAGGTGATGTAATACGCAGGGTAAGAAGACTTTTATGTGTCCACAAAGCGAAAAAGACTACTTTTGTTACAAACAGTAAGATTGTAATCCATAACATTGCCGTGAATGTTGTTTTTTTTGAATGAGCCTGGTTGGTTAAATCGTCAAAAGGAACTTGAATGGCTTCAAAGAATATGGTTTGTACGGCAATAATAGAGTCTACTTTTGCCAAATCAACTTCTTTTTCGGTTAAAGTTTGTATTGTTCTGTCAATCTCTTCCTGATGTTCTTTCGCTTTCTTTTTGTCGGCAGGAATTGCCCGGTGTTGTAGTGTGTCTAATTTAGTAACATAGTAGTCAACATCGGCTTGTGCCTGGCGTCTGGGTCTTTCCACTTCGCGCAATTCAGCAAATGCTGCTTCATACACAGGGGTTTCTTTTACTAATTTAACATTTACCTTGTCAAAACTCAGCAGGCACGCCATAGAAACAACAAACATGCCCAAAATGAGTATGTTAACTAACATGGCATATTTGCCGAAAGAAGCATTTTGTGTGATTTTTTTCATATTAATGTTTTTAAAATTTCTTATATTTTTTTAGCGGGCAAAAGTAGAAAAATTATTTATATCTCTACAAACATTCGTTCAAAATTTCTTCTGTTACATTTCCATCTACATTACCACATTCTCCGAGGCGGACACCACGTTTTAAAAATCTCTCCTTAATAGTTTTAATAGTTTCAGTGCCAATGTTCAATTCTTGAAGTTTTGTAACTAAACCGATTGATAGAAAGAAATCTTCGCAATCGCGTATGGTTTTGTCAATACGTTGCTCTTCTGTCCCTTCAACAATATTAAACACTCTATTGCCAAACTGCAGCAGTTTTTTCTTTTTTTGTTCGCGCAACACCTTCATCGTCCCAAGCATTACGACTACAAGGGTTTGTCCGTGTGTAATCCCATGTAAGGCTGTGATTTCGTGTCCAATGAGGTGAGTTGCCCAATCTTCGGTAACTCCCATGGCGGTGAAGCCGTTCAATGCCATCGTGGCGCAAAGCATAAATTCTGCCATCGCTTCGTAGTTGGTTTTATTTACTTTTATCTTTGGTGCCAGCTCTATCAAGGTTTGCATAATCCCTTCCGACCAGCGATCCATAAGCGGAGATTCATCCGGTACGGTAAGATATTGCTCTAATACATGTATAAATGTATCGGCAATACCGCAGGCAATCTGAAAATCGGGCAAACTAAATGTTACCTCAGGATCTAAAATTGAAAACTGTGGACAGGAAGAATAGAATGCGTATTTTTCTTTTTTTTCAGCATTAGAGATTACGGCACCACGGTTCATTTCTGATCCGGTAGCAGGCAATGTAAGCACCGATGCAAATGGAATCATTTTTCCTATTTTAGCAGGCTTTAACACAAGATCCCAAGCATCTCCGTTGTATGGTATGGCAGAAGATATCAGTTTTGTGCCATCTATAACCGAACCTCCGCCAACAGCGAGAATATAAGAAATCTTTTCCTGCTTACCCAAGACTATTGCCTTGCGCAAAGTTTCAACAGTAGGGTTGGGCTCAATGCCCCAAAACTCAAAATAATCGAATCCCTGTAATGCGTTGCATACTTGTTCGTAAACACCGTTTTGTTTCACACTTCCGCCACCGTATGTAACTAGTATTTTTTCATTTTTTGGCAATTCCTGCGATAACTGTGCTATCGTTCCTTTTCCAAAAATTATTTTGGTAGGATTTTGAAATTCAAAGTTATTTTTCATTGAAAAAAAATTGGTATAAATTATTTAAAGCGCAAAAATAATCTTTTTGATTATCTATTACCGTTTTTACAAGGACAAACATATTAAAATTTTCACTACAAATTACAAAACGCATTTTTTAAATGCGTTTATCCTGCAGCGTAATGAGCGATAAGCGACTAAAGGATAGGTTAATAGCACACAACAATGATTTTATCATCCATATAAAAGTGGGTAAGTTGAATGGGATGTTTTTTACAAATAACCCCTTTGTTTTCATTTTTATATACCTGCAAGTCTTCTATAAAATCTAAATTTTTTGCAGCATACCATTTGTACATCGCTTCTTTGGCGCACCAATAGTAGTAAAGTTCCTGCAAATTGTTGATATTACAGCCGGCGATCTCTTCTTTGCTCATAAAGCGAGGATAAAGCGGTAAAATTCGGGGTGAAAGTTCTTCAATATCGATACCTACAGGCATATTTGCCAAGGCCACAGCAACACTGTTTTTAGTATGTGAGAATGAGATGTGATGATTTTTTATGAGAGGCTGCCCTGTTTCGGAGTAAGTGATCTCTATTTTGTTGGTGCCGAGCAGTTTAGAAAGTGCTATGCGACATGCCAACTTTTGAAGCCGCACCTGTGGCAGTTTAATGCTGCAAAGGGTGGCTTTATCTTCGGGCAATAACTGCAAAAAATTAAAAAAGAACACTTCCTCTTCCTCAATTTGCCAAACAGCAATTGAAACACTATAAGGAAGTTGCTTTATTAAGGTTAATGACATACTGATGATTAGATGATTAGGTGATTAGATGATTAGATAATTTAATGATTTCTTTATCATCTTATCATCTCATTATCTAATCAGTTTCTTCGTACTTTATCTTTTACTTTAATTAATTGTTTTTTCAGGGCTTTTATCACTTCGTCGGCGGCTTCTTCAAAAGTTTTGGCAATTTTGCTGGCGATGGCATCGTTTCCTCTAATCTTGGCACGAATTTCAACACTTTTATTTTCCGGTTTTTCTGTGTTTTCCAATTTCATGGTAATATCAAAACCGATAATACCATCGTGAATTTTAGATAATTTTTCTAATTTTTCGGAAATGAAAGTTTCCAACTTTTGGTCTGCTTTAAAGCGCACCGAATTAAATGAAATGTTCATAAAACCTCCTTTGTTATGCTCTGGGATGAGCTTGTTGATAAATTGATTTTAGTTTTTCAATAGAGTTGTGGGTATATACCTGAGTTGCAGCGAGGCTGCTATGCCCCAATAACTCTTTAATAGTATTGAGATCCGCGCCATGATTTAATAAATGCGTGGCAAATGTATGTCGAATAATATGGGGACTTCTTTTCTCAATGGTAGTAATCATATCTAAATATTTGCGCACAATAGTATAAATATTTTTGGGCACCAATTGCTTTCCTTTAACGTTTACAAATACGAAATTATTTTGTACAGGAACACCAAAATTTTCATTATACAGTTCAATATATTTTATTATCATGTTTTTAAATGTATGACCAAAGGGAATAATGCGTTCTTTGTTTCTTTTTCCCAACACTTTAACTTGATTATTGTATAAGTCAATAGCTGAAAAAGTAAGCATTCGGAGTTCAGAGAGCCGCATTCCGGTGGCATAAAAAAGCTCTAATAAAGTTCGGTCGCGCCAACCTTCAAAGTTATCTTCAAAGAGATTTTCAGCAAACAACTTTTCCATATCTTTTTCTTCCACAAATTGGGGCAACCGTTGGCGTACTTTAGGGGCATGTACTTGCATTACCGGATTTATTTCAAAGACTCCCAATATAATATGGTATTTATAAAATGATTTTAGCGCACTTATTTTGCGATTTATTGAGCGGGGGCTTATGTTTTCTTCCATCAAAGTAATGATCCATGTACGGATGATTGTCGAGTCTACCTCTTTCCAATCCAAGCTAGGGAATGCTAATTGCAGATAGTTCCAAAACTGTTCCAAATCATTGCGATATGAAATCACAGTATGTTCTGAGGCTCTTTTTTCGAATTGGAGGAATGAAAGGAAAGAAAGAATGAGCGGATATGACATTGAAAATATTTAGGGCAAAAGTACATTTTTTTGTAATATTAAAAAAAGTATATTTTTGCAGGCTGTATAACTTAGTTATGAAAAAAAATAATTATAACCAAAATTTATTAATCAAACTTATTATTTTATGAAAAAAATTTACAAAGCAAGTTTTTTAGTGGTGCTTTTCTTTTTTTTAGCATCAGTAGTCGGAGTGATGGCACAACCCAGCAGGGGGGGCATT
>Ga0123353_10009022_pt1 | contig 13703 bp, 9 predicted proteins | sample TergutLab28metaG_3_FD_92763 | JGI IMG/M metagenome (GOLD analysis project Ga0123353, IMG submission 92763) | Labiotermes labralis P3 segment gut microbial communities from Petit-Saut dam, French Guiana - Lab288 P3 | ecosystem: Host-associated > Arthropoda: Insects > Digestive system > Gut ... | reverse complement strand
TGAAGCATGTAGTATTACATTCTTGTAATGGAGCATGCCTAAATAAATCATTATTAAAAAAAAAGGTAATGTTCAATAAAGACATAGCATATATCCAGAAACAATGTACAAAAAAGATGTCACAATGTCTCTGTAGCACTACATGCTAATGAACAAAAATGTACATATTTCACTACTTTCACTGCTAATATTAATACTGTACATGATACAATGCAAGTTTCAGGAACCAAAAACTGAAAGAAATGCACTAAATGCAATTCCACTCAAGTCCCATGACTCTGCAATTTTCTTTAAGAATAAGTGCATGCAGAATTTTTAAGACAGCATAGCTCAATAAACCTAAAAGACTACAACACAAACAATCACAACTCTGAACACATGAAATTATATATATGCTTGTGCCCAGACAAGGGATGAACAATTTACATAATATGTTGAGAGTGAAGTCCAGATTGCTCTGATGGTATGATAGTGCAAGTTGTGCTAATGATATTAATAAAAGTATACATACATACATACACACACACTACATACATACATACACACACACTACATACATACATACATAAATACACACACACACACTACACACACAGAATATGAGGACAGACCAATGCAGTATTTTGATCACTTATCCAATGAGAGCAACAATATTGGTTTCACTATATCAATTATCTCATGCATTGAAACATAAATAATAAGATGTAATGCTGGTCATTTTTTGCAGTGCTGATCATTACAGCACAAGCTGACACAGCTACACATTAAATATGTCAACTACGAAATGTCAATAAATTTTGAGATTTCTACATAAAGTTGGAAAATAAGTCACAAAAAATATCCATTTCATTCGCTTCATATTGTGTCACTGCTCTATCTACTTGACTGTTGATAAATCAGATGGTTAATTACCTGCAGGATTTCCTTTCTGTGTCTGTTGTGTGGCAGCTATTAAAGTTCCCAGCAGTTTTGCAACTGCACATCGCACTTCGTAATTGGAACCATCAAATGCTCGGAAGCACAGTGTTGCCAAACTCTCTAGTTCTGTTGTATATAGAAAGGGTGCATGGTTCAACATGTCTAAAAGACACTGAAATGTATAAACACATTAGAAAAATTACATTAATTCTTCAAACTATATTATTTACCACAGATATAAAACAGAATACAGAATTTAACAGAGGAAGGTCTGGCAGGGACAAAATACTTTTTCTCACTGAAAAATACATTGGTGTTTATCATTTGCATGAATGTCTGTGAAGCCTACTTTACATTTTTTATATTGCATAAGAAACTGGTGTCATGCAGGACAGTCCTACCATATTACACATACAGCTCAATAAACTAAATGTATGAAGCATTTAGTAGAGTAATTGATTTACATACAGTATTTTCCTGAATACAAGATGACTCTCTCCTACCTGAAATTAATTAATGACAAATGACTTTCACAAAGCATAGCAAGTGCAATGAATCACACATAAATATACCTTAGCAGCAGCACTCCGAACAGCCATTACACGGTCAGTCAGGCAATGACGAGCAGCCTTGTATATTTCTTTATGCACATTGGAGATGGCACTTCCCATGCCAGAACATACCTGTAAATATGCGCAGTTAGTAATCCAGTCAAAATGTATCTGTATGCATACTGAACTCTTTAAACATGCATGTTCTTCACCCCCATTTTTCTTTTAATTAACTGTACTGCAATAATGAAACTGTTGATTTATTGTGACAATATTACAAATACACACAGGTAAACCCTGTTCAGTGTTGCCCCAGACAATGATGTTTTGCTTTAATGTTAACAAATTCTAAGAAACTAAGATTCTGTGAATGTTGTCTGGACTCAGAATAACATTTTACATAGAAGCTAGTGGGAGCTTCAATGGCTAGCATCTTGGGTATTTTAATTAGGGTGCAGCGATACTCTGGTCTACATTCTTTTGCTGTAAGCTGCAAATTTCAGGAAGGCAACCCCCAAGTTATGCAAGAAATTATTTTGTCTCCTTATAATAACAATTTTTTTATTATTATTATTATTATTAATTACTTCTCTTTTGTCTTCTCCAATTTGTGTCATAAGACTGTGGCAGAAACAGGGTTGGCTTTATAGTATACAGTCTGCATTATTTACTAATTAATAAAATAAATTATAAAGTGGGGAGGTAGGGGAGGTGGACTAAGAAGGGAAGGTAACAGTAGTCTGCAATTACAAACATGTTTTAATTCTTTGCCTCCCAAGTGTTTTGTGCTAGCAACAGAATTTAAGTCACAGTGTGAAACTAATACCTATGCAACTCTGTTTGCACCACTGGTACTTCTTGTTATACATACACTATGATGGTATGGGAAGCAGCATAGTCTGGAAAAGTGAATATTCTGCAAAGTCTCAGAACATGTGACTTACATTAGAGCAAAAGTAAACAAACTTGCATGCTGATGGTGTTCTTCATTCTCAATGTTCAACAGAGCAAAGCATGAGTTACAGAATCAGGATACTGATTTACTATGCAAACATAAAAAAAACAGTCTGTTCAATATGGTATTACTAAGCATATTCAATGCATACTGGACAAATATTTTAATTGGAAAAAAGATTACCTTTTCCAAAGTGAGCATTATTTCAATGCGGGTTTGTGATTCTGCACTTCTCAATGATTTAATAAGGATCTGAACAGTTTCTTCATAGGATCGTCCCATCATCCGGCCCAACTTCTCATACATGCATCCCACACAACAAATGGCAGCCCTGCATAAAAATAATGGGCAACATAAATAACCAACAAAATTTCTATATCAAATGTAAAAAGCTCAGATGACTCTGCCACTTGTGAGAACCGAGGGTCTCATGGTACTGACGGTCAAAAAGAACCAAATGCCAATCTTAATTTCTGATAGTTTCAGTTATCACGCTCAATGGTAAGAATTCCTATCACTTTCATTGTTACCAACAACTTATGCAATAGCAAGTGCTGTTCTGTGAATGATATGTTAACACAGCATTCATAAATAACCACAAAAGAGATATTCACAATTCATACCATCATAGTACACTAAATGTGTGTATCCTATTTCAATTTACAACATAATTTCCTACTTGCTGCAACAGAAGAGATCATCAGGGAATTCAGTAGTACATCAACCACAATGCAACATACAAGGTTATAAGAAAAGTCTGGTTGATATACCGCTGATCCCCTCATGATACACCACTGGTATTCAAACTGAGTTCTGCGGAACCCTGGGAAAGGCAACTTTCAGAGGTTCAGTAAGCATATTTTTCTTCATAATGAAACAAGTATATCTAATTTGGAATTATTAAACAAAAAATGAACGTAACAAGGTCTCTTTTAGATGATATTAAGACTAAACAACTAAAATGGTATGGACATGTTCAGAGAATGGAAGAGGGGAGACTACCAAAAAAGTTATGAAATGGAGCCCACCAGGAAGAAGAAAACGAGGTAGACCTAAAGCTACCTGGGCGCAAGGGATTAGAGGACTGTTGGGGGAAAAGGGATTAATAGAAGAAGACTGGAATGACAGAGACAAATGGAAGAAAAAGATAATTGTCAAATGGGCGCAGGAAGATGGAGAAACGTCGAACAACCTGCTAAATAAATATCTAATTTGGATAATATATAATTATTAATAATATATACACTATGGTAACCCAAAGTTTCACAATGTTTCCATACTAAAATAACCTCTTTCAAGGCATGTTCACAAAACCGTGGAAAGCAGCTATTAGCTCTGTAAAGTCCATCTGTCTGTCCATCCATTTGTTTCTCTGTCCACATAGAACAACTCGGCTCCAACTGGAAGAATTTTCATGAAATTTAATTTCTGAGTATTTTTTAAAACTATGTCAAGGAAATTTAAGTTTGATTAAAATTTGACAAAAATAACAGGTACTCTACATGAAGATCTACATAAATTTATGACATCTCGCTGAATTCTTCTGAGAATGAAAAATGTTTCCAACAAAAGTTGTAGAGTAAATTAAAATACAATTTTATGTTCAACAGCTTTTTCCCAAGAATCATACCATTTATGAGATAATGTGGAAAAATGGCAACATGACAACATAACACGGCACATGTGCATTGCTTGCTAGATAACTACGGCAAGCATACAAACACACAGACATATATTGCTTTTCCACGGCAACACGGTTATGTGAATGCGCCTCCATGTTGCATTTTAATTACATTGCCTGTCTGGCCATTATTTTATTACTTACAGTCGAGTAGGAAGGAAGCTGGGTGAGTCATCTTTGTTCTTGAGGATATCGTTACATTTGTTGACTGTGTCAAAAAGAAGAAAAGTATCTCCCACACTAAAGAGTGTGGCAAGGCAGCGGGCAATAAGCTTGCGTGTAGGAGGTCCTGGTGACTCGTGGATGTGCTGCGTTAATTGCTCCACAAGCTTCTTCTGGCAGCCCTTGATGTCAGACTGCAACAAAACAGCACAAAGGCTTTATAATGCCTTCAAAACAAGTAAACAGAACACAAACCTGGATGATATGACAGAGTGATTGCAGTGTTTGAACAGTCCAAGACCACAAGAACATTATGCCAAGCTGCACCTCTTACTTATTTTGGCACACCTATAAAGTATGTTGAATTAGTATAAATAATTGTAACTATTTAACAGTTTCTGAAATATTTAGTTCCTCTCATGAGACATACCATCCTGTGGTCACTTCTGACTCTGAATTAAATGTCTGTCTCCATTTTAATAATTAAAAAACATACTTCTTGAAATACAGAAATACAGACAAGCTAACAGCTGCTGGGTCAGCCATGTAATGGACACCAAAGCCATATTCACAACAGCCTGCCAATGGCCACTATTCAAAGGCAAATGAATCCTGTCCACAACTTCCCACTTAATTCTTTAATATTCATTTGAATATTATTCTCCCATATGTGCCTGGAAACTCCAACAGGCTGCTTTCCGTCATGTTTACTGAATAGAATTTTGAAAGTACTTCTCTCCTGTACATGTCACATGCCACACCAACTTATCATGAGGAATACCGAATATGAAGGTCATCATTATGCAATTCTTCCATTTTAGGTCCACATATTTTCTTCACCGCCTTGTTCTGAAACACACTCAGACTATCTATTCAAAAATCATACTACCATTGCACACAAACTGTGACGGCATGATTTTTGAACAGATTAAATAGGGCAAGTAGGATAGGCTCGACCCACTAAGTGAACTGGGCAGTCATCAAGGGTGGCAAAATTCAGTGGAAAGAGCCATGAAACAGGAATAAAGTACTTTACTTGTTAAAGTGAGGAGATGAGGCCAACTGTGTGGGGAGGAGAAGCAAGCCCAAGCTTCAGCTAGACTAGCAAAAAACTTTGAGCCAGCTCTGAGTGTGTGGTAGGAAGTGTAAAATTTCCAAGCAACATTCAGTCTCAATTCTCCCTTTAATGTGAGAGGCCAAGTTTAACACACATACAAAACATAATGCAAAATTACACTTCTTTTTTTTATTTTATTTTAACCTTTACATTCTGTGACAGCACGTGTGAAGACACACTACAAACTGAATGATAGTAAGTATTCCTGAATTTATTCTGCTATATATGGGTAACATCTGAGTTAGGATAATATACATGCAGTTATCAGAGTAAACACCAGAAGAAACACAGGCTAGGGCAAAATGTGTTTCCCCAATTATTCACATGGCAAAGAGTTTAATGTTAGCATAATTCAGAACTTCGGCAATGAGCAATGAGCAGTATCAACTAGTAAGTTACTCTTCTTCATTCTGATGACAAATGTAATGAAACTATTTCTTCATACAGGGATGCAACAGTACAGACTTAATTTGTTGCAAAGAGGATGTAACCCACTAAACTCAAAACTGGATACAGCAACGTGAGGCACATTACCTAAGAGTTCTGATGGGAAAAGTTTATGTGAGTGAACACTGTGCCATTATTTGCTCTACATCACTTTTCTGCCTTGTCCCTGGCAGTATCTCAATCCTTAATATGTCACTGTTTATGTACAGATGTATGAAATCCTTCAGATTTCTGTCTTAATGCAATTATGTGAATATTTTGTCAAAAAAGAATGAGATAAAACTTTGCCAACAAGGTGGGCATAGGGCCAGACCTTGTGAGTATCAGATACACTACTCTTCTATGCAGGGAATCTGTGAAGAGCAAATTATCCAGTGCTCTTTTTGTTTTAAGTAGGTGCTGGTACTCGTTCCATGACAGAAAATAAAGGTGCTGGCACCCACTCCTTGACAGGAGTACAGTTGGAAATCACCCTCACGAAAAAAATTGCTGGTATGTTGCGTAGTGTGACAATATCAAACCCTTTGGCTCTGAAGCTGGACATTTACAGTTTAACACACCATTTATGGAAAATGTGAATATTTTACGAACCAAGAAGGATAACATTAGGAAATACGCAATATTTTGTGGAGGAATAAACAAAGATGGCGAAAGAGAGTCTAAAAAATAATTAAATATAATTGTTGAATAAATATATAAAAAGAATACTCTGGGGAGTAGCGGTACGTCTGTCCTAATATAGGATGCATGGTGCCTGAAGGTTAATGGAATACAAATGACAAAAAACATGAGTTTTTTTCATGGTCTGAATGTTGAATTTTCTCTAATATGTGATCTGTAATGGCGCTAGAATTCCATTCTATTGCATAGCACCACAAAAATGCACTGCACCCCTCTTCCGAATTTTGAAGGTCCGGACTGAAGCCTCATCGTGCAGACCACCTATCTCTAGTGAGGGTTCTGCATACTTATTCACTTACACCAGATGATAGGCTGCAATTGCGTCGTTCCTATTCATTATTCAAACACCTGCCATAAAATTGGATTTATGTAATCCAAGTCACTTAAACAGCATACGTAAATAAACCCACAATCAGTGAAAATTATGCCTTATCAACTCCATGAATCAGGGTCCTTCCTGGGTACCTGATGAAACTCCCCAACTTCTATGGGATTGTTTTCACAGCAGCACACCACAGGATGCTGTCTTAAGCATTATAACCCCATACAACAAGAATTTTGCATCTTCTATGGGATTACGTTCACAGAAGCACAACACAGGATACTGTTTTAAACATTATAACCAATACAACAAAATGCTGTCTAAAGCATTAAAATCCCATACAACAAAAAATTATTCACTTGTGTCAGATTATGTTCACAGAAATACACTGCAAGATGCTGTCTTAAGCATCATAACCCCATATGACAAGAAATTATGCGTCTTGTATGGGATTATGTTCACAGAGGCACACCACAGGATCCTGTCCTGAGCTCTGTAATCCCACACAATATATTACCCACCTTTACTTAATAACACAATTCTTGTGGTTTCTGCAAAAACTACTCAAGTTTAAAAAAAAGTGAAAATGAAAAAAGCATGAATCAGGAGAGAGAGAGAGAAAGAAAAGGAGACCGCATGTAAGGAAAGAATGATAAAAAAGACAAGCTGCAGCAAAATCCTCAAGTGGCTGTGTGAGATGGGGGCTATGGCGAGGGAGGGGGGGGGGGCTGCCTGTGCATTGCTCCTCAGAGCAATCTAGATAATGGAAAACTTAAATCCGCTGTCTCTCGCCCTATGATTAGTAGGTCCAAGGGGATTCTGTTGCCACCACACTGGGTGCATAGCAACTCATCTATAATTTATTGCTTACATATCATGAAGAGACTGCATTACATCATCTGTAGCATTCTGACATGGGTGACCCACATCAGACCACTGCATAAAACAGCAAACTGCTTTCCTAAGGGAATACTGGAAAATCTCAAACATCTGTGTAACTTTTGAAACACGTAATTCTGTTGAATGATCAGTAATATTAAGCATCAGTAAGAACTTAACATAACGAACCAAAATACTAAGCTGTGTATTAACTCTCAATGTCATTATTCCTCCTTTTTATGAAACAATTGTCTGTCTTACAAACACAGGTTGAATGGCTGTCTGTAGCTTTTGTGATTTCTTGGTATATAACAGACATTCAGTGCATTTAGTTCTAATTATCTGGGAAAGTAAAAAACGACGACAACAACGGGTCTGAAGAGGAAAACAATGAAGGGTCAGAGCTGGCAAATAATATTAACTACAGCGTAAATCTGCTGAACTGTCAACTGAGAAGTTATAAATAAGGAAACTTTGTCAAAAACCCCTAACCTCTCTCTGTCTTCAAACTGCAATAAAACATCGTCTACTTCACTAATAAACAAGAGAGACACGACACTGTGTCAGTGGGCAATTAGCTCCTGACGTTTCGAAGCAATGGAGCGTCCTCATATTCAATGGTCGAAACGTCCAAGAAGAAATGCTGGGAACCGATGACCCAATGTCACGGCTTCGTATTCCAGAATAATGTAATCTTCATACGTACCGCCGCAAAAGCATCAAAACTCGCAACAGGAACACAGGTATTTGTTTCATCTTGACCGACTATACCGACTGCACACTCACACTTCATATTAACCATTCAATGACGATGAGGTTAAAATCCCAGCTACTGTGTAGGTCAGACTAGTTTCAGATTTACAGTATCCTGAAATGCATTTAGGCACGTGCAGTGTACCGAGGCCAGCACTGAATCGTTAACTGTGAAAAACAAACAGTTCTGAAGATGGTGTAGATCAGCGTCAACCAACGTTTCGGTGCAGAAGGACTATTTAAAAATTTGGACACCCTGTGAACCCCCCCCCCCCAAATGAAGTACACTTGTACCAACATACAGAAAATGTAGAGAGGGATGCTGGAACTTACCGCTCCATATTTTCCCCAGTCCCCACAATGTCACGTTTCCAAAACACGATATTCCCACGCATTATGCCTGAAACATTTGGCAACTTCAATACCGCTTACAAAAACTTAACTATGCGTGCGACGTACACCAAATCACTCAAAAACTGTAAATAAAAACTATAAACACGAACACTAGCATAATAAGTTCATATTTTCGTATCAAATAAGTGAAATGAACTTAGATTTATCATGAAGTAAAATAAGAATCAATGCAGATAAGTCACGATTGTTCCACACATAAGGGTAAAGTTCATCCCATAACGTGCCACTGAGGTACAGGGGGGAAGAAGAGGTATAGATCTACTCTTTCTTTAATCTCGGCGCTAGATGTGGGATGGGTGGTCAACGCCACGCCCCGGTAGCTTTATCCCCGAAAGAGGCCCGGTACCCGTTGTACAGGAGGCTGGGCGAGTCCCAGGGCCGTTCTAAACGGGCGCGGAAAATCTCGCCCCCGCCGGGATTTGACCCTGGGACCGTCAAGCCCGTAGCAAGTCGGTATACCGACTACGCTATGCCAGCCCATTTATTCCAAATATCTGGTGTTGATAAAACAAAAATACGTCAGAAGCTGTTCAACATCCTGCTACGACGTCAGGTAAGAACTACGACAGCTCACCTATTACGACTCGAATTACCAGGCAGAAGTCAGCGTTTGAGATGAGACGGCTTTCCGAACAGTACAGGTACAGAAATGGCATCGAGGAGTGCATTTACTTGTTTTATTTACTGCCTCTCGGCTGTTACTCTACCTTCATCCCGCCTTTTATCACTTCCCAGGCCCGTACAGTTGCGTATTGTCATGTCTGTCGGCAAGTGGTCTGGCGTTTCCCCAGTCTTACAACGCCACCTTTCACCACAGGTTGCTACACCGATTCCTGGTTCATTATGATTAACAAAGGCATCGAATTCGCTTACAACTTGTAAAATCTCTGACCTGATTTGAATATTTTTCTTCTTGAATTACGCTTACACGAATGACTCTGAACACATGTTTCACCTTTACAAGCCAGCATAAGTCATATATTCACGTCAGAGTGGCGATTAGTATTGCACAGTACCGAGTTCCATTAATTTTCTTTAACCGCACTTCCTAAGAACACGGTTTTTTTTAAACCAAAGGGGAGCAAGAACAAGAATAACAACCACTTCCGGGTGTGTCATGACTTTTAATACAGAGAAAATATTGAATTTTATATTCATGGGTCCGTGCATCGTGAATCAAATTTAATAATTATCCGACAAGATACAACTGTTTTCGGTTTATTATATTTTTGTAAACAGCTCTACATGTTTCGGGTGTTCACACCCATCATCAGGAGCTCGTACAGCTGTAATTACAGCTTCTGGCACTGGTCAACTGCAGTGAATAAAATGAGTGGCAACATATTTTATTCACTGCAGTTGACCAGTGCCAGAAGCTGTAACTACAGCTGTACTAGCTCGTGATGATGGGTGTCAACACCCGAAACATGTAGAGCTGTCTACAGAAATATAATAAACCGAATACAGTCGCATCTTGTCGGACAATTACAAAATTAAATTAGAAAATACCGATTTTTTTTAATTTTCGTTGCTACACCGTGCATGTTGTTGAGTCACTCAATTATCATACCAACCACTGCACATATATAAATTTATAAAATTTACACATTAAAACATTAAAAACGCTCCGACATGTTTCGGTCCTAGGACCAATATCAGGGAGCTATATCGTCCTTGCTAAAGTCACATTAATTTCGCTGTACCGGTTGGGTATTGTGGCAGCATGCCGTGTTGTGTAATGTTATGTTGCGAAGAGTGCCCTGCTACGGATGATACAATACCCAACTGGAATAGTGAAATTAATGCGACTTTTAATAGTGTGACTTTAGCAAGGACGATATGGCTCCCTGATGATGATCCTAGGACCGAAACATGTCGGAGCGTTTTTAATGTTTTAATGTGTAAATTTTATAAATTTATATATGTGCAGTGGTTGGTATAATAATTGAGTGACTAGAAAATACCGAGTTTCGAGTGAAAAATAACGTATCCTTTCACAGAAAATTAATAAAATGCGTATAAAAATATATGTGTGTGTGTGTGTGGAATATCTGGTATCGATCTTGTAACGGTATGTTTCACTTAGTAGTGGGGGGAATGTGTGGTATAAGGGGTAAATATACCTTTGTCACCTGGGGATTGTTTAGCCCTGCACAGGGAAAGTACACCACATTTTGGGTTCGCCATTTCTCTTGGGAGTGTGAGAGGCGAGGGAAGGGGTAAGCTCATCTTATGAATAAATGACATCCCAAAGAGAGGAATAAATTGACAGTGTTGTGTTACAGCAGATAGAGCGCGCTCTGCCTGCAAGGCGACTCTTTCATAATTGAATATCCAGTTAAGACGAAAAACAAACGATATAAGGGGGCACCTTCATAGTGAAAAATATAGCTTCTCTGCAATATCAAATAGAATTCAGCTTTGAAGTAGACGATACAATATCTTCGAACAAATACAAGCATAATAAAACAATCAAAGGCCAGTTATATGTCCAAAAAAAAAATACCGAACGCAGTATAATACACAAACTTCTGACCCCCTCAACAAGGATGTCGGAATTTTTGACGTAAAAAAAAACCGCATTTCTCCTGCTCTTCGTTTGTTTAACCGCACCGTCATCACTGTGAAAGATAAATTCGGTACAAAGCCCCCCCCCCCCTTGTAAACCAAGCGCGGCGGTAACAAAAGTCTCTGCATAATTCCATTTAAGTCAAAGAACGCAAGTCTATTCACCTATGTTAACTTCATCATTCGTCAGCTATAACATTTGATGTAAAGTAGGCCTACGGCAAGGCCGCAAAAAATCTAGGGGCACCATGTCACCTGGGTGACTGAATTTTGTACGGCGAAACTTTACCCATGTCACATTTCTGGCGCCTAGAATTTTTGGAAAATGTGTACCCATGAATTACGGGTCACTTCGGGATACAGCGTTTTAGTCGGAGTTTAGGTATTATTATTTTGTTTGTTTATGTATTATTATTGTCATGTATGTTCCGTTCTGGGTGTTCTGTTTTATTGTGTTGTTCTGTGTATTGTTTGTGTGTAAACGTGTACTGTACTACTGCCACCAGGTGTCAACCCAACTGCAGTTAACAAATATATGGTATCATATCACATCATATCATATCATATATAGAAGGAGCGGGACTGTTTGGGAGAGACAGACGTAGATGGGTAAAGAATATCAAGGAAACTGGATATGCCCTGACCTAAAATGGCTCCAGATAGTGTCAGAAGCGAGTTTCTGAAAAGTCTGTAATGTATCTTTCGCTTCTATAGACGGAGAAAAATTTATTGCCTGTTTAGGAATTAGGTATATCAGCTTCTTAAGAACTCCTTTAATAGGAATAAAACTAAATTCGACAAGTTTTGGTAAATGACTACAAGAAATAGGCTACGGATTGGAAGCCCGAGGAATCGTGGTTCGATTACCGCCAGGAGTAAGAGACTTGTATCTTCTCCAACGCACCATATCGGCTCACCCGGCCTCTAATTCAACAGGTACAGGGGGTCTCAACCGCGGGCGAAGCGACTGAGACGTGAAGCTGACCACTCACCTCCATCTGGCGACAAAATTAAGAATGAGCAGAGATAAACCTCCACTCCATCACATGCCTTAATGGGATGGTGCTTAATTACACTCGCGTACAATTTGATCGAAATCGGTTCTGTAGTTTCTATAACGAAGTGCGCGCGCGCGTGTGTGTGGGCGAGAGGGACGGAACGGCGAGCTACATATTCTACAGAGAGTGTTATAGCGGTGTGATGTCACAATCCTCACTTTGTTTACATCTGACCATTAGCTTCACAGACCGGGAAGTTGCCTCAAGCGAAAGCACTTTTAACTTGTATTTGGGAGTTGTCAGGACCAATTCTCAGCCACAAGATCAGCTCGCCTCACATATTTTCGTGGTTCCCCTCGGTATTTCCAGTAAATTCCACGAAAATAACTTCAAATAAGTCAAGATCGCGTCGTTCAACATCCTGTACAAATGGCTATCAACCAATAATAATGAGTTGCGCCCGGTGTCTCAAACTCAGATCGAAAGCCGGCCAGTTAAATAATTAAAAATTACGGAAGGCCGCACTTCCATTTTCAGTAGCATAATGCTACCTCTCTTGTTTAAATTCTTATAATACAACCAACTCGATGCACTAATTTCTCAAATTTATTTTTGGAATAAAACTCTACATGTTTCGGACAAAAGGATGTCCGAAACATGTAGAGTTTTATTCCAAAAATAAATTTGAGAAATGAGTGCATATAGTTGGTTTTATTATATGAATTTATCACGATGCACGGTCACCTGAATGTCAATTTAGGAACTGTCCGAAACTTGTAGAGTTTTATTCCAAAAATAAATTTGAGAAATTAGTGCATCTAGTTGGTTTTATTATAGGAATTCATCAAGATGCAAGGTCACCTGAACGTCTACTTCTTGTTTAAATTAACCATATATCAATAACGCGTCACTGTTATTAATATTTATATTACTATTTCGAATTTTTATTTTATCCAAAATGTTATAGGGCTACTGTCTCCTCACCAATGTATGTTGTAGGCTACCTGTCCCTTAATGATCGCATGTGCAGCATCATAGTACCTTCAATACATTATTAGGGAAAATAGTTTGGCCTTCATGCTATAGGTAAATTACTTCCACAAAGTCCCTGTCATTTTGCATGACAACATTCAGCGCCAGTCTCATAAACCTTACGGCCCTCCTACCTCAGTCACATGATTGCAGCTGCAATGTAAGCAGACGAATACTTAGAACGTCGGCAAGAAATGGCCACTATACGCTACGTAATATCCCAGA
>Ga0123353_10009020_pt1 | contig 13705 bp, 6 predicted proteins | sample TergutLab28metaG_3_FD_92763 | JGI IMG/M metagenome (GOLD analysis project Ga0123353, IMG submission 92763) | Labiotermes labralis P3 segment gut microbial communities from Petit-Saut dam, French Guiana - Lab288 P3 | ecosystem: Host-associated > Arthropoda: Insects > Digestive system > Gut ... | reverse complement strand
TTGAAATCTCATTACTCCGGGCGGCATTAATCAGATGATATTTTACCGCTTTGATCTCCATCATATCTGCTCATAAATGTCTTCAAGTGAAACTATATGCGATCTCAGAGCTGCTTTCACATGTGCTAGATTCAACAAAGCGTCAATTTGACGCTTTGTTGAATCTAGCACATGTGAATTATTATCAGATATAGACGCGCTTCGGCATACGCTTGAGCTATGACGTCAAACGCTTCTGTGTTCATATTTTGCTTCATTTAATACCCTTATCCAACAACAGCTTTGATCCTGCGGACGCCTGACGACGAGCTTTCCTCTTTGAGTATTTTAAATGATCTCAACTCGCTTGTATTAGTCGCGTGCGGCCCCCCGCATATTTCCCTTGAATAATCACCGATGGAGTAAACCTTCACGACCTCGTCATACCTAGTTTCAAACACGCCGATCGCGCCGGAGTCCAGCGCTTCTTCAACAGGCATTTCATCGCAGACAATGTCAAGCCCCTCTGAAATAGCCTGGTTGACAATTTTGCTAACTTGATTTAACTCGTTCTCCGTCATTTTACGGTCAAAGGAAAAATCAAAACGCAGCCGTTCGGCGTTAATGTTGCTCCCTCGTTGAAATACGTCATCGCCCAGGACTCTGCGCAGTGCGCTGTGTAATAGATGTGTTGCGGTGTGCAGCTTTGCGGTTTGCCCGGAATGGTCGGCCAAGCCGCCTTTGAACAGCCCCTGTGCAGCGCTCCGTGACTTTTCCTGATGAAGCGTCAAGAGTGTTCTGAAACCCTCAATATCCACGGAAATACCTTTTTCTTTAGCGAGTTCCTCAGTAAACTCCGGCGGGAATCCGAACGTATCAAACAATCTGAATATCGTTTCACCTTCAAGGCAGTCGCCTTTCATAAGCGAAAAGAAAACTTTTTCCGCTACTTTTAGTCCATGCTCCAATGTCCTGACAAACAATGAAAGTTCTTTTTCAAGCTCTCTATGGATGTAGTCCCTATTGGCCGATAACTCCGGGTAAACGGGAGCATAGATCGAGATAATGACTTCAGCTATTTGAGGTAAGATATTCTCCGGCACACCCATCATCTTAATCAGCCGTATGACCCGCCGGATTAACCTCCGCAGGATATATCCCTGCCCGGTATTAGACGGGTTGATTCTTTTATTATCCCCCAAAATGAACGTTACGGCCCTCATATGGTCGGCGATGATACGATATTCCCTTTCGTTCGCTTTTGATAATGCGGTCCCTGTCAGGTTTTCGATGCTTTGAATGATCGGCGCAAACAAATCGGTTTCGTAGTTGCTTTCCATGTGATTAAAAATTGTAAGTATGCGTTCCAAACTCATGCCTGTGTCCACGTTTTTTTGTTCAAGCATTACGAATGATCCGTCCGGCAGCCTGTTGTATTGCATAAAAACATTGTTCCATATTTCGACAAACTTGCCGCAGTTACAAGCGGGACCGCAATCATCTCCGCAAAAGTCGGTTCCTATATCATAAAATATTTCCGTGTCCGGTCCGCAAGGTCCCGTTTCTCCGGCGGGTCCCCACCAGTTTTCTTTCATGCCGTAATAATATATCTGATCGTCGCCTAACCCGATACGCTTCCAAATAGCATATGCTTCGGTATCCTTCGGTATTTTTTCATGTCCCTCAAAAACGGTTACGGCAAGCTTATGAATCGGAATGCCGACCACATCGGTCAAAAACGTAAAACTCATTTGGATAGACTCTTCCTTAAAGTAATCTCCGAGCGACCAGTTGCCGAGCATTTCAAAATAGGTGTGATGAAAACCATCCCCCACTTCTTCAATGTCGTCTGTCCTTATACACTTCTGGACGCTGACGAGCCTTTTCCCCATAGGGTGCCGTTCGCCCAGCAGATAAGGTACAAGCGGGTGCATTCCCGCAGTCGTGAACAAAACGCTCGGGTCGTTATCGGGTATCAGCGACGCCGACGCGATTTCTTTATGCCCCCTTTCTTCGAAAAACTTAACATACATGAGACGCATTTGTGTCGCCAGCATACTAACGGCTCCTCTCTTGTTAAATAGAAAACGCCCAAGTTGAATGAATCAACTTAGGGCGAACGACAAGTCCGTGGTACCACCTAAATTCAGAGGAGTTCCCCGCTCGCGGCGGATCGATCTCTGCTCTCGTTCGGTACGGGTAAACCTTATACCGATTCCATGCGGTCACTGACCGCTGACGGCAGGAAAATCCGTTGAAGCCTACTGAGGATATACCTGTTCGGTTCACAGCTCCGGGAAGGCTTCGGCAAGTCTTTGTGAAGATTCGCACCAATCATCTTCTCTCTGAAACGAAAGTATCTTACGTACTCTCTCCCATCACAGCCTTTAATTCAGTTGTAGGAGTAGTATGGCATATACTTTTGAATTTGTCTATAAAAACTTTTTGATACATACAGCCCGCTCGAAGTGCTTGCATTTTCAGCGATTCGGTGATATTCTGCCGTTACTGAAGCGGAACATGAACGGAGGGGTAGGATGAGGATGTTTCTTAGGCGCTATTGGCTGGCGCTGGCGACAGGTTTAATCATTACGATAGCGGGAATAGCAGTCGGATACGCGCAATTATCGCCGCCCGGAGCTCCGGCGCCGGATTCGGCGGACTTTGCCGCTTATTCGAGAATGTTATCTAATATTGAGCGCCTGGCGCAAAACCATCGTTCTTCCGGCTCTGACGAAAACGCAAGGGTACGCCAGTCGATAGTTGATGAAATCACGGATATGGGCCTGACGCCCATTGTGGAGTCGGAGATTTGTACTTTTTCCGAGCTGATCGACCAGAACATGGAGTTCTGGCCCGGTACGCGCGAAGAGTTGGAGAAGCTTGCGCTCGAGCAGCTTGAAGAGCTTGGATATACTGTTTTTAACGAGAATGACGAGCTTTATCTATATAATATTTGGGTCAAACTCGAAGCGCAGGGTACGGACAACGGCGTTTTATTCATGGCGCATTATGACAGCGTTCCGGACTGCCCCGGCGCTGCCGACGATATGGTGTCGGTCTGCGCGCTGCTGGAAGCCCTGCGCGAGCAGAGCGGCAAACCGCGTGCGAATGCGATGTACTTTTTATTCACAGACGGCGAGGAGCTGGGGCTGCTGGGCGCAAACCGGTTCGTTTCGCGGCATCCGGAAATGCGCGGCAGGATCGAACTGGTCGTGAACTTTGAAGCGAGAGGAAACACCGGGGGGCTTCAAATGTTTGAGTCGTCACGTAATGACTATGCGATGGCGCGTTTATTCGGCAGGCTGGACCTGCACCCCATCGCTACTTCCATTACCCCCGCTGTCTATCGTATAATGCCGAATGATACAGATTTGACCGTTTTCTTAAAGGACGGGTATCGCGGTATGAACTTCGCGGTTATTGGCGGCGTGGAGCACTATCATATGCCGACGGATAATTTTGCGAACCTGGATAAAGACTCCGCCTATCACTACTTGCTTACCGCAACGGCTTTTGCAGACATGGCGGCCGACTTGGATTTCGCGCTGCTTGAAGCAACCGGCGACGGCGTATACTTTCCGTTCTTCCCCGGCAATATTGTCGTCATGACAGTGACTGCGGCGCGGGTCATTGCCGGAGTACTGCTGGTTCTCGCGGTACTGTGGATCGTGCGGACTTTGAAACGCGGCAAGGACAACGTTCCGGCGCCGGTCAGGTTTCCGCGTCATGCGATATGGTATCCGCTTACAGTGATGGCGGCGGCTTTGGTTGTGATGCCGTCATTGCTTGGGGTTTTAGGCTTCTCGGTATTTGCCCTGCTTGCGTCCGCTATGTGCTATGAACTGACGAGCGCCCTTAAGTATGGGCTGGCGATAAGGATCGCACTATTCGCATTATTAGGATTTACACTCCTAATCCTGTGTGTTCCTGTGATGGCGCTTATGTATATGGCTCTGGGCCCCCTGTCGCTGCCGGTCGTCATAGCGATAGGCGTGCTCCCGTTGTCATACTTGCTGTTTGCAGCGCTTGGCATTGAGACCACTAGCAAAACCTGCTCATATTAGTCAACAAGCATTTCGAGCAGGTTTTCGCAGTCGGCGCGAATGTGGACGTCCTGCCGCGGCGTCAGGTATCCCGCCGCGACCGCCATTTCTATTATATAATCGGCTTCCCCGACTAGCTCCGCCGCTTCTCGGTTTCTTCCATTTCGAATATCCTGCCCGGCAGTAACGCCGCAGTACAGGAGCCTGTCGCAGAGCGGAAAACCCTTGCCGTCCTCGCGCAGATACCTGACGAGCTCCGCGATTCGGATTGAAAAGTCGAAGCCTCTTTTTTCAAGTGATAAGTTCATGACTTCACCGGCTTTCAAAGGAGAGTATTATCGATTCGCCGCACATTCTCTATAAACGCGTCCGCGGTTTCCCTCGGAAACAGCCCCGCTTCGCAAAGAGCGTCAAGCAAAGTGCCGTCGGAGTTGTTCATGTTTGCGAGAAGCGCGCCTGCCATCACGATCACAGCGTCGCCGCGCAGGAATGCTCCGGCACTGAGCCTGATCAGTATCTCGTCTGTGTAGATCCCGATCCCGAGAGCCGTTTCGATTGCCCCGGCATAGTTGAAGTCTCCGCCTTCATCGTCTCTGTAACCTAGAACACGCAGAATGAATGTTGTGAACTGCTGGCAGGTGACAGGGCTGTTTGGGCCAAACCGCGTTGCGCTTATGCCTTTTGTTATTCCTGCGTCCCATGCGTATGCGACATATGGAGTTTGCCAGCCAAACACATCGGTAAACGGGTGGGGGCCTTCAAAGGCCAGCGCCTCTTCCTCAAGCCCGAGCAGCCTTATTGTCAGAACAAGCGCCTGGACTCGATTGAGGGTATCGTCCAGCCCAAAGACCGGTTCGCCTTTATCGTCCGTACCATAACCGAGGAACAGTCCGAGGGTAAATAACTCGTCCGCGTAACTAATAACTCCGCTGAGCGGGACTTCCTGATCGGAAATGACAGTTCCGCCGGTTTCTCCGCTGCCGCCGCCTGGACCGCTGCTAGATCCGCTGCCGCCGCCTGGACCGCTTCCGTTACCGTTGCTTCCTGTGTCATTATTGATGGTGTACACCGTGAGACTCAGTTCTATCATATCGGCGCCCGCGCTGTTTTCAGCTTTTATCGTAAGCAAGGCTTTTCCTTCTTCTTCAGGGACTCCGCTTACCACGCCATCCGGCGAAAGGCTCAGCCCGGCAGGCATGCTGCCGTTTTCAACTGACCAGACGACAGGCGTTTCACCGTCTGCGGTTAGTTGCTGGCTGTACGCCATGCCGACAACGCCGTCCTGCAGCACGGCAGTTGTGATCGACGGGGCGAGCGGGTCTTTCGTTTTTACCTCGCCTACATACAGCACGGCGACATTACTGTTTATCTCGAAAACGTCGTCAGCGACCAGCGCGGTGATTTTGCATCGGTATTGCGCGCCGTCTTGTTCAATCGCGACGCCGCTGATCGTCAGCATCGAGCCTGTCGCTCCCGCGATGTTTGCCCACAAGCCGTTTTGAAGCGTTTGCCACTGATAGATGGGAGTACCTTTAACAGCGCCGGACAGTTCCACTGTGAATTCCGCTGTTTCTCCTGCATTGAGGCGGACGTCGCCGGGCTGCCTGACTATGGCGCCGAGAGCCTCCTCCACCAAAGTCAGTGCATAAACAGGGCTGCTCCACATCCCGGACACTACGGCCCCGCCTGAGTTGCCCCATGCCTGCAGGACATACTGATATAACCTGCCTGGAGTCATATCGTCTTCCGTAAAGCTGTAAGCATGACTGCCGGTTGCCGGCACCTCCCCGATCGTGATTTTATTCCCCGTAGAGCCGACGCGCGCCACGTCATATCTTAGCACGCTTCCACCCGCTTCATCGCCGCGGATACTTCCCCACACGAGCTTCACGCTGCTTAGCGTTACCCCGTCAAGCCATGGCTCCGGAATAAATGGCGGCCGCTTGACCCCCTGGACGCGATAGCCTAAAACCAGCACATCAAGTCCCAGTTCTTCAGCCGCTTTCCGCAGCTTATCCTGATCAGTCAGCTGCAAAAGTTTGGCGAGCTCATCGCTGATATCATCGTCGGAAAGGCTTATCATATACGCGCCGAACTGCCACTCGAAGTCATACAGCGCTGCGTACTCGTCGGGAATGTTTGGTACCGTGCCCTCATAATCGGTCGCCCGGAATGTCCCCCACATATATCCGCCTGTATAATCTATCGCGCCCTCGACTTCACCCTTTATGGCAAGGACTTTGATTGAACCCCTTATGTGAAACCCCGCGCCCCAAGTGACGCCGTGGCTGCTCGACCGCTCGTGATGTATCGTCATTGTCTGGCTGCCTGTTCCGGTTCCGACAGGCAGCCATTTATTTTCGAAGAAATCCCGATTCTGGTGCTTGTCATACATGTTCCAGGTTGGTGGCTCTGTGGGCGGGTAAGTGGTGGGGTCGCCCGCGACCGACCCGCCAAGCGCGTTATCGCGCAGTGTATTCCAGCCTTTTGCCGCGGCGACCCTGTCATAGCTGTCCACCGATATCTGGGTGGTACGCGGCGTCATGGGTATGTCCATGAACATGGGCAGCCACTCTCCGTCGTCGGGATCCCATTGCAGATAATGATAGCGGACGTATGGCGTCATGGTCAAAACGACGCTGTCCGACGCCCCCGTTGAGAATGTCCTGCTTACGGAATGTGTCCACGATGTTTCAGTCTCCCAACCCGCCGAGAAGTGGTAGCCTGCCATTAGCTCAAACTCAAGGGATTCGAAGCCTATGTTGACGCCCAGCCCCCCGCTGACGTCGACAGCCACGGAAAGGCCCCAGGTAATACCTGCTGAAATCTCGACTGCGTGCGTGGAGCTCTCTGTAATGCCGTCGGTCCTTGTCATAGCCGTATCAGGCGCGCCGTCGTATGGCAGCTCGCTGAAGTAAGGCGCAGCTTGCAGGATGACCATGATTTTAGGGTCGGAGAAATACCATTCGGGCGCCCTTGACCAGTCATACTTCACGATGACCGAGTCGTAATTCACATCCGGCGCGGTGATGCTGAGCCCGGCTTGTTCGCTGCGGTCGAAATACCGGACCGTGCTGTAAACATGCATCGGGTTATCTCTGATGCTTCCCCCCACGGACGCCGCCGGACTTCCTTTGAAAGAGTAATAACCCACGTAGCCATAGTACCTGCCTGAATACGCACCATAGTTGGATGCTTCGCTGATGTATGTGAAAATGACCTGCTCGCGCCCGCCCGGATCGCCTAGGAAGTTACCCGACACGGCCTCGGCAACGGCTCTGGGCGTGTTGTGTTGCGTCGATGATTCAAGAAGGTGCGAGAGCGCCATGTTGCAACGGATCCGGAAAGTCTTGTCTTGTATTACAGGGGCTGTCATGCGGTTTGAGTTAGGAACATTATCATATCCGCCGTACCTGCCCATGTTCACTTCCTGCATATCGAAGCTGTCCCCGTACATACTCATAGTCGGCAGAGCCAGCACATATCCGCCGACAAATACCGAGTTGCTGTAACCGGGCCCGCGTTCAGAAAAGACCGTCATGGCAGGCGGGGTGCACGCGTAGATCGACCTCGACCATAAACCGTAATCGTTATGGAGCCCGCTGCCGAGGTTTATATCGCCGGAGTCAGTAAGCGACACCCATTGGAAGGGGGCTGCTCGAGTAAAATTGGCGCCGTCCCATTCGTAATATGTGATCAGGAAGCGATCCCTGTCAAGCCTGCGGTCGTTCACGCTTTTATAGTCGGGCGCGTTCAGTCGATAACCGGCTACTACGACCTCCGGTTTGCCGTCGCCGTTAATGTCTCCGGCGGCGACGGAGGGGAACAGCATGGTTTCATAGTTGTCGTTTTCAGTTGAGTTATACGATCTGCTCCAGCTCTCATGCAGGGGGTCCACGGTGACTCGAGTGTTTACGCCCAAAGGCTCATACCATATGCCTAAAAACGCGTCGGCGAACGTGTCTTTGCGTTTTGCCGCATTCTTGTTCCTGGTTTTTTCCGCGCCGCGTATATAACTCGACGCCACGGCAAGCGCGTCGGGTGCGTCACCGGCTGCGGGAATCGTTGCGAGGCTTACGGAAAAGTATTCATACATTTCAGATTCGGAGCCATAGTATCCGGGATCGAGGCCGTACCACCCGGGCCTGCTTGCAAGCCCTCCTGCGCCGGTTATCTTTCTGCGGCCTGTGCCGCTGACCTCGACAAGCATCGTTTCCCCGTTTGATGAGAGTGTGAACGGCAACTCGACGTCTATTGTAGCTTCGACGGCGCCCACCAACGGTATTGTTATCGTGGTTGTAAACGTTAGCTCGTTGCCAACGATCGCCGCGTCCGCTTCCTCAGACCACACATCCTCCGGATACTCAACGCTCACCCTATGCGCGCCGTTTTTGTCAACGATCAGCCTGACATGGCACTGAATGCGATAGTTGCCGGTATATCCGTCAAGCGGCCCCTCGAACTCATAACCTTCATCGGGTATCCTTATTTCATCGATCACCTCAGGGGCGGCGGTCAGCGTGTTATTGTCCGGATCGAATACATAGATTACTACGTATGGGTCGAACGGGTAACCCGGGGTGTAAACTGCGAGTTCCTCCCTGCCGCCGTCGCCGCCATTGTAGTCGCCCGCGGCGATAGCCAGAAACGCTCCTGCGGTTGCCGCAGACAGATGGAACGGATATCTTGAGACATATTGATTGAGTATTGCGACTTCCCCAGTTTCTCCGTTATATATATGCAGGTACAACTCCGACCAGTTATTGTTATTGCTCGATGTGTTAAACGCGGTCAGCAGAGCGACATAGTCCTTTCGTCCGCTTCCATAAGGGTCAAAGGCCACGCTGCATGCAGCGTTTGCATTGGTCAGATCCGCGCTTTGCATCGCAGTGAAGCGCGCTTCTACAGGCACCCAATCAAACTCAGGCTCCGTCTCGGATACGCTATACACACGGTTACTCGTCGCACCCGCATATATCGCCAGCTCCGGGATAGTTTTAAGGGCGAACGGGTCGGTCTTCGTGGGTGTGCTCCCGCCGGCTACTTGTTCCGCTACATCGTTAGTGTGCACCGTGAAGCCCAGCGCCCTGTATGTGTCGTCGTCGTAAGAGCTGACGTTTTCTGCTCCCGGAACATCACTCGACGCGTAAGCGGCCGGGATAGTAATCCCCCAGATCGGCAGCAGCGACAGCGTAATAGCCGCCGTCAGGAGCAGTGAAAGTGTTGCCTTGCGATTCTTGTTTATCTGCTTTTTCATGATATGTCTCCTTTGACACATAATAGTTCAAAGAGATAATAACCATTATTCGCATGCTCGCATATCCTATGGTATGAGGGTTTTTCAGCATTTGCGTAATTAATTATGCGATAGTAAAAGACCCGGGTATGAAGAAACACACAAAACACCGCTCGAAAGTACCGGGAAATGACACTGTTTTTTCATGCCGGTATGAAGAAAATGATTGAATTCCGCTATTATTTGCATTAGTATAACGTGGGGCGAAGCGAGCATGGACTGTCTTCGCGCGGCGGCTCGCGCGGCTCTCCGCGCGGCTCTCCGCGCAGAGAGCAATAACGGAGGGATTGCGTCATGAGTGATGATAAAAGCATATTTCTAAACAGAAAATTCACCCCCGCTATACTGCCGGAGGTGTATGCCCCGCGCCGCGAGCTGTTGGCCATGCTGCACAAAGCAGCCGCGCGGCACTTTATCTATGTAGGCGCGCCTGCCGGAAGCGGAAAGACCGTGTCGGCTCTATTATGGCTGGGTGCGAGCGGGCGCGAATCGGTCTGGATAGGGCTCGACGAGTACGACAACGCGCCTGCAGTCTTCTACAAGCAGCTTGCCACCGGCATCTTCTCTCTCCAGCCGGACAATGACGCCATGCGCAAAACCCTGGCGGACCCCTTTTTCTCGGCGACGCCGGTCGAGCACACCATCCGCATGATCGCCGATATGCGCCCGGCTGACACACTGCGCGCAATAGTGCTCGACGACGCCCATCTGGTGACAAACGGCGAGATCATCAAATCTCTTCCCGCCGTACTGGAACGCCTGCCCAATGCCTTTGTCACGCTTATACTGTCGAGAAACACCATGCCCGAAAACTACCGGCGCGTGATTGCCGATGACTCAATAATTACGCCGGAGAATCTCAGGTTTTCGCCGAACGAGATAAGTATGTATTTCCGAAGCCTCGGATATTTTATTTCGCCTGAAGAAGCTCAGTTCGCTTATGTATCCACCGACGGCCTGGCAATAGGCGTAAACGCCATTACTATGTCGGGGCACATCGAGCTAGGAAAAGGCGCGAATGTATTCGCCCGGTATTTTGAGGACAATATATGGAACACATGGGAGGAGCGGACACGGATATTCTGTCTGAAATCTTCCATTGTAGACGAGCTCACGCCGGTTCTCGCATACAGGCTTACCGGTTTTGAGGATTCAACGGAAATAATGGAGCGGTTGTCGCGCTCAAACGCCTTTTTGAGCCATTTACGCGAAGATGTTTATCGATTCCACCACTTATTCCAGGAGTTTCTAAGGGACAAGGCGCAACGGAGCGGCGTTGACGTAAGCGCGCTGTGCAAGATCGCGGCGGAATATTACAGGGAGTACGACGACTATTCGATGGCTTTGCGGTTTTGGGTGGACTCGGGCGACTACAAGGGCGGCGACACGTTTCTGCTCCTGTTCATGTTCCATAACAACCATGGCAATGTCGCCGAGTATGTTGACTTCCTGCGAATGTACTTTATTCGCGAGTTCCCGGAGGAGGCTTTTAAAGGTTTTCCGGCCCTCCATGTCTGCTGCGCCTGGTACTACTACATGACAAGCCAGTATAAAGAGTTTGAAAAACATGCCGACGCCGGGTACAAGCACATTGCCGGGATCGCTATGTATGACCCGAAGTTCGTCGAGTTTGCCATGCTGATGTACAGCGTCGACCACCGCTCGCGCATGCTCGAGAAACTGAAGAAATTCGGCGCGTTCGGCAAACTGGTAGTGCGCTTTACCAGCGAGGGCATAGTCCGCAACATAGCTTCGTGCACACACAATCTGCCATACGCGCATAAAAGCAGTTTTGATTATTGCATCGACCACGCCCATCCTAACGGCATGGAGCTGGTTAGAAAGTCATTCTTTACGCATTTGTGCGGCGACCAGAGCGAGGTCATTTTGCGGTTGAGCGAGGCAGGCTTCCACTATGAACAAAATGATCTGGAACGCGCTCTGGCAGGCGCCGACTGGCTGTCCGGTGCGATGACCGCACACAACAGCGTCGAGCTGCAGGTGTCGGCAAAGCTGCTCCGGCACACCGTTCTTTCGCACATGGGGCGCAAAGCCGAAGCGGAGAAGGCGCTTAGCGAGCTTGAAGCGTTTATTGATACGTACGCGCCTTTTTTCAGTTTCAACTTCGAAGCGTACAAAACGAAGTTTGCCCTGCTTGATTGCAACAGGGCGGCTGCTCAAGTCTGGCTTCAGCAGTATTACATCATTGATGTGGAAAAAATCGAGTTGCATTTGGTTTTCCAGCATTTTACCACGGTTCGGGCGTATATCGTGCTTGGCGATTACGAAAAAGCCCGGAAATACGCGGCCATGCTGCGCGAGTTCGGGCAAAACCTTGTTCGTATCTGCGATTACGGAGAAGCGTCCGTCCTGCTTTCTGCGCTAGAGTGGGCGGCAGGCAATAAGAAGGAGGCCGTGGAAATATTGGAGGAGGCGCTGGAGAAGCTCCAGCCATACGGCCTCAACCGGGTGGTTATCGACGAAGGCGCTGCTATACTGCCTGCGCTTAGACGAGTGATGCAAAAGACCGGAAGGCAGGGGTACGCAGGCAAGCTGAAGCACGAGTTTGTCAACGAGTGTGCGATATCGGCGTATGCTTTCTCCAAGAAGTATAAAGGCGTCACAGCTTGTTTCGTCGGGCATAAAAAACCTGTGAAGCTGTCCAGGCAGCAATCACAGATCATCGCGCTACTATCAAAGGGGTATACCAACGCCATGATCATGGAAGAGCTCGGCTTGAAGATCACGACTATCAAGACGCATACGGCGCTTGCTTATCAGAAGCTGGATGTGAACAACGCTATGGACGCGGTGCTGAAAGCGCGGGAATTGGGGCTGCTTGATTAGGGTGCGGACAGCGGCTTGGGTCAGACTGGTCATCGCAGGCATAACGAGACTCATAGTAAATCAATTCTTGTATAAGCCGGATCTTTGTTATATAATCGCGCACAGATAGCTCCATGTCCGGTAAACACTGATCCGTTTAAAGGGGAGGGCCGAATGATGCCCGGAGAGTTCAAGCTTAAACAGGAAATGGTAGAAATTGGCAAACGCATGTACGCCAAGGGTTTTGTCGCCTCCAACGACGGAAATATCTCGGCGCGGCTTTCAGACCGGACGCTCCTTGTAACGCCCACAGGTGTATCGAAGGGTTACATGAGCGTGTCCGATATGCTCACCGTCGATATGGAAGGCAAGGTGCTCCAGGGGAGCAGAAAGCCGACGTCGGAGCTCAAGATGCACATAGAAGTGTACCGGCGGAGGCCCGACGTTATGGCTGTGGTACACGCGCATCCGCCGATTGCGACTGCGTTCGCTGTCGCCGGCAAGATATGCGATAAGATATCGCTGCCCGAGGCCATTTTTTCTCTGGGATTCATCTCTCTTGCGGAATACGCTACGCCGACGACGGATGAACTGCCCCGCTCGGTAGCGAAGCACATCGACCACTCAGACGCTTTGCTTCTCGCCAATCACGGCGCGCTTACCGCGGGCGTCGATCTGTTCGACGCTTACCATAAGATGGAAACTGTGGAGCATTTGGCTACTATAACGATGTACGCACGGCTGCTGGGCGGAGAAAAAGCTCTGGGCGCTTCCGAGGTCGACCATCTTCTCCGCATCAGGGAAACCGTCTACGGCAAACCGCCGCTGAACATGCGAGACACGGGCGAAATGCGCTTCTGCGGCAAGGCAGGCGCCGGGACCGGCCCGGTAGACGAAGAAGCGCTGAGAGAAACGGTATATAAGATCGTAAAAGCGGAGCTTGAAAAACTTACGTAAGTACTGACGCCGGACGCCGCCCCGCAATCTGTAGGGCTTATGCGCTCACTCTTGTTTTATACGTTATACGTCCATTACTATACCAGCGGGGTTGTGAGCGTTCCGATCCCTTCTATCGTGACGCATACGACGTCGCCTGGTTTCAGCCAGACGCGGTCCTCTTTTGCCCATCCGGCTATAACGCCTGCCGGCGTGCCGGTAAAGATGAGGTCTCCGGGCGAAAGCGGGAAGAACTTCGACGCGGCGCTCACGAGTTTTGTGCAGGGGTATATCATATTTGACGTAGCTGCGGATTGCGTCGTCACTCCGTTTACTTCGCAAAAAATCCCGTTTGGCCCGTTCGGGTCGAAGCAGTCGCGCGTAACGATATAAGGCCCGACTGGCGCGAAGCCCGGCAGAGCTTTTCCGGCCAACCACTGGCTTGTCAGGCTCTGGGCTTTGCGCGAGGTCAAATCGTTTCCGCATGTATAGCCGAAAATGCAGCCCTCCGCGTCCTCCTCAGGCACATTATATGCGTGTTTACCGATGACGATCACAAGCTCGGCTTCATAATCGAAGCAACTCAGCCAGGGCGGCAAAGCCACCGGGTCGCCGTGGGCGC
>Ga0123353_10009019_pt1 | contig 13705 bp, 3 predicted proteins | sample TergutLab28metaG_3_FD_92763 | JGI IMG/M metagenome (GOLD analysis project Ga0123353, IMG submission 92763) | Labiotermes labralis P3 segment gut microbial communities from Petit-Saut dam, French Guiana - Lab288 P3 | ecosystem: Host-associated > Arthropoda: Insects > Digestive system > Gut ... | reverse complement strand
TTGGTCCCTCCATCTCTTCCTCGGTCGTCCTATGTTCCTTCGTCCTTTTGGTTTATATTGTAGTGCTTGTTTTGGTAGTCTGTTTGTGTCCATCCTCTGTACATGTTGTAGCCACTTTTTCTGCTACTGTTTTATTTCCTTTACTATGTTCTGTACTATTCTATTTTATACACAAAGGTATATATGTCAGGGCGACATGTTTCGACCTAGTAGTTCATCCTCAGGCCCTCCAAGAAAACAGATCCAAGAGTTGTTTAGTTTTTCTGTATTGTGGAATCCCAAATGCTTACATGCTTACAGGAGCTAAAAGTAAACTTTTTAGCTCCTGTAACTGAAAATGTAAGCATTTGGGATCCCACGATGAAGAAAAACTAAACAACTCTTGGTTCTGTTCTCTTGGAGAGCCTGAGGATGACCTACTAGGTCGAAACATGTCGCCCTGACATATATACCTTTGTACATAAAAGAAACGTTGTGTTGATGACTGACGTGCGGTATTTATTTGAATGTTATAACACTTCGGGATGGGAAACTTCACATTTTTTAGACGTTTAACAGAGTTTCGGAAGAAATTCCTACCTTCATCATCCTGCGGCACAAGAAGGTAGAAGTCCCTTCAAAACATTGGTAAGTATCTACCAAAGCAACACGGTGTCACATATTGCAAGACAGTGTTACCGGACAGCCGTTTCTCTTAATAAGAACAGCGTTTAATAAACGAATATAATGGTATATGTAAAAATGTGAGAGCCAGAAAAGAAGCTGTTTATTTAAAGATGCTGTCAGTTGCTAAGGTTACGTTATATACCATCGGTGGAAGATGAAGGAAAGTGTACGTGGCACGGGGAATTATACTGACATGCGATAAACAAAATGTTCGGAGAAAATTCTGTCTCATTTCCATTTTTTTCACCACAAAACACAAAAATTTTCCTGCGATTAACACCGTTCTCGACTGGTTCCCGAGGCATAGAAAAGCATTAAAAATGTATGAAGGCTCCAGTAATTAAAAAAAAATTGCATGTAAACAACTTGCCAATGAGATGATAAAGCAAGCCTTAAAAGACGTCACTGTTCGTGCCAGATTTTGTGAGCTGCTTTTAATTAGAATGTAACAGGCACGTGCACGAGCGCCGAAAGTCTCAGCACCTTTGCGAGACTGATCGATGAACATCGGCTGAGAAACACAGTTCTTAACACTTGGCGTACTGAAACAAACCCACAACAAATCTGACGTTCAGGTGACCGAGCATCGTGATAAATTGTCACAATAAAACCAACTAGATGCACTAATTTCTCAAATTTATTTTTGGAATAAAACTCTACATGTTTCGGACAGTTCCTCTGTCCATCATCAGGAGGTTTCACTGTACATACAGCAGGATCAGGACTGATCCTGCTCGCAATCTGTCAGCAAACCTGTATGACATATACCATTTTTGTGTGAACAGTGAAAAACACCTGATGATGGACAGAGGAACTGTCCGAAACACGTAGAGTTTTATTCCAAAAATAAATTTGAGGAATTAGTGCCTTTGGCTGGTTTTATTATAACAAACCAACAAACAGCACTTCCTTCAAGACGTTGCCGTATCTGTACAGTGTTACCTTGTTCACCCTAATGTGAAGGAAAACGATTTACGCTTAATAATACGTTACTGAGTTCTGGGTTATATCTAGACAAGAGTGCGGACTCCTTCTTCAGCAACCGTCACGTGCTTCTTGCGATTACATTTATCGATCCAAATTGTAGACAACCTTCGAAAGTTTATTTCCTTGTCCTTCAAAGGATCTACAGTATCAATAAGACCAGCACAAAACGGTACGCTAAGTTATTGCCTAACATGATGGCCTAAAATTTCGGGGTCGAATTTAATGTGAAGGCGAGAAATTTGAAAATCTGAGCTGGACCCATACTTAACTGCGTACAAAGGGACGAGGCCTACATTATGAACTTTTCCAATAAGATATCTGATTGGCGATTAGCTTTAAAAATAGCCTATTGATATACTTTTATCTGCCACAGTAGACTGTAATGTGTGATCAAATAATGTCATTGCTTACGAAGAATGGAAATCGCAAAAAGAATGCGTTTGTAAAACGTGTAGATTTTGCTGCACTACAAATATACACCCTCGCGAAATTTCAGGTACTAACAGCAGTCCCAGTAGCCGCGCGGTCTAAGGTGTAGGTCTGCGGCCGCTCGACTGCTGAGATCGTGGGTTCAAATCCCACCGGAGACATGGACATGTGTCTGTTGTGAGTGCTGTGTGTTGTCAGGTAGAGGTCTCTGCGACCCGCTGATTACTCATCCACAGGAGTCCTACCGAATGTGATGTGTCATTGTGTGTGATCTAGAAACCTCAAGAATGAGGAGGCCATGGCCCGCGTTGGGCCGCAGCGCCAAAAAAAAAAAAAAGTTTCTTGATGAGGCCGAGCTGTGAATAATCTTTGGACCTAACAGGAGTAACAGGAGAATGGAGCAAATTAATAGTGAGGTTCTTCATAACTTGCAATTGTGCTGCTCATCATCTGTTATTGCTCTGACTAAATCAGTGAATTTGAAACGGGAGGAGCATGTAGTATTTGACACATAGCAGATATCAGTATGCATACAAAATTCTGGCGTATGGCCTGAATAGAAGCTCTTTTTGGGAGATTTAAAGTGAACTGGTGGATAATATTAAAACAGATCTCAAGGAAATAACGTAAGAGTGTGAAATGAATTTATCTGTCTGACGATATTTTACTGTGGCAGTCTGCTAAGCACACGGTAATAAATTTTCGGGTTACACAGAAGGTAGGGAGTTGTTCGGGTAGATTCTTAAGTTGGACTCGCTCGTACGTGAAATAACATTCATCAACTTATTCTTGTCGGAACTGATAGAATAATTCTCTTGTGGTTTGATACTTCCCAGCTAGTTTCCACTGTACAGTAACGTAATTTCTGTAATTGTTTAGAAAATCTTGCGAAGACATTGTTCTTTCAGGAGTCATCGTGTGTATTATATTTAATATCCTGCAACATATTCAAAGGATTTTTCAAGCGACACATTCCCGTTGTACAAGTCCATTTATATACATACTAAATACACCGTCTTGCAACAACACCATCATTAATTTAAAATGGTTACTAGTTTCGGCCTTTTAAGACAATAGCACAGTTTTTCTTTAATTAGAAAATATGCGTGTTCTGATGACGGCCTGAATATAAGGGCGAAACTAGTAAATATTTTAAAATTATTGATGGTGTTGCTGCATGGCAGTATATTTAATAAATACATAGATACTCACACGAACCGGAAGTTTACTCGTATTTCACAAGCAACTTGTTTAAGAAACAATTACGTACTTCGTCCATGGCAATTTTGCTGAGCAGAACCCGCTCTTCCCTTTAGGGCGTCTGATAGCAGTATCCCACTGTCACAGAATGGTGCAGAAATTTTAAAAGACTACATTCTCTAGCAGACTGGCTCGTCATAAAGTTTCCTTCATTGCACAGCACCAACAGCCTACATATGTTCATGTAAAGAGCGGAATTCTAACCCGCTGTCTCAGTGTTCCAGCGGCCCAAATTTGTGCTCTCGTTTTGATGCACGGAGAAAGTGTCTTTGTCGTAATGATGCTATCTGTGTGACCATGTTTAAATCTCTGAAACAGATCTACGGACTGACATACAGAACACGGCTGATCCCATTTTCACGTCTGATACCTCTACGCGTATGTCGAACGACAGAAAGACTTTCAGATGTCGGCGATTCACTTCGTAACCACATAACCGTCGTTGTGGTGTGATCTTCATCCCGTAACACTAAGACTAGCAAAAGAAAAAAGCGCATGTGTGTTTACCTGCATCGCAGTTCTGAGCCCCAGCACTAAAATCAGACATATTATGTAACAGCAATAACACTGATATTGCAAACATTGTTTGGCGGGTTCATTTCGCGCGTTGGTTGGAGACCGGGACAGTCATCAAGACTCGCCACTGGGGTTACTGTCTGTTGAGCACGTTGTCAGTGGCTGACGCGCGATCCTAGGTGGCAGGACTGGTTGTTGAACGAGTTGGCTTCCTCGCCAACAGACCGCATTAGGCAGGATTGCTGCGTGGCGTGCTGGTGTGTTGGTATCGCTCTCTCCGGCGCAGACGGGTGAACGGGGGAATTTAAACACTTAAAGTAGCGGCTGTTTCAAACGGCCTACACTGACTCATTATACTTACTTTATTTATTAATTAACATATAGACTGTAATGTGATAAGTGTTTTATGATCTGAACATATTATAAAACATGTATATAATTAAAAAATAATCAGCATGAATATATGTAAGGTGTGGTGAACATTTTGAAAGTGTCTGCCGGTGTTTTAGTTTGTTGTGTGTTTTTTAAGTGACAAACCACAGCTAAGGTATTTGCCTGGCAACTTTGTCAAAAGTTATTGGGTATTGTCTTTATATCTTTGAACGAAACTAGTGTTGTTTGCAGTGACTTGAAAGTTAATAAACAGCCTGTACACGTGTGTGTGCGCGTGCATGTGTGTGTGTGTTGGTGTCTTGCGGGAAGACCAACGCATTCCAATACAATCCGTTTGGAAGTGCTTCAGCAGGGATTCAGACAACACACGTGATGTATTTTAATGGTTTCTTACCACTAGTCAAATGCAGTATCGTTGACGTTTGCAGTTAACATTCTGAAGAGGATTTGCGACCGTATCAGGAAGCAAAATGGAATTTTGGTTACAGTTTACCGTGTTTTGCATCGTCCTCACGTTAACTGCCGGTGAGTACTGACTTCTTGTAATATTTGTAAACGGCCGGGAATGGTTGGGTGATGTTAATGTGTGTTAAACAAAAGGAAATACAACTGTACGCCCTAGAAAAGCAACTTATTACGTAAAACGTTACGCCTGAACCAGGGGTTTACAAATTTTTGACGAAAATTGGAACCACCACCAGATTTTTCCCGCGAGAAACGTGTCACGGATTATTTCAAATTTGGGGATTGACCTGTGAACCTTACTGTTATGTGCCACTTCTTACTCCGTAGATCGGAACTGACACACTTTTTTGTGCGTAAGGAAAAAAATGTGGTAATTCTGCTGAAAATGTTGGGCATCAGCGCCCAAAATCTAGTTGCCCGCGCGACCAGGCGCCTGAACTTTGTGGATCCCTGATAATATAGAGTTTGTTCAGTTGTGCTCTTTGATGTCAGGGATCAGGGACTCCGATGAAGCGAATTTCAAGACGAAAAACAACTATGCAGACGAATTCCCGTCAATTTGTTCAAGTTGACTGCGTGTAGAGGGAAACAGGAATCGTAACTCCCTTCGATATGAATACTTCGTATAGTGTGGGCCTTTTATAACAGTAAAATTGGTCTAAAAGCATATGCACACACCCGTGTGTGTTTGTGCGTAGTATACGCAGGTCTATAAATCTAAGTAATTGAATAGAAATGTGTTGAGCGCGAATTTTCATGTTTCGTTTTGTGGCGTGATTTGTACGGATGCTTCATAAGTGTCAGCAAATCAGATTCGCGCGTAACTGTTACTTCAGCTCTCTCAACATAAAAGGGGAAAGAGCTCGGTTATATAACGGATAAATTGTTTGAAGGCTGAAGTTTGGAATTGCACAGAAAACATGTCTCTGTTATAAAGACCAGTCAGTTGAAGCTGTTCGGGAAGTAGTCGCTGTGTTTCCTGAGAAGCACAGGGAACCCATACATATGTATAGCCTGTCGTCAAATGGGGAGTTTGATGCTACGTATAGTAGGGGGTTTTTCAGTGTGAATAAAAGCTTTTGAAAAATGGTGTATTCTGACACACGGTTGCTTTTTTTTTTTTGCATTTAGCTGGAATATGATTTTAACTTCCCGACCACACCTTCAATAACGGAATTTTCATATCAGCTGTTTGTGTTTAGCTGTGTAATGGAAAGTAGCCATAGAAAGAACATGGCTGTATTGCGGAGTACATATACTCCCCGACTTGCGCAGTAGTTACTTTCTGCAGTGTGCGCCGCAAGTCAGATTTTGCGCAAGTCGGAGTTGAATATTCATTTGCTATACTTTATGTGTATTTTGAAGGGATTCATTTTGATATCCAAACTCACAACACACTGTAGGATGATCGGCCGCAGCATTACCGCCCCGCCGTCTGTTATCGCCCAGCAGTATTCTTCCGCTACCTTCGTCTCACTTAGCTTCCATTCCAGCAAGGGAAAACTTGGCGCTCGTGTCAAAAATATTATTATTTCCAAATTTTGACTGTTGTTAGAATTGCGTAAGTTTTAAACTTCGTATCCACATTTGCGCGAATCGGGGACTGTCTGTACATGTAGAACCTAAGGATCTAGTGTGCGTAATTTCCGTGTTATGTTTGTCATACCATGGCCATAACATGTGAACATCAGAACTCTTCAACAGGTGCAGGCAAAGTGGCCCTGGGCATGCCATGAAGGCGTGTGCCGGGGGTTGAAGTATGGCTCCAGTGCTTCTCAACTTTGGGTACTAGATGGAAGTGAGTGGTGAGCCTTCACGCCAGGCGCTGTACCGTCGAGGATTATATACGAGCTCTGGTGGGTCTCAGAGCCCGTCGTGATGCCTCGGAGATGGGGATGTTTTCTCTTTCCCCTGCTGCTCGGTCATGTCCTTGGCCTAGTCGTTCCGGCTTCTGATCTTTGACACAGTACTTACATATTTAGTTTTGCTGCCGAGAAAAATTTAGATTGGTAATTATAAAATTTGACAAGTGTAGTGATTAGCACCTGTCATGGCGTGTGTTGTACTTCAGTTCCTCTTGCAGGTTTATTGCTGCAGATACGTACTTGAGAACCAAACCTACCTGTAGTTGTAACTATTTGTTATGTTGCTGACCCCTTTTTAAGTATAAGAAAATTGTGCTTTTCCCGGGAAGTGATTAAAAGCGAACGCTGGGCACATTAAGGTAGTCATGTTACATTGAATGTTCTCGCTAGCAAGATAGACGTTCCGAATGGGACATATTACAAACAACAGCGCGGGTTAAGCCCTTACACCGTTCTGTCCTTCTTTCTCATGTCACTGTCCATCGACTGCCCTGTAGATTAGCGTCGGAATTCGGTTTGATTCTTCCCCAGATATCTAAATATACTGTTGGTTATTTTCCCGAAATTGAGAAATTTCTTTTGTGACGTTTAAATTTTCATATCCCGTACATTCATAGGTAGGTTATAATGTATAATTTATAAACGTAGCCTGAAATTCTGTCCTGTGCAGACAACCGTAATCTGAATTTGATGAATTTATCTTCTATCTAACACATTGTCGGTAGCTCTGTATGTGTAGTGTGAAATGGCAGAATAATTAATGTATAAAACTCGGAGAGGATATGGAAGGAAACTGTCTTTGTCTAATTAGAAGTCCTACCCCAGGATTTGCCTGGAGGGAACGAGGAAAACTGCAACAAACTCATTCCAGATATCAGCCTCCGGGTTTGAATCCGGAGCCTTCGGAATGGGAAGCAGGGTGCGAACAAAATAAGATGTTTGTTGTAACTGAAGAATAAAAAAACCAACTAGACGCCACTTATTATTCTATTGTACTTCTTATAGGCTTAACATGTTTCGGGCACTACTATGCCCATCATCAGCAGCTCGCGACTATAATGTTGATTACCACATTGGTCTATCGTTCTTTGTTTGCTGTATGTTGGAGGTTAAGTGCGGTTAAGCTGGAGTAGTGTCCGGGCTGCAGGCTATAACCTCCAACATACAGCAAACCAAGAACGAAACGACCAATGTGGTAATCAACATTATAGCCGCGAGTTCCTGATGATGGGCATAGTAGTGCCCGAAACATGGTGAACCTATAAGAAGTACAATAAAATAATAAGTGGCATCTAGTTGGTTTTTTATTCTACAGTTATCACAGTGATCCACGGTCCAATAAATTTAAGATATTTGTGTATTTTTAATACTTTTGTAATGTTATCTTCAACACTTGCACAAATACGCACAAACGTGTGAGGAATCGAAGTTTAAAGCAGTTTATTTCGATATTAATATTTTATTTTATTACTTGCACCGTGCAAGCCCGGCCTTATCGCTGGATTAGGCTAGAATATTACGGTCGTGTCCGCTGCATAATAATTTAAAAATGTCGGACATTTGCTTAACTCATTAATCACAGTTACCCGCACCCCCGCCACCTGCCTTAGTGTTAAAGACATCGCATCTTGTCCACGCAGTGTATTTGAACGGTATGATCTGCTTGATTCTTAAAGTAAATAGCCATTATGTACCTACACAGTGTTAATCTAGTCGTGTTAATGAAGAACAGCGCGCTGTGACTTGGGAACTGATCTCTGAATCCATGATTTCAGGCTTCCGCTGCGAAGTAGATGAGAACTGCGCTTTTCTTGAATTATTACGTAGCGAGTAGAGATAATTTCTTACGGACGTTTCGGGACAACCTTTGACCCTTGAAGATGGGATCGATAGTTTGTCCTGAAACGTCGGTAAGAAATTACCTGATTTGACGTTCAGGTGAACGTGCATCAGGATAAAGTCTTATAATAAAACCAAACAGATGCACTAATTTCTCAAATTTATTTTTGGAATAAAACTCTACATGTTTCGGACAGTTCCCTCTGTCCATCATCAGGCGTTTTTCACTGCACACACAGCAGGACCAGGACTGATACTGCTCGCAAGCTGTCAGCAAACCTGTATGACGTATATCATTTTTGGGTGTACAGTGAAAAACTCCTGATGATGGACAGAGGAACTGTCCGAAACATGAAGAGTTTTATTCCAAAAATAAATTTGAGCACTTAGTGCATCTAGTTGGTTTTATTATACGAAAGAAATACCACTACTCGCTACGTAATAACCCAGAATAGCGCAGTCCTCTTCTGATCTTCAAATTATGTCAAATTATGCCAATTTATAGCTCAAACAGCCACGGAACTGTTGTCACTTTCAAGGTCTGGTCATTGTAATGTGTAGTAAGATCGGACAGTACCCGGTGCTTTATATAACTGCTCTCCTAGACAGCGGTTGCATTTTTACACTGCCTGTCGAACTGGTTCCAGGTTCTTGATGACGACACAGCAAGGAGACCGGTTTCTGTTCTCTCTCGGAACCCAGTTTGTGTATCAAAATGTAACAACTTCATAAACAAGCAAATAAAGCAGACACGACTACAATATAAAGCGTTTGTTTGCGAATCGTGTTTTTTAAACTTGAAACGTAGAAATATGAACGTAGGCTTTTACAGAGTGTTTGTTTGTGTGTTGCTCTGCCCGTATTTTACAACGATAATTTAAAAAGGAACTTTATTTTGCAGTTCAGCGAGCTACAAAAATTTCCTGATTTGAATCGTTTTCATGTGGAATGTCTTCGGGAAAGCTGTGAAGTCTAACAAACTGTATAGTCAAGTGTACATTTTTTTATTATTTTGTACCTGCTTGGCCGACCAAGGAATTTCTCTTTGTCAGGGACTCGTAGGTTCATAATCATGCTCACAAAATTACGTTATTTTAATCTTAGCCACCTTCGTACCCTATTTATATCCGAAAGTAGTGTTTTCACTATTCTGTAGAATTATACTCCCGTATCTTCGTAAGAATCTCGTCCCTTAAGCTTTCTAGACCACACTTGTGTCTGTAGTTCTCTTTTTCACCTCGCTTGCAAGGTGACCAATCATTCTTCCTGCTGAGTGCAAGTTTTGAAGTTACATTTGGGTTCCGCAAACGGTGGTGCATTCCTGACTGTCTGCAAACATAGCAGTAATGTTGTCCCTTTTGGCGCCATTAAAGCATATTGGGGAGTGGAGAAGTAGCTCCACTAATTCCTTACTTCATGTCCCAGCTGCTTTACCCTTCTGGGAAAGAGTTCCCGGTGTCAGTAAAGCCGGAGGCTGAGTGAGCGCTAGATTGGATTGGCCGCTTGGGAGGGGTAATAAATCCTTTGCCCTTTCCGGGAATCGATCCAAGATTTCTCGTTAATCTAGCCCGTAGCCCAGTTCACTCCACCATTAACTTAATAAGATTCGAGTGTAAAGGAAACCATTTGATTTCAAAATCAAATGATTTTATCTAATGAATTGTCAGCATGGCTAACAGTATTGTACCTCCCAGGATGTGTATATTGTTCCCCAGAGGATGGCCTGGATTTGCTGAAACGTGTAAGAGACACATTTTGAAATAACTGCGTTCTGCTGCACCATGCTGTACATAGGTACGTTTAGCAATGACAAGAGCTGGAATAATGCGTTCTTCACGTAACATCCAACTGCGAAATAGACGCTGGACCTGTGGGGTATAATGCCATCCTGACTACGAATATTCTGAGGCCCGCTTATGGCAGAGGTGCAAACATCCCAGGCGCTATGTCTTTGTTGCAACTAAATTTTGTACGCCGGCGCCTAATGTTTGTAGGTCCTCATTATGGAACTTGCTGCATGTCACTCTTCTGAACTTCATGGCCTTTAGATTTTTGGAAATTTTTCCACTCCTGCTTCTTAGTGTGTAGGAAGGTAAAGCTGTGTGCGGGGTATCTTCTCTGGTAAACTAGTCGCGTCCCTTAGCATTTGAATCTGGCCTTTCACGTGTCATCAACAACCGGCCACAATAAGGTTTCTGTAAGTGCTGTAGATGTGAATTGTCTTCGTATCATGTATATTCGGGAGAAAGTAATGTCATACAGTAAATGAAAGTAACAAGACATGTCGTTAAAGTGTTAGGTTCCCTGATTCCCAGTTTATTGTTTAAACCAGTTTCCCCACTACCCTCCGCTATGGAGATGTATGCTGCAATGTGTGACGTCTGCATGTCTCATACGCACTTTTTGTTCGTGAAACTAATGCAAGAATTTCGGTTAAACTTGTCGTTGTATTGGAGGTCAGCACTAAAAATTGCCTGTCAAAATCACTCCTCTGCCAGTTATTGCCCTCCAAAAGAAAACCCATTTAGGCTTCGCAGAAAAAATATATTCATGTTTATAATTTTCTCATTCTTGTATTTCCCTCGTTATTTCTGGTATAAGAGCCCACTATCTAACTGGGGACATAATCGGAATGTAAAGTAGGATGCATCTGCAGCTGGTAATGTTGATGGTACTTAGAATTATACAGGACATTCGAAAAAGCACTGTGCACTTGCTACTACCACAGCGATTAGTCGTGTAAGACCCAGCAAAACTGATAGAGTGTGGTGATGCAGTTCCACAGGTCGTAGTACTGACAACTTGAAGAACATGAGCAAAACGCCGCCTGCATAGTGTGTGCAGTGGTTACGAATTGTGTGTGCGATACTGTATAGTGTGGTGTGTGTTGAACTGCACAGCGAATTTTCGAACGTTCTGTTGCACAAGCGGGAATCATCTTCTTCTTGTGTTCCGCAGAGAACACCGTGGCTTCCAGGTAGTCGTGAATTAAAAGTTTTGAACTACGGGAATTGTTTCTGTTTTATTTGAAACAAAGACCGGCGTGGCTCTTAAGGAAATACAGGAATAATAATTTCTGACATCCAGGACAGTGACATATGTAGACTGTAATAGTTGTGTCTTGGATATGATACCGTGTAAATTGTTATACTCGTATAGTTACCAGCGTCTTCGAGGAATTTGCGTTCTACATTTTCAGGGTAGTCTCAGAAGAAATGGATAAGTTTGAAAAATGAGGTAGCAAGCTGTTCCGCAACATTGGTACCTGTATACAGGTTTACACGGCGTCATTTGAGAAAACGGGGATCTTCTGTATAATCGACGTTAGGGCAGTGGAATCAGGGACGAATATGTAACTACGTGTAAGGTGAGGAAGAAAAGGTGAACGCACGGCATCCTGAGTGAGATATCTACTGGGATACGGCCACACAGCTGGCAAGACGGGGAAGATGGGGAAACAACGGTAAGGTGGGGTTCAGGCACCCAGGTTTTGAGGATTAAGGCAGTGCTTTTCAACAGGTGGTCTGCGTACCTAGGGTGGTACGCGAGGTTATTTGCAAATAAGTACTTTTCTGAATTCAGCGTTAAAGACGTTGCTGTCATTACAACAATTGTTTAACCCTTTAAACGCCGAATTAAATCCTATCTGCCATCTGCTGGCATTATTAGGAGCTCACCATATTCTCCACTTTAGCAGGATAAGGGTTAAATGTATTTAAATGGAAAGATAAATAGTTATGCAGTATTAATAAAGTTAAACTAGAAATGTGTAGTGTTATTCGGGTGATAAAATCGAGAAGAATGAGATTGGCGGTACATGTAGCACGTAAGGGGGAGTGGAGCCGTTTATACAGAGTTTTGGTGGGGAAAATAAGGGAAGGAGACCATTTGGAAGACCCAGGCGTAGATGGGAGGGTAATATTAAGCTGAATCTCTGTGAAGTGAGATGTGGAGACATGGACCGGTTTCATCTGGCTTAGGATAGGGACAGGTGGCGGGCTCTTTAAACGCGGTAATGAACCTTCGGGTTCCACAAAAGGCGGGGGATATTTTGACTAGCTGAGGACCGGTTAGCTTCTGAAGACGGACTCTGCTTCATGGAGTCCGTAAGTAAGAAAAGTGCAAACTGTGTGCTGTTAATATTGTTAGTACCTGGTGATAATCATAATCTGTTATGTTCGTGATGGTGTACCTGAAGAAAACAAAGTTGAAAAGCGCTGGAATAAGAATATGTTTCAACTAGCTGACGATGGTGCCGAATGGCGGGCCGTAAGATTTGAAGTTTTATTAAAATATTGTTGGTTATTTCAGGGGTGCAAAAATTTTCTAAAAATATAGGACCCACTTCATTATTCTGGGCGCCAGAAAGGTGGCCCCAAATTTAATACAGCGGACCCCAAAATATTAAGGGCCACCGTACAAAATTTAGTTGCTCGGGCAACCTGGCGCACGGAAATTGTGCACCCCTGGGCTGGTGATTGACTCAGTCATTCCCATGCATTCAGTCAAGAATGTGTCACAAACCTCGGGCTTCAAGACATCACAATTCATGCTAATCGTACGCTAAGCCATGAATCTAAGGTAAAAAATATAGAAGGCTTATTAATTATACCTACAACAATGAAGGGAACATTGAGGCGGGTTCCGTCACGTTTGGTTGCATCACGAATCGTGACATCTGTGTTTTCACGTTGGCAATATCGGGCAGCTGCATATTTCCGTCAACAGAGATTCATAATGCAGGTCAAACCGTTAGCAAGTAAATCAACCTGAATTGTTTTGCCCGTTGCCAGTAAATATGTTCAATAAAAACCAACACTTGATGTTGTGCAGTTTAGGATTACAGAGGTTGAGCGTACCGGTTGTCAACGTGTGTGCCGCAGGTTTGGAGATTGAAATGCATTTCGATGCATCCGTTCAGTACTTAACAAACGTGATATTTTTTTGATGTGTTGTTGACCGTGCATCTCAGTATATTTATCTTAGTAATTAAGCAGATTGAGGTTAGGAAGTGCTTGCTGTCATTCAGTGCAGAATCTTTTGTCTTCCAGGTTGCTATCCAAAAATTTAAAGATTAAGATATTTATAGAACTTTAATTTTGCCGGTTGTTTCGTATGGGTGTGAAACTTGGTCGCTGACATTGAAGGAGGAAAGGAAGCTGAGGGTGTTTGAGAATATGGTGTTGAGGAGAATATTTGGACCTAGAAGGGACGAGGTAACGGGGGAATGGAGGAGATTGCATAACGAGGAGCTAAATGATCTGTACTCCTCACCCAATATTGTG
>Ga0123353_10009018_pt1 | contig 13705 bp, 8 predicted proteins | sample TergutLab28metaG_3_FD_92763 | JGI IMG/M metagenome (GOLD analysis project Ga0123353, IMG submission 92763) | Labiotermes labralis P3 segment gut microbial communities from Petit-Saut dam, French Guiana - Lab288 P3 | ecosystem: Host-associated > Arthropoda: Insects > Digestive system > Gut ... | reverse complement strand
CGACCAACAAACCAGATATGACAAAAATGAAAATATGCTGAAATTTTACGTCTCTTGGTACAGTGGGGTCGGTGTAATACATTTTCCTTAAAGGTTTAATCGTCATCTTGCTGATACTGCTTCTTACTCTGCCGAAATCATGTTCGTATAATTTTTTCTCAAAGGCTTCAATATTTATTCCGGGATGCAATTCGATAATTGTATTGACGAAGAAATGAGACCAACCATCTACAGATGCGGGCGGAAGCCCGGGAATACCGGGTCTTTCTATTGTTTCTGAATTAATTGGTCTTATGAAATCGAAGGGGTAATTGCTTCGTGACATATCAGAAACAATCGCACAAATGGTTAAATCTTCGTCTATCGTTTTCCCTATCGGACGTTCATTACCGAACAACTGTCGGGCTTTTGTGCGGGTGATAGCAACTTTTTTACTGTTGGGAATCAGAAATTCCCCGGTGCCTTCCAGAATTTTCACGTCAAACATACTGAGAAAAGAAGAATCAGCCGGAACGAACAATGCCGTGACCTCTGCGCCATCCACTGTAATCCTGGAGCCGCGAGGGAATGGATTCATACTCGTCGAATTTACAATTTCGGGAAACGTTTCTTTTAAATAAGCCGCCAGTGGATAAGGAGTAGTTCTCGTGTCACTACCCCCCCTGAATGTATTTGGTATGTAAATAACATACAACTGCCTGGCATTTTTGTGAAAACTGTCGAACGACATTTCGTAACGAATCCAAAGCATAGCCAGCGCAAAGCAGGTAAAACCCACTGCCAGACCGAGCACGCTGATCAGCGTCTGGTTTTTGTACTTCCGCATGTTGCGGAAAGCGATTTTCAGATAATGAAGAAGCATTTTATTTTTTTAACTTTTGATTTGCATTATCCATAATTTTCTCCTCAAAAAACTTTTCCGGCAAAATTGCCGGTCCAACTTTTCCAATGGGTTGATACAAACAACTTTTTCCCAACGTTTCGGACGCGATGAACTGTTTTTTTTCATTCACCCGTTCGAATAACAAAATGAGGACACTCAGGATGAGCGCATTGGTTAATATTCCGAAAGCCATGCCTGCCAAGCGGTTGAGCATTCCTAAGGCAACGAAATCAACCACTTTCGAAACCAAATATCCGGAAATGTATACCAATATGAGGATCAACAAAAAAACAACAATGAAGGAAATGATATGACAAACCACATCAGACATTTGAAAATATTGTTGCATGAACGGTTCAAGTTTCCCAGTAAACGTAAATCCGCCCCAAATAGCCAACACCAGCGCCACAATCATACAACTCTGAATGATAAAGCCTTTCTTAAAACCTTTGTACGCCCCCCACCCCAGACACAACAAAAGTACTAAATCAATACCATAATTAATTCCGTTGAGGGCTTCGCCGTTCATAATTCTTCAGTCTTCATTCATAATTGGTCATAAAACGCTCCATAATCCTGTATATAGGTTTCCGGGTTATGGTAAATAAAGGGTTTGTTGCTTGCTTTCAGATAGTCTTCCACTCCGGGATGGATTTGATCTCCCACAATCACAAAACCATCCGAAAAATTGATGGCTAATTTACTTAATGTCAGATAATTTGGTTTATCCAACGGTGAAATATCTTTTTTGGTAATTCCATCGGTAGTAGCCATGGTTTTGAAATCGGGGTTGAACGAACCCGCGAAACTGTCGTTGTAAATGGAATACACCACCTTTGCTTTCGAATACAGAGGGTCTTCGCGGAAGGCTTTCTTCACATACATAGGCACTAATCCGGTAAACCATCCGTGACAATGTACGATGCCGGGTTGCCAACGCAGTTTACGAACCGTTTCAAGCACGCCGCGTCCGAAAAATATGGCGCGTTCGTCGTTGTCGGGGAAATATTCTCCCTGTCCGTTATGAACAGTGTATCTGCGTCCGAAATAGTCATCATTATCAATGAAATATACCTGCATTCTTGCCTGCTGAATGGAAGCCACTTTGATGATGAGCGGATGATCGGTGTCGCTGATAATCAGGTTCATACCCGACAAACGGATCACTTCGTGCAATTGATTTCTTCGCTCATTGATACTTCCAAACCTCGGCATAAATGTGCGGATCTCCTTACCCTGCTCCTGTATTCCCTGCGGCAGATACCGACAAATGGTCGACATTTCTGTTTCAGGAAGGTATGGCGTAATCTCCTGTGCTACAAATAATACCTTCATGCGATTCTTTGAAAAAATAATAAAAAAAATTGACGCAAAAGTACATGAAAAAACTCGTTTTTCAAAATACGTCGAATGAAAAAAAATATACAAAAAATATACTTTGGTAAAAAAAAATCTATCTTTGCCGAAAAAATAGGAGAAATATAAGTTTGAAGAATATGACAACATACAGATTTTTCGTGGGTTTCGTTTTTTGTATCCTTGTGTGTACCGGTTTTCCCTGCGCTGCACAACAATCTCAGCCTTCGCAACAGGCGATTGCCATACCAACAGGCGGGAATACCTTTATCACTTCGCGTGACGGCGCTTCGACCGAAAGAATCAGAAACGGCATTGAGCGATGGACCAATCCGTCGACGGTTTACAGTACTTTCTTCCGTATCTCCAGGCCGGGAAAAATGTCGCTGTTTATGAAATACAGCGTTTCAAACGACAGTGAAATAAAGGCGACATGCGGAAATTCAGTCTTTCATGTAACGTTGCCCAAAGGTACGGATCAAACGGCATATATCGGTATGGTTGCGCAAGCGGATACCGGTTATGTGCGTGTCGATTTGCAGGGAGTGAAGCGCGAAGGCGACGAGTTTGCTCAGGTTGCGGCATTACTTGTTGATGGTGAACCGACAGCCGGCGCAATGAGTTTCGTAGGCAACGATTTTTCATTCTATTTTGGACGCCGCGGTCCTTCCGTTCATTTGAATTATCCTTTCCCCGAAGGTGAAAATATCGAATGGTTCTACAGCGAGATAACGGTTCCGCCCGGCGAAGACCCTGTGGGAAGCTATTACATGGCGAATGGTTTCGCAGAGGGATATTTCGGAATACAGGTAAATTCGCTGAGCGAACGGAGGATTCTGTTTTCGGTCTGGAGTCCGTTTCAAACCGACAACCCGAAAGATATACCCGAAGATCAGCGCATCAAAATGTTAGATAAGGGCGAAGATGTGTATACCGGCGAGTTTGGCAACGAAGGCTCGGGCGGGCAAAGCTATTTGCGGTATATGTGGATTACAGGCAACACCTACAGGTTCCTGACGCGCATCCGTCCTAACGGTGTTGGCGATACGGAGTACACCGCCTATTTCTTTGCTCCCGAACTTGGCAAATGGCGTTTGATTGCACAATTCCTCCGTCCGAAAACAGACACATGGTACAAGCGTGCACATTCGTTTCTTGAAAGTTTTAATCCCGAGCTGGGTTACGTTAGCCGGAAAGGATTCTTTAGCAACCAATGGGCGCGTACCGCCGGCGGTCGCTGGATTGAACTAACCACCGCGCGTTTCACAGCCGATGAAACAGCGCGTAAACAAGCCCGTATGGATTACAAAGGCGGTATGACCAATGGACAGTTTTTCCTGCAAAATTGCGGATTCCTGAACGATTACACCAACATTGGCAGTATTTTCAGGCGCCCGGAGACGGGAATTGAACCTGTGATTGAGTGGAAAGAACTGGAGAAAAGATAAAAAAAGATAAAGAGAGATAAAATATATTTGTGTGAATCTCTGTGAATCCCCTAACGGGGAAATATTGCGTTCTGCTATTTATTTTTCTATTGATATGTATGACCTCCGGTCAATAAATGAGGAGAGCGGCTTTTTAACAGTAATCTTGCGACCGTGTAGGGTGGGTTGTAAAAAATGTGCCATTGTTTGAAAAATAATCGTTCCTGTTTCATTAGCCCTTATTTTTTGAAAGCGCCCTTAGTAGCACGAATGCCCTCTAAATTGCTCCCTTATTCGCTTATTAATAATGCGAATAATTTAAATATATCATTAAAAAGCCCGCCTCTTTACAGGCGGGCTTTCGTTTTTTAAAGCATGATTAATTTACGTAATTTCCATAAAGTTTAAACTTTGAAATCATGACATTATTACCGCCTCCTCGATGATTTGTATTAAAATAAAACAGCAGGTACCTTCCTACCGGCAAATTTTCTTCATCCATATAGTTGGTCTGCTCATCGTCTGTATTGGGATTAAAGGGCCAATCAGAGCCATGCTGTTGCCAATAATCTCTCCAATTATCAACGCCTCCCATTTTATTGGTATTGTTGTCGTCTCTGAACCATGGAGGACTGTTTGACCCATCCGTGGGTAAGTCCCCTGCTTCTTTATAAGTAAAGAACCAATAACCAATATTTCCTCTAGCGTCACCTTGTCTGCGACGAAACACAACACCGTCTATCACTGCTTCATCGCCCAAATCAGCTATAAACCATTGCGGGTAATTTGAATTTGGGCTACCCCATGCTGTGTGCCAGTAAGTTCCGTTATTTTCATCAAGCATCGACGCAATGCCTCCTCCATCACTCCAATGACTGGTACTGAAACCGTATGTGCCGCGATTACCATCTCTTGGAAGCTCCGTACCCGGAAATGACCATGTTGACCTATCTAACAATTTCAGGCGTTTAAACAATTTCTCTACCGGAGGTAAACCTTCTACTGTTGCAGTGATGATTGCAGATTCGCCTTCATCGCCCCAAAAAGTTATCCATCCGTTATCGATTACCGGGCAAATATCCGGACGCGAGGACGTCCATTTTACGTTTACTTCCGATGCATCGACAGGTTCGGGTATGACCAATAACCGAAGCCGTTGATTAAAATTGACATATAGACTCGCTGCGCCCAGCGTAAAACTTTCTAACGGCACCCACTTGCGTACTCTGACAGAAACAGAGGTTGTGTGGTTTTCTGATGCAATGGTGATTTCGGAGAATCCTTCCGCTACAGCCGTAATTAATCCCGACTGGCTTACAGTAGCAACGCCCGGGACTAAACTCGTCCATACATATTGCTTTCCTGACGGGCTGCTTACCAACTGTAATGATTTGCGACTCTCAGGAGCGCCAGCGCCTATATACAGTTCAACCGAGTTTACGTTAACGTAGGGAACATCGTCAAACTTTTTATTCTCATACTCAACGCATCCGTATAATATTGCGGCGACGAGTATCAAACTGAAATTTCTTATTCTTTTCATGTTTATAAAAATATTAAAGGTTATCTAACTTCCGGTCTATGTTCAATTTTCAATTCTTCCTTCATCAGGTGTGTTTGTCCATTTTCGGGATGCACAAATTCGTAACAGAGCATAAACGTCTTAAATTGTCTGCCCCAGGCATCAACAACTATTGAGTACTTGTTCGGATAACGCTCGTCTTCATCATTCATTTGCGTCACCTTCAAACCGAGTTCGCTGTCATCCCATGGGGTGATAGTCACATTTCCTGCATCGTCCATGGTAAGAATCATCGCCCATTGCACAATATCTAATTCTTTCGCTTCGAAGCCCCTATCGCCGGTAAAAATTCTCACCTGATTGGCAGACAGCGGATATACGTGTTTCTGCATCATGGTGCTAATTTCTGTAGTACTCACAATGTCTGTCCGTCTCCACGTGCCCTTGTGGGAATATTGAGAAATGTTGGCGGTTGACGACCATTGGTTTTTCAAACGAAGCCGATAAAGAACGGTATTTTTTTCCTGATTCATTTCATAAGCCGAAACGCTGCTTACGCGAAAAGGAATCATATACGTTGAATCGGGCGAAAGTCCGTTGACGCGGATACGCATGTTCATTATGCCTGTACGTTCGCCTGCCGGAATATTGATGGAATAATTGCTGATGATTTTCCTGTTTTCCGGTAAAAGGTTTGCATACCTGTATGTTTCCCATGCATAATTGTACTGATTATACTGGTTAAATATTACAGGGTCTTCCACGATATTTAATCTGATGGCTTGTTCGGTAACCAAACTTCCGCCTACTGTGGCAGAAATAAATCCGGTTGCGAAGCCTTCGGAATCAACGTCGGAAAAATCAATTTCCTGCGTAAAAAGCTTGAAGGTGCCATCGCTCTTGAGCGCAATTACATGTTTGTACTGTTCGCGGTCGAATACCTCGTTCAGATTGCAGGCTGAAATCACAACCATCGCAAACAGCATCATGATTATATTCTGATATTTCATATTCTTATGTATTAAAAATTTAACAATTATTACCATCCCGGGTTTTGGTCAAAAGCGCGTACCCTGCGCAATTCATTTTTGGGTATGGGCAGGAAAATCATTTTTCTGTCCACCACCCGCTGAGCGACAACCGTATAGGGAGGTACCACTCTTTGGTAGAACTGGTTTTTTGTTCCTTCCATATTCATACCCATAATGGGTTCTGATTCCGACTTTTCGTATTCGCCCCAGCGGCGCACGTCGAAATATCGCTGATTTTCGTGAAGAAATTCTACCATGCGTTCCCGTTTGATTTTTTCGCGAAAGTTTTCGCGATTAGCAAGACCGGCGTTGGTTATTCCGGGCAAGCCTGCACGGTAGCGCACCTGATTGAATGCCCGTTTGATCTCTTCAAAATCGCGCGAGTAGGTTGCTCCGTCAATCGTATATGTATCGCCTAATTCATTGAGCGCTTCGGCATAAGCCAGCAATATTTCGGCATAGCGAATCATAGGAAACGATTTGTTGATTCGCCTAGATGCGGTTCCGCGCCATGCGTCAATAGGATTCACAAACTTGCGCAAAACATATCCCGTTGCGGGGTGGTCTACGGGATTGCTCGACGCAAATTTTCCGTTGCCGGCGTCGCTGTAATACCATACGGTCTGGTTTTTGTGACTGGCTTCGGAAGTTGAAGCCATATCCCACCAGCATCCGCTAAAGCCGACAGAGGCGTAGAAACGCGCTTCGCGATTGACATACATGTTGGATACATTCGGTTGAATACGATAGTAACTGTTCACCCATCTCATTTGATTCGTAAAACCTTCTTCAGTATATCTGTATTCGTCATCTTCGGTGAAGGGTTCATTGATGGAGCGTCCGTTTGCCGTTTCGTAAGCGTCCACAATTTTCTGTGTTACGCATAATCCGTTCCATCCTCCGTTGGCATAAGGGTGGACGTGTTGGGTGTACGACGTTACTCTCCCCGACCAGCGCGCCCAAATAAATTCAGGATTAGCGGTCGGCACGGCTTCATTGTTGAACATGTTCGAATACGAGAAATACGGGTCTATACCGTTAGCGCCATTGGGGAAATCATCAAAATATCCGGGGTCGTCGTATTCAGGATTTGGATTGGGCGCCAGCGGTCTCAAGTCGAAAGTTTTTTCGTTGGCTTCCACCGTGTGCAGTTTGTACAGGGGGGTTCCAAATTCGTTCAAATCTATTACCCTTTTGGCGGCGGCGGCAGCAACAGCCCATCTGCGCGGTTCTGGCGTCTGCTGGATATAATGCTTGCCGTCGGTTGAGCGCGTCCATGTTCCAAAAAACATACGAGCCGAATTACCGCCGTTATACATGTCGCTGGCGTGCCACAAACGGAGCCGCGCCACTAATCCGTAAGCCGCGCCGCGTGTAGGCAAACCAAATTCTATGATCGCATTCTGTTTTAGCGGCAAATAACCCGCCGCTTCCTCAAATTGAGTGCAGATATAATCGACACAGACGTCATAGAGGTCGCGCGGACGATTATAATAATCAACAGTTTCGTTGTTGTTGATGATTTCGTCGCCGATCAACAGTACGGGTCCATAATGACTCACGAGCAGATAATAGGCATAAGCGCGAAAAAAGAGGGTGTAGCCCAAAATGCGCTCTCTGTCGGCTTTCAAACAGTCCTGACATTCGTCCATACGGGCGAGAATGGTGTTGCACTGGCGAATGATACGATACCAGCTTTGGTAGTTACCGATAGAGGTATCTTCAAGGTTGTCGGCATTCAATTGGCCTATCACATAACTCATACCTCTAAATTCGCCGGTGCCGAACAAAGCAATTCCTTCGTCGGTTGCCATCGGTCCGGGTGTGTAATTATTTCCCCAAAGACCGCCTTCATCGGGAAGATACATCGCAGCTGCCCACATGAACTCCTCAAGATTTCGCGCGTTGGTGAAAATGGAGTCTATGACAATGTCGTTGTCTATGTAATCCTTTATGCTGAGATAGTTTTCGCAAGAGGTAAAGCTTGCAACAGCAATCATAACACAAACCAGTTTTACGCCAATGACTCTGCGTATTGTTTTAACTATATTTTTCATTATATTGATCATATTTCTGATGATTACAAATTAATATACATTTGGAATGAATAGGTTGACGGGATAGGATATACCATACCGTTTTTGTGAGCCTGTTCGGGGTCGAAATTCTTCACTTTGTCCCACACATGGAGGTTGTTGCCCACCAATTGCAGGTCAATGGACGAAATTTGGATACGTCTCAGGAAGTCGTTTTTTAAGGTATAATTGAACGTGATTTCCCGTAATCTCAAATAGCGGGCGTTGGCTTTCCAGAAGTCAGACGTCTGCATATTGTTCGGATTCCCTCCGTAGCTCAGTCTTGGCAACAAAGCATTGGGGTTTTCGGCATATTTCATATCTATTCCCTGCTGTTCGCAATACCAGCGAGGCATCCAGCGTGTTGAAGGGTCTTTATACTGTTCAAGTATATTACCGGTAGTGTTTCCCGCTAAGGGAACATACCCTATGCTATTGCGGTAATAATACTGATTGCCGACGCCCTGAAAGAGAATACCTATCGAAAACGCCTTATAATTGAACTGTCCGCCAAAACCGTAGTTCAGTAAGGGATTCATTGAATTGTATGAAATGGGCGTCTGGTCTTCCGAATCAATCACGCCATCTCCGTTGATATCCATGTATTTAAGGTCGCCGGGCATAATACTGCCTCCGAATGTTTGTCTCGGGCTGGCGTCAATATCTTGCTGGTTTTTGAAGAATCCGAGAGAACGGTAACCCATTGTGACGTTCATCGGAAGGTCATTGGCATTCCTGTAGGCATAATTCGGCGTGATTTGTTCCCTGTGAATGATTTTGTTCCGATAAAATACATAGTTACCACGCACGGTAGCGCTCATATCTTTGTTGATTTCAAAATTGTATGCGATATTACCGTCAGTACCGTAAGTAATCATGTTACCCGTATTACCCCAGGCATTGTTGGTTAGACCTGCATAATCGGGCACTTGCCGGCGTTCCTCGAAAATACCTTCGCGCTTGTCGTGGAAATAGTCAAGCGTTAATTCCACTGAATTTTTTAATAAACGCAAATCCACGCCAATGTTGGACTTGATAGCCCTTTCCCATTCCAAATTATTAGCGCCTACCATAGAAACATGAATGATATCTTTGGCTACGCTGCCAAACACGCCGGTAGTGGCTTGTGTCACTCTGTCTATATACGGAAAGCGACGCCCCCCGATATTTGAATTGCCGACCGTTCCGATGGAGGCTCTGACTTTTAACATGTCAATCCACGATGCGTTATCCTTGACCCAATCGTAAGCCGAAGGAATCCATCCTAAAGCTATGGAGGGGAAAAAGCCAAACTGACGACCGGGTTGGAAGTTTTCCGAGCCGGTATAGCCGAAATTGAAGTCAATCATATAGGTATCGCGATAACCGTAGCCGACACGTCCTGTGTAACGCACGCTGCGTTTGGGTATCTGACTGTATGCCGGAGTCAATCCTGCCATTTCATCCCATCCCATCTGGTTGCTTGCAAAAGTGTCGTCTAAATATATCTTGGCTAATGCATTATAACGATGGGCGCCGAAGGCGCGGTCATAAGTCAGCGTTGATTCGAGCAGCCATCTTCTGAAATGCCAGCTGTCATATAAGTTGTAATACTCCTGACCTGATCCCCGCATTGATACAACGGTAATTAACTCGCCTCTGTTGGAGCGTTGTTGCGCCTGATACATATCAGGTATTCTGACGCGCTGTTCGTTATAATTACCGTTTCGGTCGTAAGAACCTAAAACCGTTAACTTCAAGCCTTTGGTAATTGCATCTAAATTCTGCTCAAGCGTCAGTGCAAATTTCGAATTGAAACCCTGCAGTTTGGTATTACCCATGTGGTTAATCACAACGTAAGGCGAGATACCTGCATCACCCGACGTGGCTATGGCGGGAAATTGTCCGTTGGAATAACGAATGGGATATTGCACCGGCGTAATCATCGCCTGCGATTGCCATATATAATCGGTTGACCCTATCAATCCGGGACGCTGGTTTATCGAAATGAAGGCGTCTGAATTGAACCTCAACAAAGTTGTCTTGGTAAGATTAATATCTAAGTTGATACGCATCGAATACGTATTATATCCGGCGTTTGAAGCAAAAGGGTTATCCTCTTCTACGCGGTATGCCGCCGATTCCGTGGTGGTGTTTAAACTGACAAAGTATCTGGCAATATCGCCGCCGCCACGTCCGCTAACATAATACGACTGTCTCCACGATAAGGGACGCACTATTTCATCCTGCCAGCTGATGTCGGGATAAAAATCAGGGTCTAATCCGTCCTTCATGACTTTCATTTCAATATCGTTATAAAGAATGTCTTCGCCGCGCAATATACGCGCTTCGTTTGCAAGTTCCGAATATTCGTATGCCCGCAGATAATTGGGCAGCCGGCGCAGTTGCGATAAAGTAACATTTGCGCGTGCGTTGATAGACAATTTACCCGACTCTCCGCGTTTTGTGGTAACGATGATAACGCCGTTTGCCCCGCGGGAGCCATAAATAGCTGTTGCCGAAGCATCCTTCAGAACCGAGAAACTTTCGATGTCCGCAGGGTCAATGGTATTGATGTCGCCTTCCATACCGTCAATGAGTACTAAGGCTCCGTCGTTGGCTCCAAAAGTTGACCTTCCGCGAATCCAGAACTCGGCAAGGTTTTTCCCCGGCTCGCCGCTCGCCTGCATGGTGAACACGCCCGAAATCCTGCCTGCCAACAAGTTGGTTATGGAGGGAGCCGGAGTCTGTAATTCGCTGACGTCCACCGATGAAACGGAAGCAAGAAGCGAAACACGGCGCTGTGCACCAACGCCGGTGATCACCACTTCTTCAATTTGTTCCGTTTCTTCTTCCATTGAAACCTTAAGGTCGTTTATAGTTTGAGTAACAACATATTCAAAGGTTTTGAAACCTACAAACTGAAACATCAAAACATTACCGGTATTGACTGTAATCCTGAAATTTCCGTTCAAATCAGTAGTAGACAGCGTCATCATACCTCTTACGATAACGTTTACGCCGGGCAACGTTTCGCCTGTAGAAGCGACAATCACCGTACCCGATACGGTTACCTGAGTTCCCTGTTGTGCCGGCAGCGAAAAGCAAAAGCTTGCCGCCAGCATCACGATCATTATTTTTATTTTGTTCATCTTATACATGATTGTTTAGATTATTTTTTTTAATTGACTATTCAATTGCAACCCTTCTGACTCTGCCGTTATTCCAGTCAGTAACAAATAATACGCCTTCTTTGTCTGAAACAACGCCGTGAAGTTGTCTGAAAAGCGCCTCTTCGGGACTGCCGTCTTTAAAGCCGCGTTGACCGGGTATTCCAATGACGGTTGAAACCATCATGGGGTTAGACATTGTTGATATCTGTCTCAGGCAGGCATTTTCGCAGTCGCCTATAAAAAGATTGCCATCGGGGTCGAAGTTTAGTTGACGTATTCGTTGGAACTCTGCTTCATCTATGCGACCGTCTCTCCACGAACCGCGAGTAACAGAACTTGTCAGCCTCCTACCTGACTTCATATAAGATCGTGTTTGAACTCCTGTGGTCGCGTTTGTGGTATAATAAAAAGAAACGTCTCTCACATCCACCACGCATACGCTATTGTTCCAACTGCCATAAACATCGGAATCACCGTTGACATCTCTGACGGGACCTTCTCCTGCATTGCCCTCAGAGCCGGCGCCTATCCATATCTCATATTTTCTTAACGGATGAACAGAGGCGCAGTAGTTAGTTCCGGTAGGGAGCATTCCGACTATGGTTGCTTCCATTGATAACGGATCAACGCGCGCAAATATGCCTGAGTCAAAGTACCAGGTATAGTACCATCCCGTTTTTTGGTCTTCACGTTTGCCTGCATCATCAGCTCTATCAGGATAGGGACTCCACACGCACCAACTATGGTTAGCGCCCGTGCCGGGAACAACATAATCGGCATAAGTCAAAACTTCTCCGGTTACCGTGTTTGTATATGTCGGCCTTTCATCTTCGGGAAAAGTTACCCAATTAGAGATATACTTATTTCTGGGCGCCCATCCTTCCTTTGGATTCAGGAAGAGGAAGCGGTCGCGAGGGTCGCTATCTCTACCGCCCGACATGATCAAATCCGAATAAGGATGAACATTCATAGAGCCATTTGGATGCACGAAGTTGTCCCTATTGGCGAGAGAGACGATTAGGTTTTCTTTAACATTCAGTAGTACTAAAAAGCGGTCATCGGTAACGACAAAAATATTATCTTCACTGTCCATAGCAATATAAACCGGCCAAAATTCCGCTTTGTCCAAACCTTGGTTTAATATTGATGGGTTTTGCCCCCCTCCGTTTCCGGCAATAGTGGTTATATTGGCGGCAATTTTATAGCGGAAGCTTCCCAGATGTTCCGTGTTGGCAGTTTTTCCGCCCTGATAGCCCGAACCGTCTGCGACAGACGTTCCGCCCACGCGTACATGAATAAAGCAGTCATCTCCTTCGGAAACGACCGGTAAGCGCGGCACGACTACCATAAATTTATCGCCGCTTGCGCTTGCGCCTATAACTCTCGCTTCAACATGATTGAAGTATACCTTAATGTTCGCGGCGTCAGAACCGAAATTTTCGCCATGAACGATCACCATATCGCGTACGCGCCCGGAATCAGGCTCAAACTTGGTAATCCTGATATTCTTCGCAGGATCATGGTCAACTTTAGCCTCTCCGCTATCCTTGTTGTCGCAAGTATAGAAGGCTAAAGCAAATGCTATCATCGCCATCGGCAACAATAGGCTCTTTCTTAAAATACTACGATTCATCGTATTTTTAAAGAGCTTTCTACTTTTTTGAGTTAAACTCGTTTTTGATATTAAATACATATATATTAATTTTATAGATTATAATTTACATTTTATTAATTTACAAATTTTTTCCACTTTTGGGGCTAACTAACCCCTTTACTGTTACATCACTTATTTTTTTATCTCATAGGCATTCAATAATTTAGGTTGAACATACGTTAATGGGCATCCGCATAAACAGAGGATAACTCCAAAAACAATTTTTTGAACCAATCTTGACTTTCATTCTACACTTCTTATCATCGATAAAAGTTAAAAAAACAAAAAACATTTAAGTGCAAAAATAGTTAGTTGCTCAAATCTTTATTCGCAATTTTAGATATATTTTTGGTAATTTTAGATAGTAATAATTGTAATTTAAGATAATATCAGGTAATTTTCGAAGGCGCTTTCCCAAAATGATCCTTAAAAACTTTGCCGAAATATGACACACTGGAAAAGCCGCAAAGTTCGCTTACTTCGGTTATGATGTGCTGCTTTTTCTTTAGCAGTTCCATAGCATGGTTCAGACGAACTAATTTGATAAAGTCGCCGGGCGTCTGATTGGTAAGAGTTTTGATTTTTTTATAGAGTAATGACGGACT
>Ga0123353_10009016_pt1 | contig 13706 bp, 9 predicted proteins | sample TergutLab28metaG_3_FD_92763 | JGI IMG/M metagenome (GOLD analysis project Ga0123353, IMG submission 92763) | Labiotermes labralis P3 segment gut microbial communities from Petit-Saut dam, French Guiana - Lab288 P3 | ecosystem: Host-associated > Arthropoda: Insects > Digestive system > Gut ... | reverse complement strand
TAAACGTGCTCGGTCAGATCGAGCACTTTGTTTGAATAGCCCCACTCATTGTCGTACCACGCTACTACCTTGACAAAGGTGTCTGTGAGCTGGATACCGGCTTTGGCGTCGAAGATGCAAGTGTGCGAATCGCCGATGAAGTCGGTTGAAACGACCGCTTCGTCTGTGTAAGCCATAATCCCTTTGAGCTCATTTTCCGACGCGCGCTTCATTTCGGCGCAAATATCGGCATATTTCGCAGGATTCTCAAGATTGACCGTGAGGTCGACGACCGAAACGTTGATTGTTGGGATGCGCATTGACATACCGGTCAGCTTGCCGTTGAGTTCGGGGATGACCTTGCCGACAGCCGCAGCCGCCCCGGTTGACGACGGGATGATGTTTGCCGCCGCAGCCCTTCCGCCGCGCCAGTCTTTTTTAGAGACGCCGTCTACGGTCTTTTGCGTGGCAGTCGTAGAATGGACGGTGGTCATCAGACCCGTGGCGATGCCCCATTTGTCGTTAATTACCTTTGCCAGCGGCGCGAGGCAGTTCGTCGTACACGAAGCGTTAGAGACAACTTTCATCGAACTTTCGTACTTGTCCTGGTTTACGCCCATTACAAACATGGGGACGTCGGATGTCGGAGAGGTAATGATGACCTTTTTCACTCCGGCATTTAAGTGGGCTGTCGCTTTTGGCATTGAAGTGAACACACCGGTCGCGTCGATGAGGTACTCAACACCCCAGCTCGGCCAAGGTATCGTCTCAGGCTTTAGTTCAGAGTAAGTAACTATTGGCTTACCGTCGACAATAAGGCTGTTTGCCGTATATGAGACATCGTGCTTAAACCTGCCATGCACCGAATCATATTTTAGCATATAAGCCATATAATCCGGTTCCATGACGTCGTTTATCGCCGCGACTTCCATACCGCGCTCAATTGCCGCTCTGAAAACAAGTCTGCCGATCCTCCCAAACCCAGTGATTCCGATTTTCATACTCATGTGATTTTCCTCCATTAATAATGATGATTTTTTCGTAAAATCAATTATAATCGCTAATCAACAAAAAATCAAAGGAATTATTACTTTTTCCACAGTTTATTTCATCGTAGGCAGATAATAAAATTGTATTGAATTAATAGTTCAATTTTGGTATCATTAGGCGACGGCGCACCGGACAAATTTAGGCTGAAAAAATCTTTACTGATTGGTACGATAATGGATAAAAGCGTTGGAATATACATACATATACCATTTTGTGCGAGCAAATGCGCGTACTGCAATTTCTATTCGCTCGCGGGCATCGACAAGATGATTCCAGCCTACCACTCAGCCGTTTTGAAGCATATCGCGGAATACTCGGCGCAGCTCGACGGATACCTCATAGACACTGTATATTTTGGCGGAGGGACGCCCAGCCATTACGGCGCAGGGCGGCTGGTCAGCATATTCAACTCCCTGAAAAAGCACGGGCATGTGCGGATCGATTCCGAAGTCACAGTAGAAATCAACCCCGGCGGCATATCAAAAGACGACCTCATAAAACTCAAGCGCGTAGGGTTCAACAGGCTGTCGATAGGCGTCCAGTGCACGAACGACACGATGCTAAAAAGCCTCGGCAGGACACACACGTTCGCGGACGCCGAGAAGACCGTCAACGACGCCAGGAGCGCCGGGTTTGAAAACATCAGCGTCGATATAATATACGGCCTGCCCTCTCAGGATAAAGACTCCTGGGCCGAAACCATCGCAAAGACAGCAGCCCTCAAAGCGGAGCACATCTCCTGCTATGGGCTGAAAATCGAGAGGGGGACGCAGCTTTACGTATTTAAAGACTCCCCGTTTTTGCCGGACGACGACGCACAGGCGGATATGTACCTCTATGCGGTCGAAATGCTAGCCAGGTTCGGATACAAACAATACGAAATATCAAATTTCGCCCGTCGCGGGTTCGAGTCAAAGCACAACATGAAATACTGGCTCGGCGACGAATACATCGGGTTCGGGCCGGGTGCGCATTCATACGTCGGCCGTTGCAGATACAGCTTTATTGAGGACATTGAAAAATATATCGAACGCGTCAACATGGGACAAGTAGTCGTCGAATACAGCGAAGAGATGTCGGATTTTGAAAACGCCGGCGAATACCTGATGCTCCGGTTAAGGACGACCCACGGCATATCAGAGGAAGAATATTACAACATCTACAGGCTAAAACTGGATTTTGTCCTGGAGCTGCTGCACGAGTACGAAACAAACGGCTGGGCGCTGTTCAAAGACGGGCGCTGGAGGTTTACGCCAAAAGGCTTTATGCTCTCAAACACCCTGATCGGGGAGGTGCTCGACGCCCAGACCCGGCAACGTACCCAAATCAGCAAACCATGGCAGACGCAGGCGGCTGAGCAAGACGCACAAATGACACTATTCGACAGGAAACCGGTCGCAGCAGAGCTTTTCGGCGGGCGGAGGCTAGTTGGGCGCCAGGACAGAGTGTGATGACAATTGACAATTGACAATTGACAATTGACAGTTAATTAGCCATTATTCATTCAACTCTTTGGAACTATTTTTTATTGCTTGCGTCGTAATAGTTACAATGGTTGTTTTTAATCCGTAACAAAGATGTAATTTGAAATTTTGAAATTTTGGTTGTATTATTATAACAAAGGCTTATTTATTTACAACTACTATACAATTGCATTGTACAATAGCTAAAATTTGATTTTAATAGGTGGAAAACGTGGGAAATATTAAATTGATTAGCAGCAGAGGGAAAAAAGGAAAACCGAAGCCGAAACAAAAACATAAACAACAAAAACGCAGGAGAGGCGGCAGGACGGCGCTGGTGATTTTTATCGTCCTTATGGTTGGGATTATAGCGCTGTTTCTATCGTTAGGGTTCTATGTCAAGAACCTGGATACCGTCTATCCCAATGTTTGGGCGGAGGGCATAAAGCTTTCCGGGCTGACCCTTGAAGAAGCGAAACAAGCCCTTATTGACGGAGGGTACGAAAGCAATGCGAAAGGCGTATTTGCAACGATCGTATTTCCGGACGCCAGCATGTTTACGATATCAGGTGAAGAAGTCGGCCTGTCGCTCAATGCGGACGAAGCCGCTCAGACCATATATGCGTTCGGCAGGGGAGTCTCCTTCGTCGACGACGAGATAGCGTATATCAAGGCCATGCTCAACAAAACTGAACTTCACGATTTAAGTAAAGCGAAAATGGATGATGCGTTTGTGCGCGATGTAGTTCGTGAACATACGAAAAAATTCAACGAGGCGCTCATCGACGATAAATGTGAAGTCAATACTCAAAGTATCGTCCTCGTTAAAGGGACGGGGATCGAATCGGCTGACGAAGGCGCGGTTTATAACCTCACCATCGAGACGCTCCTGAGCGCGATGGAGGAAAAGACGCATCTGACCAGGGAATACATCCCGCAAAAGACCGAGCAGGATGAAATCGATTTGGATTTTCTATATAACACGATCAAAGTCGACCCCGTTTCGTCGGTCTACGACCCGGATACGCTCAGCGCCACCGCAAGCGCCTACGGTATAAGCTTTGATTTGCTGGCGGCGCAGGCTTTGCTTGCCAGGGCCAGGGAGGGCGAGAGCATAGAGATCCCGCTGGTGACGCTCGAGCCGGAGGTCACAGAAGAGGAAATAGAAAGCCTGCTCTTCCGCGACCTGCTTGCCACAAAGAAGACGAATATCGGGGGTACGAGCAACAGGCTTAACAATGTAGTGCTCTCGTCGCAGGCGATAAACGGGACCGTGCTCAACCCGGGCGACGTTTTCTCATACAACGGCATCGTTGGGCAACGCACAGCGGCAAGGGGCTACAAGGAAGCCAACGCCTATGTCAGCGGGAAGGTCGTCCTTGAGGTCGGCGGCGGGATATGCCAGACCTCGTCCACGATCTACGACTGCGTGCTGCACACCAGCCTTGAGGTCCTCGAGAGGTCGTCGCACATGTTTACCGTCTCGTACCTCCCGATGGGACACGACGCGACCATCAACTGGGGCACGATAGATTTCAAATTCAAGAACAACACCGATTATCCTATACGTGTCGAAGTCATTGTGGAGGGGCGCGATCTCACGGTTAACCTATGGGGGACAAAGCTGGACGATACGTACATCAAAATCGAAACTGAGCGGGTCAGCACGATACCATTCCAGGTCATCCGGCGCGAAGACGAAAGCGTCGCGCCTGGAAAAACCAAAACGGAGACCGCCGGCCACACGGGATATGTCGTGGATACATATAAATTGTTGTACGACGCTAATGATAACCTTATCAGCAGGACAAAAGTCTCAAGAAGCTCGTACCGTTCGCAGGACAGTGTCATACTGATCCCGCCCGCGTCCGCCGAAGTCCCCAATGAGCCAACGGCAAATCAGCCCGGCGAAAACCCCGGCACGCAGACTCCGGAAAATCCCGATCCGCAGCCGACAGACCCACAACCGACAGACCCGCAACCGACTGACCCACAACCGACGGATCCACAGCCAACAGACCCGCAACCAACAGACCCGCAACCGACGGATCCGCAGCCGACAGAGCCGGTGGTAGAGGAGCCGACAGAAGGGTCGCGGCAGGAACCGGACTGATAACACATAGCAGATAAAAAATAGGGGGCGGCCTTTTGGTTGCCCCCTTTGTTCAATAAAAGGTATCTTAAAATGAAAAAATATCTGATAATAATACTAATACTATTGCTGCTTTGCTCCTGCAGCCTGCAAGCGAAGGACGAATTATCGCCAAGCGGAGAGGGGAGTAGCACTGAAGAAATACTGGAGCTCCAACCGGGGCCGCCCGGCGTGGTTTTTCCGCCAACCGAAACGCCGCCGTCACCTACCATTGCGCCGGAGCCGACGCCCGAACCTGAACCGGAGCCGGAGCCGGAGCCGACGCAAGAAGAGTTGGAAATGCTTTATATCGAAGCATTAATCGACAGCATGAGCATTGAAGAACAAGTTGCGCAGATGTTCATTTTGAACCTCGGCAACAGGCATACCGGCCCCTCAGAAGATTTGGAGGAATTCATCTCCGAATCTGGGGCGGGCGGATATATACTGTTTGGAGGCAATATCACTACCGTCGAGGGGACGAAAACGCTGATAGATGCCGTTAATGCCTATTCCGCCATCGCTCCATTTATTTGCATAGACGAAGAGGGCGGGATAGTATCAAGGCTATATTCCTCAAAGCTGCCGGGCTACGCGGCGCAGCCGTCCGCGCGCGATATCGGAAAAAGAGGGGAGACTCAAGAGGCGTATGATGTCGGGGAGACGATAGGCGCCGCGCTGTCCTCGATTGGTGTGAACGTGGATTTTGCCCCGGTCGCTGACGTGCTGACAAATTCACGCAACTCTGTCATCGGGAGCCGTTCATACGGCAGCGACCCTATAGCTGTAGGAGATATGGCGGCGGCGTTCCAAGCCGGTTTGCACAGCCAGGGCATTATGTCCGCCCCAAAGCATTTTCCCGGCCACGGCAACACGGCAAGCGATACGCACCAGGGGCAGGCTATCGTTGCGAGCGACGCAGAACATCTTGCATCCGTTGAGTATGTGCCGTTTGCCCGCCTGATAGATGAAGGGGCGCAGTTCATTATGACCGGGCATCTGCAAGTACCATCGGTCGAACCTGACAATCTGCCTGCGACGTTTTCCAGGTATTTGCTCACAGACATCTTAAGGGGCGAGCTCGGTTTTGACGGCATAATAGTCACCGATTCCATGGCCATGGGAGCGATCATCCAGGAATACAGCGCCGAAGAAGCCGCAGTAATGGCCATACAGGCTGGCGTAGATATGATACTAATACCGGAAAACTACAACAAAGCGGCAAGCGGCATAATCCAGGCGGTAGACGACGGGATGATAACGACGCAGCGGATACGGGAATCGTTACTGCGGATAATGCTTACTAAACTTAAAGCGAAAGGGACGACAATTACAATTGACAATTGACAATTGACAATTGACAATTGACAGTTGGAACATATTGGCATGTGTTTGCGTCTTTATAACTAACAGAATCATTACAGAGATAAGGTGGTGATTTTATGCGAAAATGCTTAGTTCTTATTGTTTCAGTGATAGCCATACTTGTGCTTTCTGCTTGTGGGTATGGCGTCATTGGCGGTCCTTTGCCTGCGCATAATGATAGTCCTGCGGTGCAGGATGACCTTGACTTTCGTGAATTGCTTCTCGCAATGGGATTCCCGGAAGAAGAGCTTGATATGATGGAAGCAAGTGGTATCAGCCTGGAAAGTATACATAACCAATCGCGATTCAACCAATATACTGATAAGTTAAACAGCAGCCAACCGATTGGCGATTCCGGCAATATCATTGCACCGCAATACTATGGCGGTATCTACTATGATGATAAGGGGATCCTGACAGTTATTGTTCTTGACGAAGCCTTTGACGATGCTGCTTCCGCAGCAGCCATTGCTGAAATGCAGGAGTTGGGAATCATTGTCAGGACAGCTGCATTTACTGAGCAGGAGCTTAATACCGCTATTAGCACGCTTAATGCGTTATCAGACAGAACCGTAAATGCCGGAGCATCCAGTTGGGGGCTTGACTCAGAGCAAAATAGAGTAGTTGTATGGTTGGATCCTTTTACTAATGAGCAAAAAGCATTGTTTATGGAACTGCTGTTTGACGCCTCGATCGATCCTGCTATGATTGCAATAATACCGGCTGTAACCCAAGAGATGATTGAGCAACGTGAGGCAAACATTGCTGCCGCAATGCAATCGGACGATGACCGGATCGCCCATGTGGGAACAGCGGCAGTAAGCAGTACGAGCATTTTGTTCTCGCTGGAAAACCGTACAGATTTGGATTTCTATTATGGCGCGCAGTGGGATATGGCATACAACGTGGACGGCCGGTGGGCGCCTGTGCAGCATCTTCCGGGACAGGGCGGCGGAGTTTGGCCGAGCATTCTAAATGGGCTGCAAAGCGGCGATAGTGAGCAGTTTGAGGTTGAATGGGCGTGGCGGTTCGGAGAGCTGCCACCCGGAAGGTATGCATATATACTTAACGGCTATTTTGGCGAATACAGACCCAATCATGAGATTGTTTATGTAACGGTTGAGTTTACCATATAAAGAAAAAGAGGGGGACGATTCTGTCGTGTTCGCCTGCGAGGGAACACACGGGGACGGTTCTGTTGTGTTCGCTTGCGAACACAACAGAACCGTCCCCGTGTGTCGTTGTGTTCGCTTGCGAACACAACAGAACCGTCCCCCTGTGTCGCATTTTTTTCTTTCTGAATTTTGAAAATATGTTGATAAATTTCAATTTTTATATTAGAATACTTTGAGTTGCATTAATTACGGGTAGGGCTGTAAATACCGAAATACTTCTTATTATGGAGGGGCTTATGAATCCGGAAAGTACGATTAGTTATAACAAAAAATCTGTGGAAGACATACAGGTAGGTGGGAAAAAGGTCCTTTTGCGCTGTGATTTCAACGTCCCGTTCGACAAAACAACCGGAAAAATAACCGATCCGGGGAGGATCATCGCGGCGCTCCCTACAATTAAGTACCTCATTTCACATGGGGCGGCGGTTATCGCATGCTCTCATTTTGGCCGTCCTAAGGGGGAGGTCAAACCGGATTTATCTCTTGCGCCGGTCGCGAAATGCCTGGCCGGATACTTGGTGCAGCCTGTAAAAATGGCCAAAGACGTCGTCGGGCCTGACGCTGTAAAACTGGCGGCGGAACTCCAGCCGGGCGAGGTGATGCTGCTTGAAAACACACGCTTTCACAAAGAAGAAGAAAAGAACGACCCCGAATTCGCGAAAAAGCTTGCCGATATGGCCGACATCTTTGTATCGGACGCTTTTGGGACCGTCCACCGCGCGCACGCAACTACAGTAGGCGTATCCGCATACCTGCCTGCAGTGTCCGGGTTTTTGCTGAAAAAAGAACTGGACTACATAGGCGGGGCGATATCTGACCCCAAGCGGCCGCTCGTCACCATATTGGGCGGCGCTAAGGTATCGGACAAACTTGGCGTTATCGGGAACCTGCTGAAGTCAGCCGACAGCATAATTATCGGAGGCGGCATGGCCTACACGTTTATAAAAGCCGAAGGCGGGAAAATCGGCGATTCGCTGTGTGAAGACGCCGAAATTGAGAATGTGCGCGAGTTAAAGGAAAAAGCCAAGGCGCGCGGCGTTAAACTGCTCCTCCCGCACGATACGATTGCAGCCGCGGAGTTTTCAAACGACGCCGAGCCTGTGATAGTCGAGACCGGCGCTATACCGGACGATATGATGGGATTGGATATCGGCCCGGAAACAGTCAAAAACTTTATATCCGAAATCAAGGGCGCGGGCACGATCGTCTGGAACGGCCCTATGGGGGTGTTTGAGTTTTCAAAATTTGCGGGTGGCACGCGCGCAATTGCTGATGCGGTGGCGGAATCCGGCGCCATAACTATAATCGGCGGCGGGGACTCGGCGGCGGCGATCCGGCAGTTTGGGCTGGAGGATAAAATAACACATATATCGACAGGGGGCGGCGCTTCGCTGGAGTTTATGGAAGGGAAAACACTACCGGGCATTGCATGCCTGCTCGATGCGTAACAAAATGAGGGAGGATATTATGAACAACAGGTATAGACGCGCGATAATTGCCGGAAACTGGAAGATGAACATGCTTGCATCCGAGGTACAGCAGTATGCGGACGAGTTTATTCCGCTTGTACCCGATTTTAGCAAGTGGTGCGACACGGTGGTCTGTACGCCGTTTGCGCTGTTGCCCGCCGCGATACAGGCGTTTAAAAACAGCTATGTATCTGTCGGCGCGCAAAACATGAGCCAGTTCGAGTCCGGCGCATATACCGGAGAGGTTTCCTGCGCGCAGCTTGCAGACCTTGGGACTAAGTACGTTATAGTTGGGCACAGCGAGCGGCGCCAATTTTACGGTGAGACGGATGAATCTGTCAACAAGAAAGTCCACGCTGCGTTCAAAGGTTCGCTATGTCCGATAATCTGCGTGGGCGAGACCCTTAGCCAGCGCGAAATCGGCGTGACCAATGATATCGTCGCGATGCAAGTCAAGACGGCGCTTTACGGCGTGCAGGTAGACAAGCCTTACCGCGCAGTCATCGCATATGAGCCGATATGGGCGATCGGCACGGGCAAGACCGCGTCCCCGGAGGATGCGCAGGACGTATGCCGGGAGATTCGCGCCGTTGTCAGCGCGTTGTACGGCGCGCACGCGGGAAGGGTACTGTCGATTTTATACGGCGGGTCGATGAACGAGAAAAATGCGTTCGACCTGCTTGCCCAACCGGACATTGACGGCGGGCTCATAGGCGGCGCGTCACTGAAACCTGCGTCGTTCGCGGCAATAGTAAATGCCGCAAATCAATAAAGAGATGAATAGTTACGAGGTGAAAATGAAAAAACCACTTACCATGGTAATCATGGACGGATATGGCCTTACCGGGCCGTCGCGCGGCAACGCCGTGGCGAACGCCGCGACGCCGGTCCTCGATGAACTGTATGCGACATGCCCAAACACAACGCTGTTGGCATCCGGGGAAGATGTAGGGCTGCCGGATGGGCAGATGGGCAACAGCGAAGTCGGCCATACGAACATCGGCGCCGGGCGGGTCGTATACCAGGATTTGCCGAGAATAACGCGCGAAATCCAATCGGGGGCATTTTTTGAAAATGAAGCGCTGTTGTCCGCAGTCGAGTCATGCAGGGAGTCTGGAGGGGCGCTGCACCTCCTGGGGCTCGTCTCGCCGGGCGGCGTACACAGCCATATAAACCATCTGTTCGGCCTTATCGAACTCGCGAAACGCAACGGTCAACCGGATGTTTTCGTACATTGCTTCATGGACGGCCGGGACGTCCCGCCGGATTCGGGCAAGGCGTCGATCGAGGCGCTATCGGATAAATGCCACGAACTGGGGGTAGGGCGGATCGCGACCGTGATGGGGCGTTTTTATGCAATGGACCGGGACAACCGCTGGGAACGCGTAAAGCAGGCGTACGACGCGATGGTGCTCGGCGACGGGGTGTTCGACGCCGATCCGGTACACGCGATGCAATGCTCATATGACAACGGCGTCACTGACGAATTTGTAAAGCCGGTCATATGTACAAAAGAAGGCATGATAAAACCGGGCGACTCAATAATCTTTTTTAATTTCCGGCCTGACAGGGCAAGGGAGATCACGCGCGCATTCGTCGAAAGCGATTTTAACGGGTTTGATCGTAAGAATGGCTTTTTCCCGCTGCATTATGTCTGTCTGACGCAATATGACGAAAAAATAAAGGGGGTCTCCATCGCTTACCCGCCGCATTTCCCGGAACAGACTTTTGGCGAGACGGTCAGCGCTCTGGGCTTGAGGCAGATCCGGATTGCGGAGACGGAAAAATACGCGCATGTAACTTTCTTTTTTAATGGCGGGGTCGAGCAGGTCTTTCCGGGCGAGGAACGGATACTGATACCGTCCCCTAAGGAATTCCCGACATATGACCTTATCCCGCAAATGTCCGCTCAAAAAGTCGCCGATGCCGCGTGTAAGGAGATTCTGAGCGGGAGACATGATATTATTATTGTAAATTTCGCCAACTGCGATATGGTCGGGCACACCGGGGTCTATGACGCCGCCATCCAGGCGGTGCAGACTGTGGACGAGTGTGTCGGGAAAATCAAAGCTGCGGTTGAAGCGATGGGCGGGTGCCTTATAGTCACGGCAGATCACGGCAATGCGGAAATAATGCTGCAAGAGGACGGGATACACCCGCACACTGCGCACAGTTTATTCCCCGTTCCGTTCATTATTTTTGGCGCGGATGTGGCGCTCAGACCGGGGCGCCTGGCTGATATTGCCCCGACAATGCTTGATTTGCTCGGACTGGAAAAACCCGGGTTGATGACAGGAGAATCTTTGATCTAATTTTAAGGAGTGTGCGACATGAAAGACTATTTGGAAATTATTGATGTAACCGGACGCGAAATACTCGATTCGCGCGGGAACCCGACGGTTGAAGCCGAGGTATGGCTTGCCGACGGAACAATTGGGCGGGCCGCGGTGCCTTCCGGCGCTTCTACCGGTCAGTTTGAGGCGTGTGAACTGCGCGACGGCGACAAGGGGCGTTACCTTGGCAAAGGCGTGCTGAAAGCAGTTTCGAACATAAATGAAGTGATTGCGGAAGAATTGGTCGGGCAAAACGCTATGGATCAAGTCGGGACCGACAAGCTGCTCATCGAGCTTGACGGCACGCCGAACAAGTCAAACCTCGGGGCAAACGCCATACTAGGCGTCTCGCTGGCTTGCGCCAGGGCAGTGTCCGAATCTATCAAAACCCCGCTTTACCGCTATATCGGCGGCGCGGCGGCGCATACGCTGCCCGTGCCGATGATGAACGTACTAAACGGGGGCGCCCACGCGGACAACAGCGTGGATATCCAGGAATTCATGATAATGCCGGTTTCGGCGCCAAGTTTCCGCGAAGCCCTGCGTATGAGCGCGGAGGTTTTCCACACGCTCAAGAAGGTCGTCCCGGCATCCGGCGTGGGTGACGAAGGCGGTTATGCGCCCGACCTCGCCGCCGACGAGGACGCGCTGGGCGCGCTGATGAAGGCGATCGAAAAAGCGGGCTACAAACCTGGGGAAGACTTCATGATCGCGATGGACCCCGCAGTCACCGACTGGTTCAGTGAAGAGGACGGGTGCTACCATCTGCCGAAAAGGAAGATCATAATGACGCCGCAGGAAATGGTCGATATGTGGGTCGGTTTCGTGAACAAATACCCGATCATATCCATTGAGGACGGCATGGCCGAAGAGGACTGGGAAGGCTGGAAGCTGATGACGGATGCGCTTGGCGACAAAATACAGCTCGTGGGCGACGACCTGTTCGTCACAAATACAGCGCGGCTCAAAAAAGGCATCGGCTTGGGCGTTACGAACTCGATTTTGATCAAGGTAAACCAAATAGGCACGCTGACCGAGACGCTTGACGCCATCCAGACCGCCCACAGGGCAAACTACACCGCAATAGTCTCGCACCGCTCCGGGGAGACCGAAGATACGACGATAGCGGATATATCCGTAGCCGTCAACGCGGGCCAGATAAAGACCGGCGCGCCGTCAAGGAGCGACAGGGTCGCGAAATACAACCAACTGCTCAGAATAGAGGAAGAACTCGCGTCTTCCGCATATTATCCCGGAATGGATACGTTTTTCAGCTTGAAAAAGTAGTAATATATAATAGGGGTCATAGAAATGAAAAGAATCGTTACCATTGAAACTCGCGACCTTGCGAAAAGTTTGGCTGAAGGCGGCTGCGGCGAATGCCAGACGTCATGCCAATCGGCCTGTAAGACGTCATGTGGCGTAGCCAACCAAGTGTGCGAAAACGCCGAGGCAATCCGCAACACATAAACGACTAATGCGCTCTGCGGAGCGCAAGGAGTCAGAAGTCAGGAGTCATCGCGCCGCGAAGCACCACGTTAAATCATCTGAAATGGGAGAGACGGGATTGGCGGATGCAAAGCTGTAATTTTGCGTCCGCTGATTTCTGTTGCGGTATGGTACATTGCTACAAACTAAACGGGTATAATATTGTTCTTGACGTCGCCAGCGGGTCGGTACACAGTGTCGACGATGTTGCTTTTGACGTGATTTGCGCGCTTGAAAACAGCGGCAAGGACGAAATAGCAAAGATCATCAAGGGGAAATATCCGCAACTGCCGGAGAGCGAACTGTCGGAGCTGTTTTCCGATATCGAACGGCTTAGACAATGCGGGAAGCTGTTTTCCCCTGACGTTTTTGCGTCCGCCGGGGCGCCGGCGGGGAAAAAACAGCTTAAAGCGATATGCCTGAATGTGTCGCACGCATGCAACATGACGTGCTCATACTGCTTTGCCGGCAGCGGCAGATACGGCGGTGACGGGGAACTAATGAGCCTCAACACGGGAAAACGGGCGATAGATTTCCTCGTAGAAAACTCGCAGGGGCGAAAGACCCTGGATATCGACTTTTTCGGCGGCGAACCGCTGCTGAACTGGGGCGTTGTCAAAGATATCGTAAAATATGCGCGAGGCGTCGAGCAGGGGAGCGGCAAAAAGTTCCGGTTCACGCTCACGACCAACGGGCTGCTAATCGACGACGATGTTATCGGGTTTACAAACAAAGAGATGCACAACGTGGTACTCAGCCTAGACGGGCGCCCGGAAGTAAACGATGCGATGCGGAAAACCCACGGCGGCAGCGGGAGCTATGACGACGTCGTACCGAAGCATAAAAAGCTAGTGGAGGCGCGCAGCGGCAAAGGTTATTACATCAGGGGGACATATACGCGCAAAAACCTCGATTTCGTCAGCGACATTTTACATATCGCCGACCTGGGCTTTATGGAGCTATCGATGGAGCCCGTTGTGGCAAAGCCAGGCGACCCGCACGCGCTGACAATGGGCGATCTGCCGGAGTTGTGCAGGCAGTATGAAATGCTTGCGGCGGAAATGATAAAGCGCAAAAAAGAGGGGAGAGGCTTTACATTTTACCACTATACCCTCGATCTGACAGGCGGACCCTGCATTCACAAACGCATAGCGGGCTGCGGGGTGGGGACGGAGTATGTCGCGGTCACGCCGCGCGGTGAGATTTATCCGTGCCACCAATTCGTGGGAAATAAGGGTTTTATAATGGGCGAT
>Ga0123353_10009013_pt1 | contig 13707 bp, 7 predicted proteins | sample TergutLab28metaG_3_FD_92763 | JGI IMG/M metagenome (GOLD analysis project Ga0123353, IMG submission 92763) | Labiotermes labralis P3 segment gut microbial communities from Petit-Saut dam, French Guiana - Lab288 P3 | ecosystem: Host-associated > Arthropoda: Insects > Digestive system > Gut ... | reverse complement strand
GCTGACCATCCTCAACCCCTTTGCGCCCACCGGGAGCCCGCCGCTGTACGAGGGCGCGATGCGCGGCAACAGCGCCGATCCGACGAGTATCTACAGCCGGGCTAACGTAAACGGCATCGCCTTGGGGCACGTGAGCGCCCACGCAGTTGGCCTCATCCAGGTGACGGTCAATATCCCCAGGGAGCTGGGGAACAAGTACCAGGACGCCTTCGCCGCCGTGGAGTGGATATTCTACGCCCAGTACGACGACACCACGCCGACCCCCACGCCCACGCTCACCCCGACGCCGACGCCGCCCGTATCGCCGACGCCACCGGAGGAATCGCTGCCGCCCGAATCCGGGCCGCCAGCCAGCGGTCCACCCGTCGAATCCGGACCGCCCGCGACGCCCACGCCACCGGAGGAAACCTTGTCGCCCTCAGGCCCGCCGATCGATCCGCCCGGTCCCGACGACGACTATGACGTCATCGTCACGCCGACAGGGGACGATCAGAACATCTTCACATGGGCAACGCTGGCCTCAATCTCCCTGGTGGGGCTCACGGTAATACTTATCCTCACGATCCGCAAGGAGCGGAAAGAGAAAAAAGCGCGTCGGTAATAAAAGCAAAGCACATTTATCTATTGTGCTCGGCAACCTATCGTTTTACCTATATCCATCAAATGGGTCATACAGCATGGTAAAAGCCACGGACGAGAGCCCGTGGCTTTTACCATGCGTAAACATGGAAAGGGATACGATCACAAGGCTGATTAAATTCAAGGCTTCAAAAAGGTAATCCCGCGACCGCGATACGGCGCGTTGACGGCGGCTGAGGGATAAAAAATACAACAATCGGATGAAATATTTAATTTCGTCGATGATACATTATAATTATATATAACGTATAGAATGCGCAAATGCACCACACATTAGTAGATAAAATAAAAATACAACACAAAAGATTGACACATTGACAAATATAACTACGACAAATTGCAACAGCGATAAAGCGTATAACGATGTGTACAAAGCAGATTTCTGCAAATATTTATGCTACTCCCATAAATATTTTGCGTACAATCGTATGTATATGTTGAATGCATACGATTGTGCTACTTTTCAAACTTTTTTAAAAAACGAACTTGACAACAAAGACTCGCTCGTTTATAATGAAAACAGCCTTCACAATGTGCATTGTACTGCCATATAGTGGGCTGTTGTTTGGCAGGATATGCCAACATATTTGTACATTACTTATATATCGTGTATAATAATTAGATTATTTCTACATTATGTCAATCTGCTAGCACAATGGGCTTGCACTTTTACGGAAACCATCTTAAAGATTGGTTCGAACGGGTTAGGGAATGAGAGCTATGGGTACGGGAAGAAGGCTCGCCAAACTGTTGGCGATAATAATGGCAGTGGCTTTATTTGCATCGGCGATGGCGCCGGGCGGTGTGGGATCTGTGATGGGCAGCCCGGACACCGTGCCGGGGCTATCGCCGCTATCTTTGTATGCGCAATATGACAACGGTACGCTGCTCGACGAGGGCGTGCTGATATACTATACGGTCGCCGAACTCAAACAGCTTTGCGTCCAAGCCGTCGCGGGCGGCCGAATCTTCGACGCTGACGCGCGGGCGCAGGTACAGGCGCAGCTGCCCTTCTCCCCGCCTGTCAGCCAGCAGTTCATGGACAAGTACGAAGACGGGACTACCTGGTATCTGGTGGACATCGTGAAGACCCTCTATCCGGATGATGGAATCGCGCCTGACGAACCCTCGCTGGCCTATCTGGTGACCAACCGGGGCATATCGGCGCTGCAATTCATTTTCATCACCAAAAACGGCGAGCAGTTCTCGGTGCATATCGACACGCACGCCTCCAACGCAGACGTCCGGGCGGAACTGACGGAATACGCCGAGGCGACGCCGTTGCCCACGGTGCCGTCGCCAACGCCAGCGCCGCCGCCGTCGCCCCAGCCCCAGCCGGATCCCGACTTGGATCCCGTTCCAGATCCCGATCCGCCGCCCCAGCTGTCGACCGATCCGGATGGGGATGACATGGGCGGCCTGGACGCGACCGAGCCGGGCGCGACCGACCTGGGCGCGACCGACATGGACATCGGCGATCCCGATACCACGCGGGATGCCGGCGGCGTGGCCGAGACCGAGACCGATACCAATATGGATGCCGAAGCCGACGAGCTGGGAACCCCGTTCTTCTCGCCGCTCGCCACAGGGGGCATACTCGATCCGGGCGGCGACCCCTTGATCGATCCGGACGATGAACCCTATTTGGTCAGCCCATCCGATCCGACAGTCAAAGGCGCCGAATTTTTGGTGGACGCGGAAGTCACGGTAGCCGACCTGATCATCGTCGACCAGGACGACGACGGCTCTATGTGGGGCCTGGGCTTTATCGACGACGATCATTACAATCAGCAGAGTCCCGGCGACACTTGGGACGGAGAGAATTTCCTGTTCCAGGGTCAGGTCTGGACATACAAAGTGGTGGAACCGGTCAATCCGGGGAGTCCCGACGGTTTGTTTAAAATCACGCTGTACGCCTGGGCCAAACCCTATCGCGTGCCGGTTTACCAAACGGATCCGATTACTGGCGCCTACGTCTTGAACAGCGACAACGAGAGGATCATCATTGGCTATAAGGACGTCTTGCTGGACGGCGGCACAGACCTGGTCATCTCGGATTTCATCTGGCAATTCGAGGGGGATGACTTGGTAGACTATTACCTCTGCGATCCCTCCGGCTTCCCGCTGCCCGGTACGCTTCAGAGCGACGGCGCGTATGATTATACGGGATTGACGATTGGGGACTTGTCGGCAATTGCCCCGCACAATGTCGGACTCTCTGGCTTTGCTTGGGATCCTGTGCAGGAAAAACTGGTCTGGACGATCAGCGGGGACGATCCCGAGTTGACCACAGAAGCGAACGGTTCCATGAAACTGACCTACTATGTGCAGTTGATAGACAAAGACGAGCTGGTGGAAGGCATATACTATACCGGCATGGGGGAAGCCCACTTTACGCCGGAAAAGGAAAACGGGTATTACTATTCCAGATCTTCTAATTTCACCCCCGCGTATACGATAGAATACTACAACAATAACTCTAGTAATGATACCGGAAAAGGCAGGATAAGAGCCCTTGAGCTTACGGATCCGGTGCGTGGCATTACAATAAGGACGCCAAATAATATATCATTTGACTTTCATGATTATGTTCCCGGGAGCGATCCTTGGCCGCCGGCGCCTTTTGACGCGTTTTTGGATGGCTGGCCTGTGTCAATGTTGGGTTATTTGTCAATCAGCAGCAGCACCGGTAATGCGACGGTGAATGGGGTTGCGGTGAATTTTCAGGCGTGGACAGTCGCCAAGTCCAGCAATCAGAAAAACTTGCTGATTGCCGTTCAAAATCCGGCTAATCTGAATGAATGGTTCTACTATGAGATTGAGAACGACCCGAATAGGCCGAATTCTGCGCCTATAGTTGTCCGAAGCGCGAGTGTTACAGACGACTACCGCCCCAAGCTGGAACTTGGATATTGGGATCATCATGACTGCGGCTGCGAAGATCCAAATCATGTACATCATGGCCCCAACTGTGCCTTGGCCCCGCATCCGCGTACCGAGCCCCTCGGCGTCAACGGATGGACAAAGCTGGTCCACCCCATCACGCTGTACAAGTACGACGCTACGCCGGACAACGAGCGCTGGCTGGACGGCGCGGAGTTCAAGCTGTACCGCATAGAACAAGATGGGAACGGGCAGACCGTCGAGACCCAAGTCAACTTGCCCGTCAATACGACCGCAGATGGCAAGATTGTGTTCCCGTTCCTCGCGCCAGGCGACTATAAGCTTGTGGAGACGCAGGCGCCCGAAAACTACTATCCCCTCGACGAACCCATATATTTCACCGTCGGCGACTTTGACAGCGGAAACGGGCCGTATCCATTCAGCCCGCAAATCAATGGCATAAGCGGCGGGGACGGCCTGGTAAGCTACGATACGACATCCGGTCTGTTCCTCTTTGTTGGCAACGACGCCAACAACGGCCTCATGCTTACGGTCAAAAAAGACAAATTGACGGAGGACATTTTCGGGGCCGCGCACGGGGCGCCCAGGTTCCTGTTCGAGATCAAGAAATACGGCCCCGGCCCGGATCCGGACGACGTCCTGCTGGGCGCCGAGCTTCTCGACACGTGGGTGGGCATCGTGGATGTCTCGAAGGATCCTCTGTACACTGACAATAAGTACTGGGTGGTGTTCCAGCGCGATGGCGGCGGCAGTCCCGCGTTTGCGCTTGAGTATGGCTATATCTATATCGTCACGGAACTCGGCAACATGCGCTACGGCAGCTATGCGGTAGAATTGGACATCTCATTGGATGACTTTGCGTACAGTGAACAAGGCGAAGACCCGTACCGCAGCATAGTCCTCGATCTGTCCGTCTTTGGCGAACTCAATGAAGCAAAGCTTCCGTTGCCGGACGTTGACGACACAATTCCCATCACGGTCACCTTTTCCAACGAGAAAGTCTCCGATGATTACCTCTCCAATTCCTCTGAAGTGAAAGTCAACCAATTCACATACGTTGGCGGCGGCAACGGCAGCGGGAACGGTAATGGCAACGGCGACGGAGGCGGCGAGGGCGAAGGAGGTGGCGGGCAATGAAAGCCAAAAAGGTCATTTCCACCATCTGCAACGCGCTGGGCGTCACGATCCTCATCATCGTCGTCCTGGCAGCCGGCGCTCTGATCGTGTTGCAGCTGATGGGCCACATGCCCATGGCCGTCCTCAGCGGTAGCATGCAGCCCAGTTACAAAGAGGGCGACCTGGTATTCATCGATACCAATATAAAACCCGAAGACCTGGATGTCGGCGACGTAATCGCATTCCACTTCGACGAGCAAACCATCGTCACCCACCGCATCGTTGCCGTCGAAGGCCAAAGCTTCATCGTCAGGGGCGATGCCAACAACGTGAACGACGCCACCGCAGTAACCTACAGCGCGATTGTGGGGCAGGCTTGGAAAGAACGCATCCCGCAATTGGGCTACCTGATCATGAATCTGGGCACGCAGCAAGGCATTGCGGCGGGCGCCCTCCTGTTGGCGTTGCTGATTGTATTGTTCCTGGTGCCCGCGTTCCTAAACCCCTCCAAGAAGAAGGGAAAAACGTCAAAAGAAGGCGCAAAGCCGCCCGAGCCGCCCGAGGGGGAGAAAGCAGCGCCTGAGGCGGAGGATGAGGCGGAGGATGAGGCGGAGCTTGCGCCGCCGCCCGTACAGGAACCCGATCCAGAGGATACAGACGCAGCATCAGAGCCGGGGGAGGAGGCGCCGCCCGTACAGCTTGCGCTTGCCACACAGATTGACGCGGGCAAAATATCCGCCGCCGGGGAGAAAAGAGAGCTGGAGCGGAAGCTCCGCGTATTGGACAAACAAATGGCGGCCCTCGAAAGGATGAAAGCTGTCCTCGTCGATGAAAAAATAGATTTCCTCTGCCAAATCAGATTGCTTGATGAAGGGCGGCGCCAGAAGAAAACGCGGGCGTCTGACAAAAAGATCAAACGGATACAACGGCGCAAGGCGCCGACCATGGATCGCCAAAGCCGCCTCACCATGGGCCGCATCGCTTTGCTGGCCATGGCGCCGATCATGACAATTGCCTTGTACGCGGGCGCGACTTACGCCATGTTCACCCATAAGACACCCAGCGCCTCCAATGCGATGAAACCGGGCTATGTGCAGGCGGAGGTCGAGGAAGATTTCGAAGGCGTCCTCACATACGACCATATCGAAAAAAACCCCTCCGTGACCAACACAGGCAGTGTCCCCTCGTATGTGCGGGTCATGCTGGCCGGGGCGCTGGACAAGTTTGCATTGTATTATGATGACGGCGGAACCTATGTGCAAGGTATCAACTCGCTGTACTGGGAAGATGGCGGCGACGGCTATTACTATTACAAGGAAATCCTGAATCCTGGCGAGCAAACTAAGCCGCTGTTCACGCACGTCAAGCTGATTGGCGGCGTCGATATAGACGACTACCTGATACCGGATTCCAGCCCGCCGGAATACGATTTGTCCTCCTTCGACATCGCCGTCTATGCCGAGGCGGTGCAGACCAACGCCAACAACGACCAGAATCTGACCGGCGCCGCCGCCGCGAAGGCCGCGTTTGGCAATATCGTGCCTTAACGCCCGCAGTTTTCCGAGGTTCTCGAAAACACAGGAAAGGAAGCCGCTGAAAATGAAGAAACGCATAATCGCGATGGTAGCCCTGGTGCTGGTAGCGGGCATCGTCGTGGGCGGTTTACTGATGTTGTTCTCATCCAGGTCCGCTACAGCCGAGAATATCGTTGCGATGGGGTCGGGCCTCTCGGCCAGATTGATAGAAACCGACGAGACCGACGATTGGAAAGAGGGCGACGGCAGCGATTATACGTTGGATTACGGCGCCATGCAACCGGGGGACGACATTACCAAGAAGCCCAAGGTGGAGCGGCGTGACGCAAACCCAGCAAGCGCCTGCGATGCCTACGTCAAGGTAAAGGTAGAGCTGGAAATCTATGATGGCCCGCAACAGGTGGATTATGCCTATCTAGCGGACATGGTAACATCGGAAGGGCATACCACCCACACCTTTTCGGAGGGCGATGTCAGGGATCTCTTCGAAGCCCTTATGGCGGGCATCTATTACGATGACGGCATCGATCCGCTGACCATACCCTCATTGCATCCGAGCTGGCGTTTTTTCCGGGACGCTGGGGATCCCACCGTAGGCTGGTTCTACTATGTGGACGGCGCCGGTACGCTGAAGGTCTTGCCTCCGCTGGACGGGGGCGGGCAACCAGCCGCCACGGAGGTCATCTTCTCCAACATCAGATTCCCGCTGGACACGCTCACCGCCCGCCAGCTGGAACTCTACGCCGCGCTGGGGCTGGCGGATGTGCAGATCGTCTTGCGCCTCACGGCTTACCTCGCCCAGTCGGACAACAATCCATATATTTTTATTAATCCGGCCAATAAATCCACGCAAGCAGGTTATTCTGTAGCGTTCAATGCTCCGGCATTGATACCATAACCATAAACCGCAAAGTCTACGCTTGCTCAAAGAAACAGCGAACCCCAGCATACCCCACCCCGCATATCCCCGCAAAAACCGTATTGAAGGGAGTGATAGCCAGCACCTGCAATGGCTCGGCGGGCCAGAACCCTCCGGAATCTAGTCTTTTTTTGAAGACTAATACGCGAGGCGAACCGGAGGGGGGAATCACGCTCCCGCGCGAGCTGGGCGGGGGCTGCGGAATCACCCCCACCCAAGCATGGCAAGACCTTCCCCAGCGAAGAGATGGAAACAAAAAATAAAAAAACAAAAAAAGGAGAAGACAAGAAATGAAAAACAAGAAAAAACTCATTCTGTTCGTCGTGGCCCTCACCCTGGTCGTGGGTTTGGTTCTCGGCGGGACACTGATGTTGTGGTCGGCCATGTCCGACACGGCGACCAACGTTGCAGAGATGGACAACGCGGATTTGATCATCCGGGAGTCCGGCGGCGCTTTGTACCGCGCCAGCGGCAATACTAACGATTTTACGCATGTTCCCGAAAACTCTGTATACGTTACCGGCGCTAACTCTGAAGGTTGGCAGGGTGAAAATGTCATTAACAAAATAGTTGATGGTGATTGGTCTGGATTTGACAGATGGACGGAAGTCCGTCCGGGCGACGTCCTGGCTAAGGCGCCCGACGTAATGAACACGGGTTCTATCCCCCTATATGTCAAGGTTGCCGGTGAGTTCAAAATGACCCCTCCTTCCAGATATGCTTTCTTTGCGGCTCTGGAAGCAGAAACCGGTTCTGCTGATCCAGATGATTGGGAAGAATATCTTGCACCGATTATTGGCAAGCTGGTAGAATCATTGGCCGCAACCAATAATTGGGAAGACTGGTATGGCGCAGAAACAACATTTAGCCTAGATTATGATACGGGAGAAATAACTGTTTATGGCGCGTGGTATTACGTAGAGGGTACCGGTACTTCAGGAAATGCGGAATTGAAACCACTTGCGGCTGGGGCCGCGGCTAATGATATATTTAAGGCAATCCAAATCCCGATTGAGTTACCGAATGCCTTCCATAATTTCATCTTATCTATTGATTTAACTGCGTATGGGGTACAGTCTGACAATGTTATTGTTGATAGCTTTGGTGGTCCCGTTGCGTGGGACGCTATTTTCCCGGAAGACTCCAGCGAGTATGGTGCTTGGGGAATCATGAATCCTAGGCAATACGGCATCAATCCCTCTAATGCGAGTGCTATCTTTGGTATGCTTGAGACCTTACGTGACTAAATAATGGAACGCCGCATTTCGGCTGGCGGCCCGTCCGGGTCGCCGCCGGAAGCGGCGCACAAGGGAAACATCTCACATGTTCGCCGATCCTGCGTCCAAAACACAGACTGGCCGCAACAGGGGGGATTAGATAATGAAAAAGTTCATAAAGTCTTTGTCCGCCGTCCTGCTGTGTGGCTTGCTATCGCTTTCGGCTTTCCAGGCGAACACCCTGGCCGCTGTGCCGCCGGGACCAGGATCGGTAGACTTCTACGGACCCAGCGTAGCCCCATGGTTGATCGAGGGGGCGATCTACACAGTCTGGGACAACCGGCAGATCACCGATTTCTTCGGCGAGGCCACCAAGGGCCTCAAGCCGGGCGATGTCCGTTCGTTCACGGTCAGGCTGACCAACAACTACTCGCGGGCGGTGGAGTTCTTCATGAGGACTGCCCCGGTCACGCACGACCCGAACGACAGCCTGGACGGCGCCATATCCGAAGACCTGACGACGCCCGGCGCCGATTTTGACGACAAGACGACCTTGGGCGGCGATTACCTGCTGGACGCGGTGCACATCAAGATTACGCATCCCTTTGCGCCCACCAATCCGCCGCTGTACAGCGGATGGCTGCGCGGCGACAAAAGCGGCCTCTACGGCCCGGGCTGGACTTCGCTGGGGTGGGTGGCTGCCGGGCGGACTGGTCTCATCGAGGTGACGATCATCGTCCCCATAGAACTCCCTAACTTTTTCCAGAATTCCCTAGCCGCCGTGGAATGGCAGTTCTACGCCCAGTTTGACGACACCATCACGCCGCCCCCGTCGCCATCGCCTTCTCCGCCCCCGTCGGAGCCCCCGTCGGCGTCTCCTCCGCCTTCGACGGTACCCTCCCCGCCGCCCTCGCCGGGGGAGGACGAAAGCCCACCGCCGGACGAGACTATCTCGCCCACTGTGCCGCCGTTGGTTCCAGAGAGCGAGCCGCCTGATGAGACCATCCCCCCGTCGGGGCCGCCGCGGGACGACCCGGACTACGATGTTGTCGTAGACCCGCCGAAGACCGGCGACGATCAAAACGTACTCTTATGGGCGGCGGCGTGTGTCCTCGCCATGGCTGCTTTGGCTATGATCTTCATAACCACGATCCGTAAGAAACGGGAAGAAAAGAAAAAATAGAAGAAGATTGCGGTCCTTCTGCTATGGCAGTCAGTCATGGCGGAAGGACTGCAAAATTTTTATGCAATTCCCCGACGCGCAAGGGTTGATTTTTCTATGGGGATTGCATAGAATGTAAGGGTATCTAACAAACAGAAGATTTTGGAGGGAGCGGAACATGAAGAAAATCAAAAGCGCACTGGCCCTCGCTCTGGCAGTGCTGACAATCATGATGGCCCTGCCTATCATCGCGCAGGCGGCGACGGGCGTCAACACACTGTTTTTCATAGCCTCCAAGGGTGAGTTCCTGCGATTCTATGTAAACGGCGCCCCGTATCTCGATCAGCGCGAAGCGTGGAGCTGGGACGGCGACACCGGGGTTTTGACGCTGGATGGATTTGTCTGGGAGACATCCTATGAGACCGCGCTGTACATCGTCGGTGATGTGACAATCGCCCTGAAGGGCGAGAACAGCTTCGTCTCGACGTACACCGGGGATTTGAACGGCACAAACAGCAATATGGAGCCGTACAGCAACTGCGGCATCAAGGCCACCGACAGCCTCACCATTTTCGGCGATGGATCCCTCTATGTCTCGGGCGGGACGCGGGGGCTATATATCGCCGGCGGTTCCTTAACCGTCAACAGCGGGACACTGACAGCCGTCAACACCAGGACTGGCGGCGCCGGCATCTCGGTAGCCAATGGAGCGATGACGGTCAACGGCGGCGCGGTCATGGGCATCGGCGGCGCGCGCAACAGCGCCGGCATCAATTTGCGAGGAAGCGCTATGGCATATAACGGCGGGATTGTCGCAGCCGTCGGTGACTATGGCGCCCTATACGACGTGGACGCGCAGAGGATGGCGTTCCCCGGCGAGTACCTCTGGTGGGCGAGCGAAACGGCGAGCGACCCGGGCGGCGAGGGGATAGCCGCGCCACCGGTCGGTTACGAGTACAGCGCGGCCCATAAGTATGTGAGGATGGAAGCCGAAGACATCGTCGTCGAAGTTGTCCCGATCAGCATCACGCTGGATGTCACGCAGGCAAAGCTTAGTCCGGGCGACGCGCTGCAGCTCAACGCGACGGTGCTGCCGGCCGGCGCCGGGGGCGGCGCCGTCATGTGGTCGTCCAGCGACGCATCGGTCGCGACGGTGTCGCCAACCGGGCTGGTGACGGCACTCTCGCCGGGCGTGGCGACAATCACCGCGAGGACGGCCAATGGCCTGACCGCGGCCTGCCTCGTGACGGTACCCACGCTGGAGATGCTCTCGGAGGAAGTGCGCGACGCCCTCGAAAATGGGTTTGGGGAGAATTTGTTCAGCAACAATGGCAGCTACCAAAGCGTCACGTCGTCGCTCAAGAACGCGGAAAAACAGCTGGAGATGGGCAAGATCGACAACGCCATCAAACAGTACCAGAACATCGTCGATTCCCTGCGCAAGGACATCAGCCAGGGCAAGATCGACGCGGCCTTCGCGAATGGGATCATCGCCATGGTGGAAAAAATCATCGCGCTGCTGCGCGCCTAACGAGGCGGCAACCAGAACAACATGAACTAACCGAACAACAAAAGCACTGCGGGAAACGGCGCCTTAGGCGCGTCCCCCGCAGTGCTTTTGTTGTTATGCCCTAAATCCAGCGCGAAACCATGATGACCGTGTGACGTGCAGGTGATTGCAGGATTGGTGGCCTCGCGCCCGCGTACCTAACGTGGGGCTTCGCCGAGACGCGCCAGCAGTTTGGCGATCAGCGCATCTCGGTCAGCAAGAGCCGCATCTTTGTCAGCGACTACGCACTGCCATTTTTCGCGCTCCTTTCGCGCGGCGTCCTCTAAAGCCGACGCTTCATTGCAGCTGGCTTCAAAGCGCAGACGCTCCAATTCCTTAAATTCGGGGGATACCACTACTTCGCGGTACGCCCTGATTGCTTGCTTCACGACAGGCACCTCCAATGCTTCAAGTTGATTTAGATCTTCTTCCGTTTTCGCCCGGAACAGCGACAGAATAAATTCCAATTCGCTATTAAGGTCGCTGACCTTCGGGAGTTTCCGTACTTCAAAATAGAGCATAGCCAATTTATCCGACAGCAATTCGTGACGGTCTACTTCAATAGGCCTAAACTCAGAGCGGTACTCCGCGCAGTCGAACATCAAAAAGTCCACTATGCTGATGATAACGACACGCGGAAGCGACGAGTACAAACTGCCCGATTGAAGCGCGGACGAATATACACGCGCAAAATGATACAAACTACGCTCGCGGTAGTCTTTTCTATCCTCGACCTGGACCTCAAGATTAATAAGCTGCCCGTTGAGGGCCATTGTAATGTCAAGGTGGCAAAACTTGTCGCCGATTGCGCCCGGAGGTATATCTGGATTCGTGATTGCGAACTCCGATATGCTATCAACTGCTATGCCGAGGGTCGCCGCAACGAGCCGTTTGAGCAATCTGGGGAATTTTACGAACAAAGTTTTGAACAATGTATCATAGGTAAACTTGTATTTGAGTTCCGTCAAGGCAAGACCCCCTCACATTTGAATGATACCACATTTTCGCCAAAACCGCAATATGGAAAAAGCGCCCGGAAGGCGCGCGCTGTGTGGGCGGATACGCGGATGGGCATGTACGTGACGAGCGTCACTAGAGACGATGGCGCGTACATCGTCGTGGGGTTCCGTCGCCGACAATGTAGCCCGTCACCGACAATGAAACCTGACGAACACCTGGCAAACTTTGCGTGAATCACGCCCTGGAATCACGAGTAGAAACACACAGAAAAGTGATAGATTAAGCAAAAATTCAAAAGAATAGGTAGGAATTAACAAAAATATTTCAGAAACTTTTCATTTTGTTGTTGACAAATACAAAGATACGTGATAAAGTAGCAATCCATAAGAAGTGTAGCGATACATCGAAGAATATACATACAGAAGGACAGTCATACCCTTGCGATGCATTGGGGCGTTGCCGTAGGAATTTCTGTATCGCAATGCCCTCTATTGGCCTGACGCCCCACGGCGCGCCGAGCTGAAAACGCAACCACGGAGGATGCCCCGTAGCCTTGTTGCGGGGGATTCGTTGACCTATACGATCCTAGTGGCTGCTTTTACCGGGAGGAAAGAAATGAGATCAAGAAGAAGCGCGGTCAAACCGCTGGCATTCTTGTTGGCGGTTGTCTTGTTAGCCGGAGCCGTGTTTTGCGGCGTCGGGGGCGTCTTCGGCAACCGTAACGCCGTTTCGGCGCTGTCCCCGCTTTCGCGGTACGCCCAGTACGAAAACGGAACGCTGCTCGACGAGGGCGTCCTGATCTACTACACCGTCGCCGAACTCAAGCTGCTCTGCGGCGCGGCTGTGACCAACGGCAGCCTCTTCGACGCGGACACCCGGTCCGAGGTCTTGGCACAGCTGCCCTTCTCCGAGCCGGTAGGCCTCCAATTTATGGATAAATACGACGACGGGACCGCCTGGTACCTTGTAGACACGGTGCGCGCCATCTATGAGGATACGGAGGCGGTTTTGCCAGAGCCGTCGGTGGCCTACCTGGTGACCAACAAGGGCGTGGCCGGCCTCCAGTTCATCTTCATCACCCGAAATGACGAGCAGTTCTCCGTGCATATCGATACCTACGATACCAGCGCCACGGTGAAAACCGCGCTGACCGAGTATTCCGAGATTCCCGCCCCCGCGCCGCCCCCCCCCGCGCCCGCACCCCCCCCCCCCCCCCAGCCAAGCCCCCCGCCCGGACCCAACGGGGACGAGCCGAGCGGCACCGAAACGACGGCCGACCCCGGCGACGACGGATCGGAGCTTGACACATCCATGGATGATGGCGGAACCGAGCCGGGCGTTCCCGTCGACGGCGCAGGGTTGGACTTTGAGCTGGGCAGCGAGCTGGGCGAAGGACAGGGCGATGCTCTGAGCGATGGTCTGGGCAGTGGAGACGCCGGGACGATGGGCGAGGAAGACCCGGGGTTGATACAGCCCATGTCTTTTGTGAGCCCGGAGCCCGGGGATATTATTGGCGAGGACGGAACAGTCCTTCATGTGGGCGAAATCGATATCACGTCAAATGCGTTCGTCGCCAATTTTCCCGTGATGATCGCCAATGTCGTCATCATTGATCAGGAAGGCGACGAGGGGAACGCATATGGTCAATGGATCGATAGCTACAATGATCCTAACTTTAAAGATGGTCAGGTTTGGACATATAAAGT
>Ga0123353_10009012_pt1 | contig 13707 bp, 9 predicted proteins | sample TergutLab28metaG_3_FD_92763 | JGI IMG/M metagenome (GOLD analysis project Ga0123353, IMG submission 92763) | Labiotermes labralis P3 segment gut microbial communities from Petit-Saut dam, French Guiana - Lab288 P3 | ecosystem: Host-associated > Arthropoda: Insects > Digestive system > Gut ... | reverse complement strand
CTGATACTATTGATATCCGCGGAAGTATCCAGCAGCACCCGATTGTTCAGTGTGTTCCTGATAAGATACACACAACCGATTATCTCCCGTTCCTTATACTGCGCCAAAATCTCTTTACGTGTGTTATTCAAAGCAAGCACTCTCCTTGTATAGGACAGTTTTGTGTCCGTGACTAAAGGGACACTTCTCACGCTTAACATTTTAGGCGGAGAACTACCCCAAGCGATATGGAAACCCAACCCCGGGGGTCCACAGAGGGCGCCCCCTTACCATTTGCGCGATTCCATTACCGCCAGTTCGTCGCAGCGATTGTTGTGCTCGTTATCTGCGTGGCCCTTTACCCAGACAAACCTTACCTTATGCCCCTCCAGCAGCGGAACGAGCCTCAGCCACAGATCGGGGTTCTTCACTTCACCGCCCTTGCGCTTCCACCCCATCCTCCGCCACGAATCCAGCCACCCCAGGTTCACAGCGTTGGCCACATACTGCGAATCCGTATATAGCTCGACCTCGCAAGGCTCCCGCAGGGCCTCAAGCGCCGTAATAACGGAAATAAGCTCCATGCGGTTGTTGGTCGTACTGACCTCCCCACCGCTGAGCTCTTTTTTTGCGCCGCCATACATCAGGATCGCGCCCCAGCCGCCCGGTCCCGGGTTCCCGCTGCACGCCCCGTCAGTGTAAATTGTTACTTTTTTCATAATATGTCGGTTATTCTTCCACAGGTGCACTTCCGGTCTCCGGTAAGTCCGGCAAGTCCGGCAAGCCCTGTACCTCCTCGTCTTCTTCTCTCTCTGTCCGCGCTATTGAAATGACCCGCGAATCGCCGATCGTGCGCATTAGCCTGACGCCTTGCGTCGCGCGCCCGTACGTGCTTATATCGGACGCCGCCATCCGGATTATCGTTCCGTCGTCGGAAATGATAAGCACGTCGTCGTTGTCGTCCACGACCTTGACGTCCGCGACTTTACCTGTTTTGCCCGTTATAATATAATTCTTCTTCCCGTAACCGCCGCGGCTTTGAACGCCGCCGCCTTCTTCGCCGCCGCGCAGGTATTCGCTGATACTGGTCCGTTTGCCGTAACCTTTTTCCGTGACCGTCAGCATGGCGCCGCCTTCCCTGGCCCGCGCTGCGCCGACGCAGTAGTCCCCTTTACGCAAACGTATCCCGCGCACGCCCGCCGCGACCCTGCCCATCGGCCTCACGTCAGTTTCATTAAAGCAAATAGCCATTCCGTTGTGCGTGGCGATGAGTATCTTCTGGTCGCCGTCCGTGTCCCGGACTGATATCAGCTCGTCGTCCTCGCTGAGGGTCAATGCGCGTATGCCGACGTTCTTGATATTTCTGAGTTCCATCATCCTCATCCGCTTGACCGTCCCGCTGCGGGTCACCATTACGAGGAACTCATCCTCCCCGAACTCCCGCATACGGATCATTGCGGACACTTTTTCGCCCTGCACCATCGGCAGGATGTTTACAATGTTCGTGCCCCTCGCCTGGCGGCCGGCTTCCGGGATCATATAGCCCTTCTTCCGGTAGACCCTGCCGTGATTTGTGAAAAACAGGATAAAATCGTGCGTCGATGCAGTGAAGAGCGTTTCTACATAGTCTTCTTCGCGGGTCGTCATCGCCATGATGCCCCGCCCGCCGCGCCTTTGCGCCTTGTAAGTGCTTGCGGGCTGGCGTTTGATGTAGCCCGCGTGCGTCAGCGTATAAGCGCACTCCTCCTCGTCGATCAGATCCTCGATATCGATCTCATCTTCGATGATCGCGATCTCTGTGCGCCGCTCGTCGCCGTATCTGTCGCGTATCTCGATCAGCTCGGTAGTCAGCACTTCATCCAGCAGCTTTTCGTCGCCCAGTAATTTTAAGTAATATTCGATCTTCTCCTGAAGCTGCCTGTACTCCTTCTCTATCTTTTCGAGTTCAAGCCCCTGAAGGCTCCGCAGGCGCATTTCGAGTATTGCCTGCGCCTGGACCTCGCTGAGCTCGAAGCGCTCCATCAACCGTTCTTTCGCGTTATCGTAACTGGTGCGGATTATGTGTATCACTTCGTCGATATTGTCGCACGCAATGCGCAATCCTTCCAGGATATGCGCGCGCTCGCGGGCTTTTTTCAGTTCATATTCCGTGCGCCTGCGGACGATCTCGCGCTGGAAGGCGATGTACTCGTCGAGCATTTGCCGAAGGGAAAGTATGCGCGGCTGCGACTGGTCGTCGACGAGCGCAAGCAGGACGATCGCGAAAGTCGTTTGCATCTGCGTTTGCGTGTAGAGCCGGTTGAGCACGACCTGAGCGTTCGCGTCGCGCTTTAGCTCTATGACGATGCGCATTCCGTCCCTGTCGGATTCGTCGCGCATTGCAGACAGACCTTCAATACGCTTGTTTTTGACGCATTCCGCGATGGCTTCGAGGAGCCTGGCTTTATTCACCTGATACGGCAGTTCCGTGACGATTATGCGCGTGCGCCCCTGCGAAAATTCTTCCATCTCCGCACGCGCGCGGACAAACACGCGGCCGCGGCCCGTGGCATAGGCGGCCCTGATCCCCGCTCTGCCCATGATGATCCCCCGCGTCGGGAAATCCGGCCCCGAAATATGCTCCATGATATCGTCAAGCTCGGCGTCGGGGTTGTTCATGACGCAGATAACTGCGTTTATCACTTCCGTCAGGTTATGCGGCGGGATGTTCGTAGTCATGCCGACCGCAATGCCGCTCGAACCGTTTACGAGCAGGTTCGGGAAACGGCTCGGCAGGACGCGCGGTTGCTTTCTCGTTTCATCGTAGTTCGGCGTCCACTCCACGGTCTCTTTTTCGATATCGCGCAGCATTTCGTCGGAGATCTTCGACAGCCGCGCCTCCGTATAGCGCATCGCCGCAGGCGGGTCGCCGTCGATCGAGCCGAAGTTGCCGTGCCCGGATATGAGCATATAGCGCATCGAGAACTCCTGCGCCATGCGGACGAGCGCGTCATAGATCGACGCGTCGCCGTGCGGGTGGTAGCGCCCCATGATGTCGCCGACCGCCGTCGCCGCTTTGCGGAACGGCTTGTCGCTCGTCAGGTTGCTCTCGTGCATCGTATATAATATGCGGCGATGGATAGGTTTGAGCCCGTCGCGCACGTCGGGCAAAGCCCTGTCGATTATGACCGACATTGCATATGTGAGAAACGACTTTTCCATCTCCTCCTCAAGAGGCGACGTTACTATTTTTTGATCGGGGAAACTGATGTCCCCGGTTTTTTCCTTTTTAGGCAAATGAATCAACCTTTCAACGCGAGCGATCAGTAACTAACGTTCGCACAACGTATAATAAACAAACTTCCAGCTGCATACAGGACGCGCACAAGTCGCTATGTATCCAAATCAACCGCGTATTTTGCGTTTTTCTCAATGTATTCTTTGCGCGGCTCGACCTTCTCGCCCATCAGTACCGTGAAAACCTCGTCGGCCTGGATGGCGTCGGTCAGCCTTATGCGCTTGAGGACGCGTGTTTCGGGGTTCATCGTCGTATCCCACAGCTCGTGCGCGTCCATCTCTCCGAGGCCCTTGTTGCGCGATATATCGACCTTGCCCTTACCGTCTTCCCCTCGCATTTCCGTCAACGCATTGTCCAGCTCGTCTTCGCTCAGAATATACCGCACCGTCTTGCCTCTTGTGAGCTTGAACAGCGGAGGCTGGGCCGCGTAGACGTAACCGCCCTCCACGAGCGGGCGCATGAAGCGGAAGAAGAACGTCAGCAGCAAAGTCCTTATGTGGCTGCCGTCGACGTCGGCGTCCGCCATTATTATCACCTTATGATATCTCAGCTTCATCTCGTCAAAATCTTCGCCGATGCCAGCGCCGAGCGCCGTGATGACCGGCGTCAGCTTATCGTTGCCGTAAACCTTGTCAGCCCTGGCCTTCTCAACGTTTAGCATCTTGCCCCAGAGCGGAAGGATCGCCTGGAAACGGCTGTCGCGCCCGCCCTTTGCGCTGCCTCCCGCACTGTCGCCCTCGACGATGTATATCTCGGTCAGCGACGGATCGGTCTCGTTGCAGTCGGCCAGCTTCCCCGGCAGCGGCATGCCCTCGAGGGCGTTCTTGCGCCTGATGTTCTCCCTGGCCTTACGCGCAGCTTCCCTCGCGCGCGACGCTGTGATAGCTTTGTCGAGTATCGCCTTTCCCACAGACGGGTTTTCCTCTAAAAACGACGCCAGTTTTTCGGAAATTAGATTATCTACGAATGTTTTGATATCGCTGTTGCCAAGTTTCGATTTAGTTTGCCCCTCGAACTGCGCCTCCATAAGCCTTACGGAAATGACAGCCGTGACGCCCTCGCGGCAATCCTCGCCAGAGAGCTTGTCGTCGCCTTTGAGCAGGTTCGTCTTCTTGCCATAGTCGTTCATGACCCTGGTAAGCGCCGCTTTGAACCCTGTCTCGTGCATTCCGCCTTCGGATGTATTGATATTATTTGCAAAGCTTATCAGAAACTCGTTATATACGTCGCCGCAGTATTGCAGCGCGATTTCCGCCGTCGAGTCGTTGCGCTCGCCTGAAAGGAATATGACATTTTCGTGAAGGGGGGTCTTATTTCGGTTGATATACTTGACGAACTCGATTATACCGCCCTCGTATAGCATCGTGTCGACCGCTTCGCGCCCTTCGCGTTCGTCGCGCGTCGTGATCCTGAGACCGCCGTTTAGGAACGCCTGCTCCCTCATGCGCGTGTGCAGGACTTCGTAGTTGAAATCGCAATCGTCGAAAATGCCGCTGTCCGGCATGAATGTCACTTCCGTGCCCGACTTGTCCGTATCGCCGATGAGCGTCAGTTCCTGCGTTATGTCTCCGCGCGCAAACTTCATCTCATAAAGCCGCCCGTTTTTATGGACGCGGACATTGAGCCACTCCGACAGCGCGTTGACCACAGAAGCGCCGACGCCGTGCAGCCCGCCCGACACCTTATAGCCCCCGCCGCCGAACTTTCCGCCCGCGTGCAAGACCGTGAAGACGACTTCGAGCGCGCTTTTGCCCGTTTGCTCCTGGATATCTATGGGAATGCCGCGCCCGTTGTCGATGACGGTCACGGTGCCTTCTTTATTTATAGTTACGAAAACCTCGTCGCAAGCGCCCGCAAGCGCTTCGTCAATGGAGTTGTCGACTATTTCGTAAACAAGATGGTGCAGCCCAGAGGACGACGTCGAGCCTATGTACATGCCCGGGCGCTTCCTTACAGCCTCCAGCCCTTCGAGGACTTGTATCTGCGACGCGTCATACTCGTCGTATTCACCATCAATAACGCTTAAAATATCATCAGCCATGGAAAAGTATCCTCTCAATCAAATCGCATCGTCTCCGTACGCTTATACAGCGTTTGCGACGACAGTTGCGATAAATAAACAATAATGCCGGTATCATCATGGTCTTTGCCGCTCATACAGCTTGCGCCGCTCAACCCACTTGTGCCGCTTGCTCCGCTCACGCCGCCTAAGCTGCTCATACCGCTTGCGCCCGTGCCTCTCGGCGTCCCGCGTGCCGCCCTTCCGGCTACTGCGAAGTTGGAGTTATCTTTGCCGCAGACGACGAAGGAGTTGGGCAGTTCTTCGGAAACGCTTATGATGCGCCCGGATCTCTCGGCGCCGCTCAAGAAATCCCTTGTAATACGGGAACAAGTCGTGTTGTCCAAATCGAAAATGCCTATTACGTCTGTTTCCGGAACGACGACATTTTGCCCAAGATGCAGGTACATTGTGTCAGCAGCCCTCCAACTTACCATTTTCGATACGGATCGCCGCCCCGCAAGGCGCGTCGAGCGCTACGCTTTCGTCGCAGCAAGTTATAAAAACTTGTCCGCACTTTATGCTGCCGAGGATAAACCCCCGGCGTTTCGAGTCAAGTTCCGACAACACGTCGTCGAGCAGCAGCACCGGGTACTCGCCCCTCTCTCCGTGATGTATATCCCTCTCTGCAAGCTTCATTGAGACAGCAGCCGTCCGCGCCTGGCCTTGCGAAGCGTATTTTCGCGCCGACGCGCCGTTGATGTCTATCTCCAGATCGTCCTTATGCGCCCCGGAGAGGCACATCCCGGACCTTAGTTCCGCCTGGCGGTGCTCCCTTTGATGTTCAAGCAGCGCCGGCAATATCTGCTCCGGGGTTTTACCGGTGGCGTCCATCCCGCCTACAGTCTTGTAGCGGATAGTGAGAGCTTCCGCGCCGCCCGAGAATTTGCAGTGTATCTCCCCGGCCCTGCGCGACAGAGACGCCGCGAAAGCCGTCCGGTAATAGATCATCTTTGAGCTTTGCTGCGCCAGGCGAAGGTCAAAATCGTCAAGCAGCTCCAGCAGTGAAGGCTTTTCCCTGTGATCCTTCAGGATGCGGGTCTTGTGCTCGTAAAGCCTGTTGAACTCCATAAGCGCCGCAAGATAACCGGGGCGCAGCTGCGATAAGCAGTTATCCATCATTTTGCGCCTGACCGCCGCGCCGTCTTTTATCATATCCAAGTCGTCCGGCCCGAATGTCACCGCCGTCAGCCTCCCGGCCAGCTCGGAAACGGTCTTTAGCTTAACTCCGTTGGCGCACAGTTCGCGCCGCCGGCCGCGAAAAAGCCTGGCCTCGAGCGTTTGCTCACGCCCTCCGGAAACGATATCCGCCCGGACACACGCCTGGTCGAGGCCGATGGAAATGAGTTCTTTATCGCTCGCAGAACGAAATGAGCGCCCTGCGGCGAGATAATAAATCGCCTCGATCAGGTTGGTCTTCCCCTGCGCATTGCGTCCGGCGATAACGTTTATGCCGTCGCTGAACTTAATGGTCTCTTCTGTATAATTTCTGAAACCAGCCAGATAAATCTCTTTTACTGTCATTTTCTTTGTTTCACAAGCAACGTTTCGCCGCCGCAACGGACGATATCTCCGTTCCTTACTTTCCTTCCGCGGACCTCACAAGGTTCGCCGCCGACAAAAACCTCCCCGTTTTGGATCAGTATCTTGGCTTCTCCGCCGGTAGACGCGATGGACGCGTACTTCAGCAAGGCGTCGAGCTTTATATGCTCGCCCGTAATATAGACGTTTTTGACTCCGGGCAGCTTAATTGTCATAAGCCTTAAGCCTGACAGGTAAAATCATATACAGGAAATTGTTCCTCTCGTCAGCAGGCGATATAACGCACGGTGTGACGCCGGACGACATTTCCAGTATAAGGTCGTCCGCAGGGGCGGCCTTCAGGGCTTCTAGGAAATACTTATCATTAAAACCTATCTCCAGGCCTTCCCCGTCCCCGGCCATCCCGCATTCGTCGCTGGCTTTTCCGAGCGCTGACGCCGAGAAAAGCTGGACCAGATCGTCGTCGAACAAGCATCTTACCGGGCTTTTCATTTTATCGTTGATTATGAGGGAGACCCTTTCCACCGCTGATATGAGGCTAGCTTTCGTGACTTTGAACTGATACTTTGAAGTTTGAGGTACGGAATTCCTGTAATTTAAGAATTCCCCTTCCAGCCGACGGGATATGAGCACCGTATCTCCGATCAAAAACATTATATGCTTCGTACCGAGCGTTATCGTGACGGTACCGTCGCCGTCGGACGCTATCCTCTCAACTTCGCCCAAAGCATTGCCTGGAACCACAAAACTGAACTCGTGGCCGTTTTCGTTCTTCATTTGTTCGCGCCGGAGCGCCAATCTGTAGCCGTCTACCGCGACTATCGTGAGTTCCCCTGCGCTGGTTTCGAAAAGAGCGCCTGTATGGATCGGCCGCGATTCGTTGTCACTTACGGCAAAAATCGTCTGGGATATCATTTTCTTGAGCGACGCCTCGTCGATCTCAATTGAATCCTGCCCGTCCACCACAGGGAGTTCCGGGTAATCCGCAGCCGGTGAGCCGAGGATCTCAAAATCGCTCATTTCGCTGCTTATCTCCGCCATGAATCCGGAATTTACCGACACCTTTATAATCTGCCCCGGCATTTTCCGGACTATCTCGCCGAAGAGCCGCGCGTTGAGCACTATCCCTCCTGTTTCTTCCACCTCCGCCGGTACCGTCGTTAGTATCCCAATTTTGAGGTCGTAACCCGATATCTTTACACAATCTTCTTCTGTCTCAATCAAGAGCCCTTCCAGCAACGGCACAGGACTCTTCGTCGCCGCACCGCGCGTGGCGGTAAGGATCGCAGCTAGCAACAGGAACTTTTCACATGTAAATCTCATAATGCATTCCTTTCTTTGTAGTATGTATATTTCTGACTGAAGATTTTCTCAGTTTTGTTTTTATATAGAAAGAAATATTATTATTATAGTAATATTCGTAGTAGTACGAAAAACTGTGGAAAACCGCCTGAAACCCTTGATATTGCAGAATGCGGCATTGTTTAGAAATTGTGGATAAGGACGGAAAAGAATGGTCGCTATGTTGACAACAAATTATCCACATAATGATAACAGTGGATTGATGTTGAAATGTTGACAGACTATAATTTCGAATTTATGTTCGAAGTGATGTCCCTGATAACTTTTGAAAAGTTGTCGGAATCCGAAATATTGGCTTCAACGCGGCGTATGGAGGACAGCACCGTGGAATGGTCGCGGCCTTCAAATATCTCGCCTATGTCCTTGAGGGAAAGGTTCGTGAGCTTGCGGATGAGAAACATCGCGATCTGCCTGGCGAGCGCCGTGTCGCGGGTGCGGCTTTGACCCTTGATGTTGTCCGGCGTGAGCATGTAGTATTTTGAAGTCTCTTCTATGATCGTCTCCGTAGTAGGGATCATTTCCTTGATTCCCTTGAACATATCCTTCAGGCGCCTCGTCACCGAAGCCACCGTGATATCGTCGTTCATGATATCGCGGTAGGCTATAATCATCTTGACGGCGCCTTCCAGCTGGCGGACGTTGGATACGAGGTTTTCGGCGATATAATTCGTGACGTCGTCCGGGAACTTTACCCCCAGTTGTTCGGCTTTGTTCCTTATAATAGCTACGCGGAGCGCGTCGTCGGGAGGCTGGATATCAGCTTGTAAGGAGGATTCCAGGCGCGTCCTGAGCCGGTCTTCCAGTCTGTGCATCTCGCTGGGCGGCCGGTCTGACGTGAAGACGATCTGTTTCCCGAGTTCGTATAAGGTGTTGAAGGTGTTAAAAAACTCGTTTTGCGTTTCGATTTTTCCCGCAATGAATTGGATATCGTCCATTAGGAAGAAGTCCGCGCCTCTGTATTTCTCGCGAAATTCGACCATCCTGCCTTGCTGGATAGCCAGGATCAGCTCGTTGAGAAACTCGTCGCCCTTTACGCTGGCGATCTTGTAGTGCGGGAGCTTCGTGGTTATTGAATGCCGTATTGCGTGGAGCAGGTGGGTCTTGCCCAGACCCGATTCCCCGTAGATGAACAGGGGGTTGTACCCTTGTTTGGGCTGCCCGTCGCTTACGGCCAGCGCCGCTGCGTGGGCGAACTTGTTTGAATCGCCGACGACGAAGTTATCGAAGGTATATTCGTCTACATACATATGGTCGTGCTCGGAAGAGGCTTCAGTCAACGCGACCAGCCCTTCATCGTCGAGTATTATCACATCGAAATCGCCCGAGAATATTTCGCCCAGCGCGCTCTTGATCGTGCCGATGAAACGGCCTTCGATCACGCTTTTTTTGAACACAGACGGTGTGTGGATAAATAGGCGGCTGTCCGAGAGTTCTACGGCTCGGCAATCGTCAAACCATGTGGCTATTGCGGTTTCCGTCAGATCCGCGCTCAGGATATTGAGCACCCTGTTCCATACGTCGGTAGCGGAATTCATAACTTCAACCCTTTCGGAAAAATGTACGGCTTACCAAGAAGAGCCGTGAACTCCATTCTATCAAAATTGCGTCTAAAAATCAAGTTATTTTGATTATTCAAGCGTATATCTTTTTATGTATTTTCCCCACTTTCGTGGAAAAACGACGTGCTTTATATATCCTGTTGTGGAAAACGGTAAAAGAAAACAGAGAATTATCCGAATTATCGACAATTCTCCGCTTTAAACTATGAGTTTTTCGGCATGACCGAACGTAAGACTATACACCGTTGAGCTTTTTTGTCAATGCGCTCTTTTTCCGGGCGGCTTTATTCTTATGGATAAGGCCTTTGGTAGCGGCGCGGTCAACGGTTTTTACTGCGGTTTTATACGCGCTTTCGGCCGACGCGTTATCGCCTTTGGATACCGCTGCTTCAAACTTCTTGATATTTGTTTTCATAAGCGACTTGGCCGCTTTGTTTTTTGCGGTAGCTTTTTGTGTAAGCAAAACTCTCTTTTCCGCGGATTTGATATTCGCCATCTGCTCCTGTCCACCTCCCTTCGCTGTTGTTATCAGTTAATAATAATCAAGCTTTGTTGCTGTCAAATAACTTCAAACATTGTGCGGATAGCCATTTTACCACTTGCACAAACCGAATGCAAGTGTTTTTTTGGTTTAGCGTTATTTTTGGTTTTTGGTTTAGCGTGTTTTTGTCGTATCCATTCAGGCGGGGTATTCGAAAACTATGGATCAGCCGTAGTAGGGACGGTCGCCCTCGACCGTCCGCTTGCGCGAACAACCAAGAAACGGACGACCGAAGGAGGTCTTTTTGTCGGTTGGAACGGCTCGGTTTGAACGCGAACAAAGAGCTCCACGAGTAAGGAATATAAGGAATGTTTTGAGGTTTTTAGATTCGCTGACCTGCGAGATCGCCAGCCCAATGTCAAGCGCTATACATTTAATTATATAGCGCAAATACAGCAGGTCCGAAAACCAGGAAACAAACACCGACAAGTAAGGAGTTAATACTATCCAGAGAGAGCAGCCAAATCCGCAATCAGAATAACAAAAAATAGGTGCTCAGACAACAAACTTCAGGTAAGCAATGTAAGGAATCGGCTCAAAAAGAGCAGGTACGAGTTCCGCAATAACGTAAGGCAAGCCGCAAAATGACTGCGCCGCAACGGTTTCACTCGTTTGCGCAATGCGCGATCCATCAGAGAAAAATTTTCGGGAAGAATATTGTGAAGAATTTATGAACATAATGTTGATTAAAAGACCCTCACAAGCTAAAAATGAGCGAATGACAAGAATATTTATGAAAAAAGAGGTTGAGTGAGGTAGATGAATGATATCTGAAAAGTGTAGTGACAAAATCCGGAACACGTGGTAAAGTGTGGACTCATGTTACACTCGGAAATAATATATCAATGTAACCGCGAATAATGTAACAAGAGTAAGCCCAGTAACAGGCGGTAAATATATAACAACCGCAACGAAAATTAGGAAAGAATGAGGAAAGAAGAGGACTCAAAATGATCAAAACAGCAAGAAAAGTAGTATCACTGGTATTATTAATAACATTGATAACAACACTGCTCCCGCCGGCGCAGCCTGCAAAGGCTGCGGCGCCTACAGGAGTTGACGGAAGGATACTTACAACGAGTCAAACCGGAGACACAGTCAACTGGGTCGAAATCGCTCGTTCCGGAAATTATTCATTAATAGTTCGGTCAAGTTTCCTCAATATCTATCCCCAGGCGCAACACTACAACGATCCAAAATGGCAATACCTCACATGGAACGATAACGACGGCACTAACTATTTAAAAACGCAGGTATACACGAAGATCAATGAATGGTTCAACGGAACGGCAGTTGCTGTCGGTGACAACCTGCCTTCAGGCGCAAGGCTGCGCAAGTTCACGGTAGAAAACGATGTAAGGAATTACTTAGGTACTGCCAGCACATCAGAAGGACTCACCAATGGGTTCAGCAGCCCGAAGACAACAAAGCGCGGGACCGGCAATGACATCGCATTCGCACTGAGCTTCAGCGAGTCGGCAAATTTTGTATCGAAGTATAACTTTGTAAGGGGAAGGAATCCCACGACTCAGGAGAGCAGCGCCATCGCAAAAGCCAACTGGGAAAAGATAAGTATGCAGGAGCCGGACTATAAAAGCGGGGAACAAGCGCGCGGCGCATGGCTCCGCAGCCCCGGCGATATAAATAGAACAATGGGCGCCCTTTCAATCGAACCGGACAACAGGGGAAGAGCATTCCAAATGTTCTACAACCAGTATGAGCGCAACGAGTACGGATATCTTTACCCTGCCCTCTGGGTGGATCAGGCAATATTCGAACCCGACGCGCCTCCGCAGTATACGCTCAGTTATAACGCAAACGGCGGAAGCGGAGCACCAGGAAACCAGGTCGGCAATTCAAATACGAACTTAACGGTCAGCAGCACCACGCCCGTGAGAAGCGGTTACTCATTCCTTGGCTGGTCGACAAGTCCTACCTCGACATACCCGCAGTACTATGGCGGCAGTCAGATATATATGAACGCCAACATAACATTATATGCAGTATGGTCGCCAATAACATACACGCTGAGCTACAACGCGAACGGCGGCAGCGGTGCGCCGGCCAGTCAGACAGTCGGCGCCAACTCCTACCTTACAGTCAGCAGCACAGTCCCGGCACGCCAGGGCTACATCTTTACAGGCTGGTCGACAAACGCAGGGGCGTCAAGCGCGCAGTACTATGCGGGCAACCAAATATATATGAACAGCGACAAAACTCTGTACGCGGTATGGACGGCACAGACCTATACGATAACATATAACGCCAACGGCGGAACCGGCGCACCCAGCGCGCAGACAGTGAACGCCGGCGCCGCGACCCTTAGCAACACGAGACCCACCCGCTCAGGCTACACATTCCTGGGCTGGGCAACGACTCAAACAGCGACCGCGGCGCAATACCAGGCGGGCGGCCAGATAAACATCACCGGCAACGTGACGCTTTACGCGGTATGGTCGGAAATCATTTATAGGATCACATACAACGCCAACGGCGGAACCGGCGCACCCGGCGTGCAATCGGTCGCGCCAGGTAATGCATTCCTTAGCAGCGTAGTACCTACCCGCGCGGATCACACATTCCTCGGCTGGGCCACAAGTAAAACAGCGACGATTGCGCAGTTTAGCGCAGGCGGCGAAGTGACCATCAACAGCGATGTGACGCTGTATGCCGTCTGGACGCAAAACAGCTATACGATAACGTACAACGCTAACGGCGGCGCAGGCGCGCCACCACCGCAAGAAGTAAGCAGCGGCAACGCAATGCTCAGCAGCATTATCCCGACCCGCAACGGCTATACATTCATAGGCTGGTCGGACATTCAAACAGCGACGACCGCGAAATACAGCGCAGGCGGCCAAATAACCATAACCGGCAACATAACGTTATACGCAGTGTGGTCACAAAGGACTACGATTACGATAACCTACAATGCCAACGGCGGCACAGGCGCGCCGGCTGCACAAACCGCTTATCCCGGTGAACCTGTAATACTCAGCAGTGTAATTCCCACACGCGCCGGCTACGCGTTTGCAGGCTGGGATGATAACCAGACAGCGGTTTACTCTAGCTACATGCAGAGCGGGGAATATGTCTTCACAAGAAACACTATTCTTTATGCAGTATGGTCAGAAAAAACGACGCATATACTGATATACGACGCTAACGGCGGCAGTTTTGCCCCCCCGCAGCGCATTGACCAAGGCACAAAGACATTCAAACTGGATGAACAGCCGGCAGTCCGCGAAGGGTTCACATTCCTTGGATGGGCAAAAGCAGCGGATGCAGAAGTGCCATTTAGTAACGGGTATGGTACATGGAACTATCCTATCGGCAGCGGCCCATATGATTGGGAGTTCACGACAAAGCTCGGGGAGAACGGAAACAT